>Ga0209098_1004484_pt1 | contig 10879 bp, 9 predicted proteins | sample AD_JPNHW1_MetaG_FD_184429 | JGI IMG/M metagenome (GOLD analysis project Ga0209098, IMG submission 184429) | Active sludge microbial communities of municipal wastewater-treating anaerobic digesters from Japan - AD_JPNHW1_MetaG (SPAdes) (version 2) | ecosystem: Engineered > Bioreactor > Anaerobic >... | reverse complement strand
CTCTCGCGCCCACTCAACTCCCTGGAAACAGGGAGTTTTTGTTTTTCCCCGGTTCACATCCGAGCCCTCTGCGAGGGTGCTGCGCGAAGGTTCGGAGGTTCGAGCCCTCTCGTGCCCACTCAACTCCCTGGAAACAGGGAGTTTTAGATTATTTGTGATTCAATGCATGGAATTACCCCATCTGGCAGGCTTAACCAAACAACTTACTCACCCAGGCACGCGCCACAGAAATAGCCAGCTTGAAGGCCATGGCGGCGTAGTAAAACCAGTTAAATAAGAAAAAATGTTCACGAGCAAAGTGTTTCCGATAATACCGAAAGTACGAGCGGTGCCACTCAAAAATGGAGCGTGTGTTTTGCGTCTTGCTGCCGCCTTCGCCGCCAAAATGGGTAATCTGCGAAATTGGAACGTACATCACCTTCCAGCCCTTCTGCCGGGCCCGCAGGCAGTAGTCACTGTCTTCCTGGTAGGCAAAAAACTGCTCATCAAAATCCCCCACCTGCTCCCAGGTGCTCCTGCGCAAAAACATGCAGGACCCGGATACAGCTTTTACCTCCGCGATTTCATCCTCGGGTAACCAGGCCTGCAGGTAACCGTTGAGCGCCTGGTTGCGCGGAAAAAGCTGGCCAAGTTTGAAAAAGTAACCAAAAACTTCCACCGGCTTTGCCTCCCCGCGCCGGGACTGCCTCTGAAAACTTCCGTCACAATTCAGCACTTTGGGGATGCTGATGCCCACATCGGGGTGTTCACGCAGGAATTCCACCTGGGGAGTGATGGCATCTTGGTCCAGATGGGTATCAGGGTTGAGGATGAGGAAGAATTCTCCTTGGGCGACATGCAGCGCCTGGTTGGTGGGTCGCGAAAAGCCAAGATTACTTTCATTACAGATGAGATGGATTTCAGGATGGTCTTGGGTCAACATTTCGACAGTGCCATCCTTTGAGCCATTATCCACGACAATGATTTCGTAAGAAATCCGTGGTTGGTGGCGTTCAATGGAACTAAGACATTCGCGCAGGAAGTCTCTGGCATTCAGCGTTGGTATGCAGATACTTAAATCCATGTCGGACCCAGTTTCACAATTGGTTGATTGCATTATAACCCGACGAGTAATGACCGCGCAAAGCCTAGAGAACCGGCATCCAGATTTCGCCGCCGCGTGGAAGCACCGCGCAGCGCAGTTTGCCATGCTGAGCCTGGGCTTCAAGCCCGGTAAACACACCCCTCAAGCGATATTCGTGGCTTGGCTGCTGAGAAGGCAGGTCAACAGTCACACACTCCAACGGGTCTTTCCCCCGGTTGGCAGTCACAATCAGGCTTTCTTCCCCCAGGAAACGCTGGTAGACCAGGGTGTCCGGCCCATAATCCAACACCTGGAAAGCGCCTTTGATGAGCGCGTTGCTGCTCTTGCGCAGGGCAATCAATTTCTGGTAGAAGCCAAACAACTCCATGTCCCACTTGCCCCTGTCCCAAGGCATGCAATTGCGTGAGCCGAAGCCCGGCTCGTTCATCAGCCCCAACTCGTCGCCGTAATACACACAGGGAACGCCCGGGAAGGTGAACTGCACGATGGCAGCCAGGCGCAACAGATCCTTATCCCCTTCCAGGCTGGTCAACACCCTGGCGGTATCGTGGCTGTCCAGCACGTTGAACTGGGTTAGCGCGATGGCCCAGGGTATGGCGGCCAGGTTTTCCAGCCAGGATTGGACCATGGTGGCGGTTTCCCAACGCTTGCCGGCCACAAGGTCGTTTTTCCAGCCTATCGCGTCCGCCCGGAACGGCCGCAACCAATGCAACAGTGGGTCACAGAAGCCGGCATAGTTCATCACGCCATCCCAACCATCGCCTTGCAGCTGTGTGGTGGCGTCAAAGAAGTTCTCTCCAAAGATGTATGCATCCGGCCGGGTCTGTTTCACGGCCGCGCGGATTCCGCGTACAACCTCGGCGTTCAGCTGTTGCTGGTTATGCCGTCCGAGCATGTTGGCCACATCCACCCGCCAGCCATCAGCAAAAAATGGCTCCCTCAGCCAGCGGCGGAAAACGCTATCCTTGCCGGCATAAATAAGCTCCCGCAGCATCGCACTGGAATAATTGAGCTTGGGCAAAGTGCCGATGCCCATCCAGGAAGCATGACTCTTGTGCGCTTTATCGAAGAAGAAGTATTCTTTTTCAGGGCAGTTAGCGTCTTTTTGCGCGGATTGGAACCAGGGATGCCCGGCCCCGCAGTGGTTGGGGACAATGTCCAAAACGTAGCGCATACCCTGTTCACGCAGGCTGGACGCGAGGTCGACCAGGGCCTGGTCGCCGCCCAAGGTCGGGTCGACGTGTTCATAGTCAATCACATCATAGCGGTGGTTCGTCCAGCCGGTGAATATGGGGTTAAGATACAGCGCGTTAACCCCCAGCTCCTCGAGATAATCCATTTTTTGGCGGATTCCTGGCAGGTCGCCGCCGTAAAACGGCCAGACACCTGTTTCCACCGGCGGCTCCTGGCCCCAGGGCAGGGTCAGGCGCCGGAAGCCGCGATATGGGTCCGCGTCGCCAGTCGGGTCATTGGCCGGGTCGCCATTATAGAAACGGTCCGGGAAAACCTGGTAGAAAACGGTCCTTTCAAGCCAGGGGATTTCCGGCAGGTCTGCCAACAGTTTGAAATCAAACAACTCGAACGGAATGGCCTGGCCCACACCCAGCGCGTTTAGCCACCAAACCTGGTCTTCCGCGCACAGCCCAAACCGGTAGCTGACGCGGGGTTCATTCACAAGCAATGGCGCGGTCCATTCCCGCCATATTCCGCGGGCTTCGCGTGGTTGCATCGCGGTGAATTGCTGCTCGCCATTTGGAATGGTTCGCAGAATAATCTGTGACACGGGCGCGTCAATTGGAAGACGGAGCGCAATCTGGACCGTTTCGTCCAGTTTGGGGTGGGGATTGGAGACAAAATCAGGCGTTCCAAAATGACCAGCTCGCTGAGCCCAGTCCGGAGGGGTTGGTGGCATAATAGGTTTCATAGGGCTCTAATAATACCAACAATTTCCCGCTCAGGTAAAATTGATTGGCGTCTTAAGTCACCCTTTTGGAGGTCTTGCAGTGCAATTACAACAGATACAGGCTTATTACCACGCCCGCGGGCTTTCCTGGCCAACACCCAGAAACGCCCTGCTGTTTTTCCTTTCTGAAGTTGGCGAGCTGGCCCAGGCCTATCTCTGCCGGGAAGCGGACACACTCTCGGATGAAGATAAGGCTTTGTTGTCGGAGTTTTCCGCGCGCGGCCTCCAGGCGGACGAAATCGTCTCGCGCGTGCCGGGGTGGATACGCAACAACGACCGGGCCCGCAATGAAAACGTCATCCACGAGGCAGCGGATTGCGATATGATGCTTTCAGTCTTCCTGGAAGCATACGCCGGCCTCTCCCCCGACGAAGCCCTGCTGGAAAAAATGTCCCTCAAGTTGGGATACCCCGCCCAAACTCTCCTTGGACCGGAAAAGGATGCCGATGGAAGCCATTGAGAAAAAGCGAGTCCTGGTTTTCCTGGGCTTTGCCTTCGGGATTGCCTGGCTCATAAGCCTGGCCATATTTCTTACGGGTGGCCTCGCGAACAGCCCCATCATCGTGCCCGAGCTTAACTTGAGCCTGGCCTCGGTTTTAATGGCCGTAGGTCTGATGTGGGCGCCCGGCTTGGCGAACCTGCTCACCCGGGCAATCACGCGTGAAGGCAAGGCCGATTTACGTCTCAGGCCAGCCACCAACGAAAACTCGGGCAGATATTGGCTTTTAGCCTGGGTGTTGCCCGGGATACTGACCATCCTTGGTGCTGTCCTGTTCTTCGGTTTGTTCCCGCGCTTTTATGACCCAAACCTTGGCGTCATCAGGGACCTCGTCAGCCAATCTCAGTCGGCCGGGCAATCCGTCAGCCTGACTCCCTGGCTGGTGGTTGCCGTCCAGGCCCTCCAGGCGCTGGCGCTGGCCCCAATCCTAAACGCCTTGTTTACGCTCGGGGAGGAATTTGGTTGGAGGGGCTACCTGTTACCCAAGCTGATGCCACTCGGTCCCCGAAGGGCTGTACTGCTCAGTGGGCTAATTTGGGGGGTGTGGCACTGGCCGGTCATCGCCATGGGGCACAATTATGGGCTTGATTACCCTGGCCATCCATGGCTGGGTATGGTAATTATGGTGGTCTTCTGCGTGGGGTCCGGTGCCATTTTGGGTTGGCTCACAATTAAGGAAGGCAGCATATGGCCGGCTGTGATTGGACATGCCGCCATCAACGGCATCGCGGCGATTGGCCTGCTGGCCGTGCGCGGTACCCCCAGCACCTTACTCGGGCCCACCTCCGTGGGACTGGTTGGGGGGACCTTCTTTTGGCTGCTCGCGGCGCTTTTATTTATTCTGCCCTCCGCCTTCAAACCGGGCCAGGCCAAGCCACGTTGGGTTTCAAAACCTATCGAAGAGGCCGGCGACGCAGCCAAAAGTCAGACGCGTTCTAAAGACGGTGCCTGAAACACAACGCTTGGCTAATATGCTCAGGCTTGAGCCAGGAGTTCCTTGTAAATTGACAGGTCAGCTTGTGAAAAACAGCAGAAAATGACCTTTTCCAGGCTTGCGATATCGCGCAGTACTTCCTGGGTTGTTTGCACCGCGATGGTGGCCGCCTCTCTGACCGGGTACCCGTAGACGCCCGTGCTGATGGATGGGAACGCTATGTGCCTTATCCCATTCGCCGCGGCGGTATCCAGGCAGTTCCGATAACACGCGGCCAACACGGCTGGCTCCCCGTGCTGCCCTCCCCACCAAACCGGGCCTACGGTATGGATGACGTAGCGCGCTGGCAGTTGGTAGCCCCTGGTGATTTTTGCCTCTCCGGGTGCGCACCCGCCCAAAAGGCGGCACTCTGCCACCAGCTCCGGGCCGGCCGCGCGATGAATGGCGCCATCCACCCCTCCCCCACCAAGCAAGCTTGAATTGGCAGCGTTGACGATGGCATCCACCCGCAATGTGGTGATATCGGCCAGGATGGCTTCAAGCACGGCGCTCATCAGGGTTAGCCCAACGGAGCGTCACTGACCAGCAACGAGATCTTTACGTCCCCTTTGGCGTATTCACGGCCAGCCTCTGGGTAGGGGTCCACTGAGACCAGCGAAATGAAGAGCGTGTCGAGTTGGTAGCTGATCTGATCAGCAGGGTCAACGCCCCCTAGGGTGAGTTCCACAGTTTCAGCCTTGGCACCCTTGACGCTTACCTCAAGCGTCACGGTGACTTTGCCGGCCCAAACGCACTCGACCCCATTTGGACAGCGACTGTCCTTCACTTCAACCAGCCTGACCTGCAGGTCTAAACCGGAGGCTGTATCCTGCCCAGCCACCGCGCTGAGAACAAAAATCTCGTCCTTGGTGATGGTAACCGGCAGGGGTGTTTTCTGGCTGCCTGGCACCACGCAGGCGCCCACTAACAAGCCAAGCAATACGGCTGTAAGAAAGATGCATTTTTTCATACGCGTCCTTTTTTTAATAGCGAATTTTTCTCAATCCACTCCCGGCCAATCAGCCTTCGTGCAGCGGTTTAAAGCCTTCGCCGAGAGCCTCATTGGCCTGCCCAACCACCATGAAGGCGTCCGGGTCACATTCGTGCACAATCGCCTTCAACCGGACCACTTCCGCCGCTGTGACCACGCAATAAACGATTGGGCGGTCTTTCCCGGTATAGCCGCCCTTGGCTGAGATGATGGTCGCGCCACGGTCAAGCTGGTCCTGGATGGCCAGGATAACCTTTTCGGTCTCATCGGTAATGATGAAAGCACTGCGAATGACGCTGGAGCCCTGGGAGGTGGTGTCCGCGGCCACCCCGCTTAGGTAAATCATGAAAAGACCGTAGAGCGCCTTTTCCCATCCGAAGAAAAAACCGGCCAGGAGCACCGCGAAGGAGTCAGTTAGCAGGTAAGCCATCGAAATGGAAATTCCCAGCCGGCGGTTAAGCACGCGTCCCAGGATGTCTGTGCCACCACTTGTGCCACGCCCCAGGTAAACAATGCCCAGGCCAACCCCGAGCAGCATGCCACCATACAGCGTGTTCAGCAGGATATCGGAGGTGATTGGAGATGAGCCCGTCAGGGAGATAAGCAAGTCTGTGAAAATGGAGAAGGCGGCGATGGAAAGCATGGTACGCAGCGCGAAGCGCGGCCCACCCAGGTATCGCCAGCCCACGATGAACAAGGGGATGTTTCCCAATAGCACAACCAAACCAATCGGCCAGCCGACTGTGTAATGCAGGATTTGGGCAATACCACTGATGCCACCGCTGACCAGGCTGGCAGGCACAAGGAACAGGCGCATGCTTAAAGCCTGCAGAAACGCGCCCAGTAGGATGAGCAGGTAGTCTTCAATGGACCGCCAGCTGAAGTCTAGCTGCTTGAAAAAGCTTATCAATTTCTCTTTCACACGAACTCCCAAATATTTAATCTGAAATCAATGCCAGATTATACCGCCTGGCCGGGTTGGTTCTGCCACTTATGCCTGCCCCTCCCCTTATCAGCGGATGATCATGGGCAGTAACAGGTAAGAGGTGATATTAGGGTCGTATATAAATGTATACAGCGTTGTCCAGGCACTCCATATGCCATGTTTATCCTGGGTGCGGATGCGCAGGTACATGGGCACACGCGGCGCGACGGCTGGAGGGTTTAGCCGCGTCGCGTTGGTGAGGGTGCCCGTGGTCGCGGTGGCACTTGTACCCCAGTAAACCTGGTAGGTGTCATTTTCGGCTAGCCCGACCCCCGCGTCGCTGGCACCCGTCCAGCTAAAATCAGGGTCGGAGCAATTCCCCTGGGGCAGTCCGTTGTAAGCCATGCAGCCAGGGGATTGCACGCGTGGGTTGATGGGAGGCTCAGAATCGACATAAAAAGTAATGGTCTTGGTGTCCTCCCAGTTGTTGACGTTGTCCACGCTCAGGTAGCTGACCGTCTTCTGCGCGCTGCCGGCCACCTGGAACGGGGCCGTATACAACTGCCAGGCTCCCTGGTCCACCTTGTAGTAGCTGGCCTTTACCCCCACCGAATTATCCGTGGCCGTGAGGGAGACAGTGACGGGCGTCTTGTACCAGGGCAATATGCCAATCGTTCCAGAAATCGAGGCGTTACTGACCGGGTCGGTAAAATCGGCATGCAGGGGGCCCGCAATGGCCCCATCCAGAACATTGGAATCGATATTGATGGTGACGCCACCCCAGGTTTCATCGTGCCCACCCGCGTACTGATGCAGCCTCTGATGAAAGTCCCAGTAGCTGGCCGGTAGGCAACCAACGTTCCATACGGTTTGGTTTGGGTCGTAATAGGTGGATGACCAACTTGCCAACCAAACAAAATCCGGCGGTGGGGCGATTGTGTAGAGCTGGTAATTGTTGATATTGCAGGAGGAGCCATACAGCCCCGAATAGATATTCAGCTCATGCAGGCGGGTGGTCCAGCCATCAAGGAATGACCTGACCGCAGCCTTGCAGACCGCGTCCCCCGAAAAATATTCAAGGTCGTAATATACCAAGGAGCCACTCCCGTCCGGGTTGGTCATCCCCAGTGTCTGCAGGACAGCTTTGGCCTGGTTGGCATTGTCCACCCCCTGCTGATAAGCTTCAGCCGGGTCGGTAGAGAATTTGCGCTTAAACGTGGTGCAGGGCGCCTGGGGACCCACCCAGGTGGGGATGAAACGCCAGCCCCGAATATACATCTGGCTGACGTAATTGGCCGTCAGGTCGGTATTGGCGCAGGCCCGGGCAATCCCGCCAATATACATGTTGACGTACTCGTACGGGCTGTTAAAAAACCAGGTTTCCAGCTGGCTCAATGTGGGGATATCGCAGGCATCAAAGCCCTGCCCAACCACCTTTTTTACCCAATAATTGACTGCCTCGGTTCCCGGCATACCCTGGGCATCCAGCGTTTGTTCCCCAGATATGCCAATTTCGGATTGCGTCTCTGCCAAATCAACCAAACCCTCCACGATGGGAAGCGTGAGCGGAGCCCAGGTGAGCCCGCCGTCACGGGTTTCGAGGATGACAGCCTGCTGAACGCAGTCCTTTCCCTGCTTTTCCGTGGAGCCAAGCGTATCGCACTGTCCGTACTTGAATTTGGCCCAGGCATGTGAGGGGCCCGAGCTGGAGAAGCTGCCCAGGGCTACATCCGCCCCGACTGCCAGCGCGCCGTTCACGGTTGATAGCATTGAAAACACGTCAGCCTCTGGGAGCGCCCAGGTTTCGGGTCCGGAGCTGGTCATCTGAACTGGCCATACCGCTGTACCAGCCATTCCTGTAGCAAGCTGCTCAACACCTATCCGCGCCCACGAACCATCACCTTGCAGCAGGTACCACGAGACTTCCGAAACCGCCTGTTTTTCTTGCGTAATGACCGGAAGCCAGGCTTGCCCATTATCCGCAGGCATTGGGAGCAGCAAGCGCGCTGATAACTCCAGGCCCAGCATTGTGCCATCCAGTTCCAGCCAGCTGGCTCCCGCGTTCGTGGTCATAAAAAGGGCGCCATCCCTGAAGGGCTGGCGCATGAAGCCCAGCCTTTCGTCCAGGAAGATCATTTCTTCGGCGGCTGGGGCTTCGAGTCTATCCCAGCTGGCGCCACCGTCCTTGGTCCCAAAAAGCCAGCCCTGGCTAAAGTTGACACCGGTTCCCTGTTTGAGGAGCAGCCAACCATGGTCGCCATCGAGCCAATCCATCTGGACTTCCGCCAGGGGCATATCCTCTTCGGACTGTGCATCCAAAACAGGCTGTTGTCCGGCTTCTTTCCAGATCTCGCCGCCATCCTCAGTTCGCCATAGTCGCCCACTCTGGAGGCTCCCCGCAGAGCTAAAAGCCCAGCCTGTGCCATCCGGATTCAAAGTGACTGCCTGGAGGTGAGACCCGGGAACCAAATCTGGGGTGATATCACGCCAGCTATTTCCAGAGTCCCCGGTTAGGAACAGCTGGTCTGAGAGCAAGAACCAACCCTGCCCCGGCGCAAACAGGCCAAAATCCGCCGAAACCAGGCCAGACCACCAGGCGGGGGTCTGCCCAATCGGTTCCATCCTGGGTTGTCCATATCCCTCTGATAGCGGCAAGGCACCGAGTAGCAGCATCAGTGCCAGCGCCAGCCTGACCAGAATTTTTGTTTTCATAAAAATGCTCCATCACAGGCCTCATTTTTTGGCCCGTTCGTGTGGGTAATTGGCTGCAAGGTTTATTCCAAAGGTTATCACGGACTCATTTGGACAGGCCTGTGAAGAATTTCAACGTATTCCAAAGCTGAAAAGTAAGCTTGACACTGAACATTTGTTCTGTTATTATAAATGTGAAACCAGTTAATAGTGACAGGTAGAAAGTCGAGCAAAATGGCACGGAAACGACGCGGTCTCAGCCCAAGGCATCAAAAAATCCTCAGCTTCATCGAAGCCTATCAAAATGAGGCGGGGTATCCCCCATCCATCCGGGAAATTGGCACGCAAACCCAAATCAGCTCCACGTCGGTGGTCAACTACTATCTTAACCAACTGGAAGAAATGGGCTTCCTGGAGCGTAAAAGCGGCGTCTCCCGGGGGATCAACCTGCTTAAGACCCAGAGCAGCAACGTGATCCAGAACGCGCGCAAAACCCTCTCCAACCTGGCAGACCAGCTGATTACCATCCCCCTGGTAGGTAACATCGTCGCCGGTGAACCAATGCCCGTTCCCGCTTCTGATTTTAGTTATTACGATCCCGATTCCGGGATTGATATCGCCCGCAGCCTTTTGCCCGCTTCCGAATCTGAAGACCAACTCTACGCCCTGCGCGTGCATGGCGATTCCATGATTGACGCAATGGTGAATGACGGTGACATCGTAGTCATGAAGAAAGTGGACCGCGCCCGTAATGGCGAAATGGTGGCCGTTTGGCTCAACGACAGGGATGAGACCACCCTGAAGTACTTTTATCTCGAGAACGGACGGATCAGGCTGCAGCCCGCCAACCCAACCATGCAACCCATCTACATCAACGACCCAAGCACGGTTGAGGTCCAGGGCAAGGTCGTCCTGGTCATCCGGCAAATAAGCCATAATTAACATGTGACTATCAAAACCGTGCTGCTGGCAGTACGGTTTTTTTATAGTCTGTAGTGAACTAATTCGGGAAAAACTACTTAGCTTTGCTTGTTGCAATGATGGGGTTGAGTGACTCATCGGCAAAAGCCGTTACCCTAATAAAATACTATTGAGGTGATAAATGTTGGGAGCGATTATTGGCGATATTGTTGGCTCACGTTTTGAGTTCAACAATCATCGTAGCAAGGAATTTGAACTCTTTACGACTGATTGCGCTGTTACGGATGACACCGTCATGACCCTCGCGGTGGCGAAGGCGATCATGGAAACAGAATTGCAAACACATCTGTTTACCGACCAAAATACGGTAGACCGTGATTGCCTGGGCGTGCTTTCGGCTCTGACCATGCAGTACATGCAGGAACTTGGCCGTCGTTATCCCAATGTGAGTTATGGGGGGAAGTTCAGTGACTGGCTTTTTTCCAATGAACCTCAGCCTTACCATAGCTTTGGCAACGGTGCCGCGATGCGTGTCAGTCCGGCCGGGTTTATCGCGCGCAACCTGACAGAGGTCGCCAGCCTTTCTGCCGCTGTCACTTCTGTCACGCATAATCACCCAGAGGGTTTGAAAGGCGCCGAGGCTACCGCCGTGGCAATTTTCCTCGCGCGGGAAGGCGCCACAAAAGATGAGATCCGCAAGACAATTGAAGAAAAATACTACCCCCTGGATTTCAGCATTGATGAGATCAGACCAGGCTTCAGATTTGATGAGACCTGCCAGGGAACAGTACCTCAAGCCATCCAAGCGTTTCTTGAATCCGACTCTTTTGAG
>Ga0209098_1004483_pt1 | contig 10882 bp, 8 predicted proteins | sample AD_JPNHW1_MetaG_FD_184429 | JGI IMG/M metagenome (GOLD analysis project Ga0209098, IMG submission 184429) | Active sludge microbial communities of municipal wastewater-treating anaerobic digesters from Japan - AD_JPNHW1_MetaG (SPAdes) (version 2) | ecosystem: Engineered > Bioreactor > Anaerobic >... | reverse complement strand
CGTCTCGTCGGCCAGCTTAAAGGTAAGATATTCCTGTATGTCAGCGATATCGCTCTCTTCCATTCCCAACTCCTTCAATCGCCTCGCCTCAAAGCAAGCGACCCTTGTATATGCCGCGACGGCCCCTTATCAGAATTCCTTAAAATCGTTATCGATCGCGTCGCCTTTCGATGGGGGCGGCTCATCGTCGAGAACGAGATGAATGCCCGTGAGGGGGAGTCGAGACGCATCGGACGAAGCCTTCCGCGCTGACGCCTTCTTCACCGCGCTCGGGGCAGGAGCGCTCGTATTCGGCACAGCAGCGCTCGCATCCTCGGGCGCGCTCGGCTCGGGCTGAGGCATCGCGGCCGAAATGCTTCCTTCCTTCTCCTGCCGAGCAGGTTTCGCGGGCGAAGGCACAACCTGTGCCGCCGCGGGGCGAGCGGCTGCGCCTTTGCCCTGAGCGGCCGCGTCGGGCTTCTGCGTATGCGCGGAACCATCTGAGTCCCGCGCGGATCGCGCGGCCCCCCCTCGATGGGCGGAATCGGAAACCGTGAAGAAGGCCATGGTTGCCTGCATTTGCTCGGCCTGGCCCGCGAGTTCCTCGGACATCGACGCGGATTCCTCGGACGCGCTCGCGTTCTGCTGCACGACCTTATCGAGCTGCATGATCGCCTGGTTGATCTGTTCCGCTCCCGAGTTTTGCTCGCTCGATGCCGCGCTGATCTCCTGGACCAATTCCGCGGTTCGCCTAATGTCCGGGACCATCGCGGTAATTAGGCTCCCGGCCTCCTCCGCGATCGACACGCTCTCGGTCGAAAGTCGGCTGATCTCTCCCGCTTCGCGCTGACTGCGCTCGGCGAGCTTCCCGACCTCGGACGCGACGACCGCGAAACCCTTGCCGTACTCGCCGGCGCGCGCGGCCTCTATCGAGGCGTTGAGCGCGAGCATATTGGTCGACCGCGCGATCTCCTCAATGATGCCGATCTTCGACGCGATCTCCTTCATCGCCTGAACCGTCTTCTCGACGGCATTCCCGCCGGATTCCGCCGACTGCGCCGACTTCTGCGCGATCTTCTCGGTCTGAAGCGCGTTATCCGCGTTCTGCCGGATGTTCGACGCCATCTCCTCCATCGAGGACGAGATCTCCTCGACCGACGCCGCCTGCTCCGTCGCGCCCTGCGACATCTGCTGCGCGGTGCTGCTCAGTTGCTGGCTTCCGGAGGAGACCTGCATGGTCGTCGTCGTCACTTCCTCGACGATATTCGTGAGGCGGGCAATCATGTTCGTGAGCGCGTTGGCGAGGACGCCGATCTCGTCCTTTTGGTCGATGTCGAGCCGGGCGGTAAGGTTGCCCCCCGCGATGGCCTCCGCGAACGCGACGCCCTTTCCCATCGCGGTCACGATCGCCCGGGTGATGATCACCGCCATCAGGGCGCCGATGAGAACCGCGATGATCGCGGCGATGAGGACGAGTACCGTCGTCGAGCGCATCAACGCGTTCATGTCGGCGTCGGCAGCGTCGCTTACCTTCGTGGCGTTCTCGATCGTCATCGCGCCCCCGTCGGCCGAACGGAGCCGGGCCTCTTCCTGAAGGGCGTTGATCTTCGTGTATTCAACGAGGTTGTCGCGGTACACCGAGCCCGTCACGCCGATGGCTTGCGCAAGGTCCCGCGTCGAGCGGGAAACCGGGCGGGCCGCGATCGCGTCCGCGCGGGAAAGGAGCTCTGAGACGTGTCCGAGGGCGACATCGACGGACATCTTGTCCTTATACAGGAGGTACTGGGTCCCCGAGAGCCGCGCTTTATACAGCAAAACTGCCATCTCGGACGCCGTTTGGCTCAAGCCCGCGATTTTACCGAGGGCGACGATATTCTCCTCAAGGGCGCTCGCGTTCTTCTTCATGGTCGCCTCGAGCCCGGTTTTTTGCTCCTCGAACTTGGCGTACTGGTTAAAGTTGTCCCGATACGCGGAGGCGCCCGCGATGACCTTGTCAAAGAGCGCGACATGCTCGGCGTTTTTCTCGATGGCGCGCAGCTCGCCGGTCATCTTGATGATCTCTTCCATTTTTTCCTGGACTTGGGCGCGATATTCGTCCTTTTTCACGATTACGTAATTTTTTCCCGCGACCGTTCCCAAGGTCATATTCTGGACAATGAGGCTCGTCACGCTGTTTTTATGAGAGGTTGTCTTGAGCGATTGCAGGCTGTAGACGCTTAAGGCGGTTATGATTGCCGTAAGGATGAGTACGAGGGCAAAGCCACCCCCAATCTTGAGCCCGAGTTTCAGGTTCTTCAGCATACGTGCCCTCCATATCTTGAGCGATCTCTCCTGAAAGTCTAAGGTGCCGATAATCGTGCGTCAAATTTCGCCCGTTTCGGCCTTTACCCGTCACCCATCGCCCGATAGAATGGCATCCATGCTCAGCTACCGCCATGCCTTTCACGCGGGAAACCACGCCGACGTCCTCAAGCACGCGCTGCTATCCCGCATCGCGATAGGCCTCCTTGCCAAGGATAAGCCGTTTTCGTATATCGACACGCATGCGGGGGCCGGAATCTACTCGCTCGACGACGAATGGGCACAAAAAACCGGGGAAGCGGCGCGGGGCATCGCGCGACTCCTCGAAAGCGAGGACTTACCGCCGCTCCTCGCCCCCTATCGGGACCTTTGCGCCGATTTTTTCCGCACGGGACATCGGTATCCCGGCTCGCCCGAGATCGTGCGCTCGTTCGCGCGGGAACAAGACCAACTCACCCTCCTCGAGCTCCACCCAACCGAGATCGAAAACCTCCGCGCAAACCTTTCGGGGGACGAGCGCGTCCATATTCATCATCGTGACGGCTATTCGGGCGTCCTCGCGCTTTCGCCGCCCACGCCGCGGAGGGGCTTTGCCCTGATGGACCCCAGCTACGAAACGGCGGACGACTACGCGCGCACCGCGGAAACGATGATCGCCCTCCACCGACGGTGGCCGGTGGGGATTCTCGCGCTCTGGTACCCGATCGTCGCGCGCCGGGATGGCGAGCTTTCTTTATTGAAGGAACGCTTCGCCGCGGCGGGGATACCGGGCATCCTCACGGCGGAACTCCGGGTTCGGGAAGAGGCGGAGGCCCCCGCCGACGGGCAAGAATCAACCGAAGGCTACGGGCTTCTCGGTTCGGGCATGCTCGTCATCAACCCGCCCTGGAAACTCGAGGCCGAGCTTTCCTCGTTTCTCCCGTGGCTCGCCGACCGATTTGGGATCAATGGGCAGGGGCGGGCGACGCTCGAATGGCTCAACCCGCCGCAGTAGTGCTCGTCGACACCGCCGAGCACATCGTTTTTACAGAACGCCTCATTATATTTGTTGTTTGATCCTACAAATGGGTTTACACTAGGGGCTTACGGAGGAACAAACCATGACTCATTCTAAACTGGTAACCGCGGCGCTCGTCGCTTCCCTAATCGTCGGAACGGGGATCGCGGGAGCCCAAAGCAAGGGCACGATAGCGCCCGACCAGATACCCGGCGTCGCGGCATACGTCGCCTACCCGGTCGCCATCACCCTCGACGGGAATTTGAACGACTGGAAGGGAGTTCCGGTTCAGCGCGTCGAGACGGCTTACCCGAAGAGCCCTGACCCCAAGCAAAACCAATACATCGATTTCGCTCTCGCCGCGGACGATAAGAATCTCTATATCCAGATGGAATCCGAGGACACGAACATCGTCGCCGGACAGCACGGAAAAGACTTCTGGAATGAGGACTCGATGGAGTTCTACGCGAACTTCACGAAAAACCTTGCCGCGAAGTCGTACGGCCCCGGGATCATGCAGATCAACATAAACGCGACCAACATCGGCAAGAAGAACGGGGACGCGCTTTCAATCACCGGAACGAACGCGACGGGGATTAAGGTACGGGCAAACGTCTTTAAGACCGCGAAAGGCTGGGGCTTCGAGGCAGCAGTGCCCTTCCCGGCGGGCTTTACGCCGGCACACGGCACGATCATCGGCTTTCAGGCACAGGCAAACGGCGCCACGGCCAAGGACCGCGACTCGAAGATAATCTGGAGCAAGGCGGACACGAGCGACCAGTCGTACCAAAACCCCGCGCTCTTCGGTCAGGCGATTTTCTTTAAAGTCGGCAGCGCGGACATCCCCGTCCCCCTCAGCCTCGCGAACGACATGGCCTCGTCCTTCAAGAAGGAAGGCGCCGTGGGCAAGGTCGGCAAGAAGATCGCGTGGGCGGACGAATTCGACTACTCAGGCGCGCCCGACCCGGCGAAATGGGGGTATGACGCCCCCGACGCGGGAAAGTACAACGAGGAGCTCCAACTTTATACCTCAAACCGCGAAAACTCTTTCGTTAAGGACGGCATGCTCACCATCTCGGCGATCAAGGACAAGGACGGGAAATGGACGAGCGCCCGGCTGATCACGAACGGGAAGGCGACCTGGTCTTACGGCTACATCGAGGTTCGCGCGAAGCTTCCCGCGGGAAAGGGCACCTGGCCCGCCATCTGGATGATGCCGTCAAGCGACACCTACGGGTCGTGGCCCAATAGCGGCGAGATCGACATCATGGAAAACGTCGGGTTCGAACCCGACAAGATCGTCACGTCGATCCACACGAAGAGCTTTAACCACCGCATCAGCACTCAAAAGACCCGATCGGCCTTCGTAAAGGGCGTCTCCTCGGATTTCCACACCTACGCGATCGAGTGGACCCCGAAGGCGGTGTTCTGGTATGTCGATGACAAGCCCTTCTACTCCTTCGAGAACACCGGCAAGGGAAGCGCGGAATGGCCGTTCGACAAGCCCTTCTTCCTCATACTCAACGTCGCGATGGGCGGCACCTGGGGCGGGATGCAGGGGATGGATCCCGCTCTCTCGAAGGCAGACATGGTCGTTGATTATGTGCGCGTTTACCGGTAAGAATAGGGAGTGCTGACAAAAAAAAGACTCTACCAGATCAACTCCTCGCGGATCCTGCAATACATCAGGCTGAACCGCGGCACGAGCCGCATACGGGCCGCGAGCGAGCTCGATCTTGACCGCTCGACGCTCACGAAGGTCGTGCGGTTCCTCGTGAACCGCGGCCTCGTGCGCGAGTGCGGGAAATACCGCGGGAAGCCGGGCGTCGGGCGCATGGCGATCGGGCTCGAACTCGATCCCGGCTTCGGCCTCGTGCTCGGCGTCGAGGTTCAGACCGAGGCGTTTCGCTGGGTCCTCGTCGACCTCTTCGGGACGCCGGTCGCCTCCGGGCGCCGGGACATCGGCCGCTCGGGGCTTTCGCTCGAGACGGAGATCCCCGCCCTTTTTCGCGAGGTAAGCGAGGATTCCGCCCGGAGTGACGGTCGCCCGATCATCGGCGTCGGCGTCGGGCTTTCGGGCATCGTCGACCCCTACCGCGGCACCGTGATCTATTCCTACCCGCTCGGGATCGCCGACCCGATCAACCTCCGCGACAGCGTCGAGCGAGCCATCGGCGTGCCGGTCTTCGTCGAGAACGACGCCAATTGCTGCTGCTGGAGCGAAATGGCCTTTCGCCCCACGCCGGAAGGGCGGAACTTCATCGCCCTCCTCGGCGAGTTCCGCAACGTCGACGTCGCGCAAAACCGGGTATCGGGGTTCGCGTTCGGCATCGGTATCGCGATCCGGGAAAGCGTCCTCCACGGGGACAACTTCACCGCGGGGGAATTCCGGAGCCTTCGATACGACCACGACAACCCGAGCCACTCGCAGTTCTCGATCAATGACGAGGAATCGGCGCGCCTTCCCGGCGACCGCGACGTCCTCCTCAGGCTCTTCGGCGAGATCGCGTATAACCTCTCGCTCCTCGTGAACACCCTCGACATCACCAAGATCGTCCTTTCGGGCGACTTCGCGCGATTCAGCGAGGACCTTACCCCGCTCCTCGAGCGCGAGATCAAGCGTAACTGGCTCTACCAAAAGCCGCGGCGCTGCTCGATCGAGCATTCCCCCGACGGCGAGAACGCGGTGTCGATGGGAGCCGCGGGGCTCTTCGTCCAAAAGCTCTTCGGCGTCCCCGGCATGACCGACCACGTCGACGAGGACGTCGGGTTCATCCTCCTCGAGCGCATGCTCCCCGACGAGGCCTCCGCGGATACTTGACAGCGCAAAACGCGCGCCGTATGATCCTGATCGTAACAGTCGATCTTCGGGGCGGGGTGTAATTCCCCACCGGCGGTAAAGCCCGCGAGCGAAAGATGGCGCGTGACGGTTTTTCCTTTAAAAGGAAAACGCCTTCACGGCAAAGCCTTGGACGCATGATCCGGTGAAACTCCGGAGCCGACAGTAAAGTCTGGATGAGAGAAGCGACGCGTAAAAACGATACGAGGTGCGGGACGCCCGTTCGGCATGTGGCCGGAGGATCCCGCCCGAAGCGTTAAGGCGCGATATACAACCCCGAAGACAGTCATGGCTGGATTCGGGGTTTTTTTATGTCTCAAGCGAAACTCGAAAAACAGGACGAAGACGAGCGCTTCATGCGCGAGGCCCTCGAGCTCGCGCGGCGCGGCGCGGGCACGGCGCGGCCGAACCCGATGGTCGGCGCGGTCATCGTCATGGACGGGAAGGCGGTCGGGCGCGGATGGCACGAGCGGTGCGGGCAGCCGCACGCGGAGGTCAACGCGTTCGCGAGCGCGCGAGCGGCCGGCGTCGAGCGGTTCTCCGGCGCGACCCTCTACGTCACGCTCGAGCCCTGTTGCCATACGGGACGCACGCCGCCGTGCGTCGATCTCGTCATCGCCTCGGGGGTATCGCGCGTCGTGTGCGCCATGGAGGACCCGAACCCGCTCGTCGCGGGGAAGGGGTTCAAGGCGCTCAAGGCGGCGGGCATCGAGGTGTCGGTCGGCGTCCTCGAGCGCGAATCACGCGCGCTCAACCGAGCGTTTGTCAAACACATCACGACCGGGCTCCCGTTCGTCATCCTAAAGAGCGCGCTCTCCCTCGACGGGAAGATCGCGACGGCGCAAGGGGAATCGAAATGGATTTCCTGCGAGGAGTCGCGCGCGGAAGTCCACCGCCTTCGCGCCGAATGCGCGGCGGTGATGACCGGCATCGGCACCGTGCTCGCGGACGATCCCCTGCTCACCGCGCGCGGCGAGGGCGCCCAACCGGCGCAAGGCGCCCGCATCGTCGTCGACACGAACCTCAGAATAGCCTTGAGCTCCCGCATCGTCGCGACCGCGCGCGAGGCACCGGTGATCGTCGCGGCGAGCTCCCGCGCGATCGAGTGGGCCGACGGCGCCACGCGCGCCAAACTCGCCGCGCTCGAGGCGGCGGGCGTTCGCGTCATGCCGATAGCCGAGCGCGCGGGAAAGGTCGACCTACCCGCGCTTATGCGCGCGCTCGGGGAAGACGGAATCGATAGCGTTCTCCTCGAGGCGGGAGGAACCCTCGCCTGGGGGGCGCTCGAGGCAGGCATCGTCGACCGGGTTCGGTATTACCTCGCGCCGACGCTTATCGGCGGCGAAGGGGCCCGAGGGGCGCTCGGAGGAAAAGGCGCGGCAACGCTCGCGGCGGCCCCAAGACTCAAGAACGTCGAGACGCGCACGGTCGGCTGCGACCTCGCCGTCGAGGGGGACGTATGTTTACCGGAATAATCGAGGACGTCGGCCGCGTCGTCTCCATCGCCCGCGAAAGCCGCTCCGCGCGCGTTCGCGTCGCGACAGGCCTTACCCGCGAGGGCACCCGGATCGGGGACAGCGTCGCGGTATCGGGCGCCTGCCTCACCGTCACGAGCCTCACGGCCGACGGGTTCGTCGCCGACGCCATGCCCGAAACCCTCAAGCGCACGACCCTCGGGAACCTCGCCCCCGGCGGCCGGGTCAACCTCGAACGGGCGCTCACCCTTTCGGCGCGCCTTGGCGGCCACCTGGTGAGCGGGCACGTCGACTCGGTCGGCGAGGTCACAAGCATTGTAGAAGAGGGCATCGCGCGCGCGATCGAGATCCGCTGCGACCGGGCGCTCCTTCGCTACGTCGCCGAAAAGGGCTCGGTTACGATCGACGGGGTGAGCCTCACGGTTACCGCTACGGGCGACGAGGGGTTCTCCGTCGCGATCATCCCGCACACCGCGGGCAACACCACGCTCGACGAGTTGAAGGCCGGAGCCCGCGTAAACGTGGAGTGCGATCTGGTCGCGAAATACCTCGAGCGCCTCATCGCGTTCGGGCCGCGCGACGGCGCGGACGCGGGCGAATCGGGCCCGCGCGCGCCAAGCGGGCTGACCGAGGACTTCCTCCGGTCGAATGGATTTTAGGAGATAGGCATGAATACGATAAAAGATGCGATAGCGGACTTTCGGGACGGCCGGATGATCATCGTCGTCGACGACGAGAACCGCGAGAACGAGGGCGACCTCATCGTCGCCGCGCGGCACGCCGACGCGAAGGCGATCAACTTCATGGCGCGCCACGGGCGCGGGCTCATCTGCGTCGCGATGGAAGAGAGGCGGCTCGCGGCGCTCGGGATCGGGCAGATGTCCCGCGAGAATACCGACGCGCACGGCACCGCGTTCGCGGTATCCGTCGACCACCGGGGGACGAGCACCGGGATCTCCGCGGCAGACCGATCGCTCACGATCAGGAGCCTTGCCGACCCCGCCGCGATGCCTCGGGATTTCCGCCGCCCCGGCCACGTCTTCCCGCTCGCCGCGCGGGAGGGCGGCGTGCTCGCCCGGCGCGGGCACACCGAGACCGCCGTCGACCTTTCGCGGCTTGCCTTCGCGGGCGAGCCCGACGCGATCCACGGGGGCGCGATCTGCGAGATCATGAACGAAGACGGCTCGATGGCACGGCTCGGCGACCTCGAGCGGTTCGCGCAAAATCACGGGCTCAAGATCGTCTCCGTCGCCGACCTCGCAACCTACCGGGAGCGGATCGAAGGCGCGGGGCCTCGCGCGCCAGCGGCGGAGACTCACGCATCAGCCGCGGGGAGTATTGCCGCCGCCGACAGAACAGCGCGCGCCGAAAGCGCTTCCGCACGGTTCGAATCAGCGGATGCGCGGCAAGCCGTCGAGCTCGTCGCGAGCGCCCGGCTTCCCACGCGCTACGGCGAGTTCAGGCTCTTCGGGTACCGCGAGGCCGCGACGGGCGCCGAGCACGTCGCGCTCGTCATGGGCGAGCTTGAGCCCGCCGAACCCGCGCTTTGCCGCATCCACTCGGAATGCCTCACGGGCGACGCGCTCGGCTCCCGGCGGTGCGACTGCGGCGAGCAGTACGACGCCGCGATGCGCGCGATAGCCCGCGAGGGACGCGGGGTGCTCGTGTACCTCAGGCAGGAAGGCCGGGGAATCGGGCTTCTCAACAAGATCCGGGCCTACGCGCTCCAGGACGGCGGGGCGGACACGGTCGACGCGAACGTCGCGCTCGGGTTCCGCCCGGACGAGCGGGACTACCGCGCCGCGGCGGGAATCCTTTCCGACCTCGGCGTCCGCGCCGTCAGGCTCATGACGAACAACCCGGACAAGGTCGAGCGCCTCACGGAGCTCGGCGTCCGCGTCGCGGAGCGCATCCCGCTCATCATCCCGCCAAACAGGGAAAACGGTTTTTATCTTAAGACCAAGGAACGCCGCATGCGCCATCGTCTCTCGACCGGCGCGGTCGCGGAAAAAAGCATAAGGAGTGACCATGAAAACTTTTGAGGGAAACCTCGTCGCGGAAGGCATCCGCGTCGGGATCGTCGCGTCTCGGTTTAACGAGTTCATCGTAGGGAAGCTCGTCGCGGGCGCGCTGGACGGGCTCAAGCGGCACGGCGTCAAGGATGGCAACATCTCCGTCGCCTGGGTACCCGGGGCCTTCGAGATCCCGCTCGCCGCGAGCCGCCTCGCCGCGCGGGCGGACATAGACGCCGTCGTCTGCGTAGGGGCCGTCATCCGCGGCTCGACACCGCACTTCGACTATGTCTGCGCCGAGGCATCGAAGGGCATCGCGCAGGCGGGCCTCACCTCCGGGAAGCCGGTGATCTTCGGAGTCGTGACCACCGACTCGATCGAGCAGGCCGTCGAGCGGGCGGGAACGAAGGCGGGGAACAAGGGCTTTGACGCGGCGGTAAGCGCGATCGAGATGGTAAACCTCTTCCGCGCGATGGCGTAGCGCGGATCTCCGCGGGGAAGCGCGCTCGCCCGCGCTTCCCCGTTTTTTTTCTGCTTGCCGTTTTTTTCCGACAGGGCGTACACTGGGCTTCTGGAGGATTATATGAAACGTAACGCGTTTATCATTCTCGCTTCCCTCGCGATCTTCACGACCCTATGCGCCCTTCCCGCGGCCGCCCAAAACAAGGCACCAGACCAAAAAACAGGCGAAGTCGTGTACATCGCGTATCCCGTGCAGATCACGATCGACGGAAAGTTCGACGACTGGGCGGGCATCCCCAATCAGAAGGTCACGACGGGGCCGAAGATCAGCCCGATCTCGTCCCAGAACAAAAGCTTCGACTTTTCCGTCGCGGCGGACGACACGAACCTGTACGTGTACATGCATTCGGTGGATTCCAAGATCATCGCAGGAAAGCACGGAAAAGAATTCTGGAATGAGGACTCCCTCGAGTTCTACTTTAACCTAAGCGGAAACCTGACGACGAAAAAGTACGCGGAGGGGATTTTCCAGATCAACATCAACGGAACGAACATCGGCAAGCCCGCCGGAACCCCCAGCATCATCGGCACCAATTCGCAAAACATCAAGGTAACGGCGCAGGCCGTGAAAACCGCGGACGGATGGGCCTTCGAGGCCGCCATCCCGATAAGCGGGATCAAGCCGGAACATGGGCTGACGATCGGCTTCCAGGCCCAGGCGAACGGCGCGACCGCGGCCGACCGCGACTCCAAGCTCATCTGGAGCAAGGCCGACAAGAACGACGGCTCGTATGGCGATCCTTCCCTCTTCGGAAAG
>Ga0209098_1004482_pt1 | contig 10883 bp, 7 predicted proteins | sample AD_JPNHW1_MetaG_FD_184429 | JGI IMG/M metagenome (GOLD analysis project Ga0209098, IMG submission 184429) | Active sludge microbial communities of municipal wastewater-treating anaerobic digesters from Japan - AD_JPNHW1_MetaG (SPAdes) (version 2) | ecosystem: Engineered > Bioreactor > Anaerobic >... | reverse complement strand
TCGCCCAGTTGAACCTGTGTTGTGCCGTGCAGCGCCAAAGCAACGCGTTCAATCATTTCTTCGGTAAAGTTCATCATCCATTTGTAGTCTTTATAGGCCACATAAATTTCCATTACCGTAAATTCAGGATTGTGCGTACGATCCATTCCTTCATTCCTGAAATCTTTTGCAAATTCGTAAACACCATCAAATCCGCCAACAATCAGTCGTTTCAGGTAGAGCTCATTGGCAATACGCAAATAAAGCGGAATGTTCAGTGCATTGTGGTGAGTGATAAACGGACGGGCAGTTGCTCCTCCAGGAATTGATTGCAAAATAGGAGTCTCAACTTCAAGATAACCTTGTTCGTTGAAAAACTGCCTCATTGTATTAATGATCTTTGTCCTTTTCAGGAATGTATCTTTCACCTGCGGATTAACAACCAAATCGACATACCGCTGGCGATAACGGAATTCAGCATCGGTTACTGCGTCGAAGGTTTGCCCGTCTTTTTCTTTTACGATTGGAAGCGGCCGCAGCGATTTGCTCAACATCTGAACTTCTTTCACATGAATCGTCAACTCTCCCATTTGGGTGATGAACGCATAACCTTTTACCCCGATTATGTCTCCAATATCGAGCAGTTTTTTGAAGAACTCGTTGTAGAGATCTTTGTTTTCGTCCGGACAAATTTCGTCACGACTGACATATAACTGAATTCTCCCGGTAGCATCCTGAATCTCAGCAAACGAAGCTTTACCCATGATTCGGCGACTCATCAAACGCCCGGCGATGACCACCTCCTGATAATTATTTAACTCAGGTTTATAATTTTCTTTAATCTCTGAAGCGTTTGTATTCACCGGGAATTCTGGTGCTGGATAGGGTTCTATTCCAAGATCCCTCATTTTCTGCAAAGAGTTGCGTCTGACAATCTCTTGTTCGCTTAATTCAGCTATACTCATCGTTTTTGAACTATTAAAATTTTGAGAAAATTTCCGGCAAAGATAGCAAAGTATTGCTAACTAGGCGTGGTCAAAAACAGTCAGTTTATTTTTATTGAAATTAACATTCTTTTCAGGAGGTTTAAGTGCCAATCATCTCTTTAAATATTCGTCACAAATAGTGAAATCCGGGACTTCTTGAAGCGTTTTTTGAGGCTCGGACAAACGATAAAAAAAGTTTACAAAAATGTTAAAATTATAAACAAAAGCTAAGGGTTTGAAGAGGTGGTTATTACATCGAAACTATTGAATTTCTGTTAACAAAAGATGGATTAATGTCTATCAATTAATTTCCAGTTCTGAGTTCATTTTCTATCTTTGAGAAATTTTTACACAAAATCAAATCTGCTCTTAAGCAAACTGAATGGACAGAGTCTGGAATTTAAAGCAAGAAGGCGATATAAACATTATTAAGCATTTGTCGGTAGCGTTAAATGTTGATATGGTAATTGCCAATCTTTTAGCGCAGCGCGGCATTAGCAACTACGCCGAAGCGCAGGCTTTTTTCCGCCCAAAACTCGCCGATTTGCACAACCCGATGTTGATGAAAGACATGGACAAAGCGGTGGAGAGACTCGAAAGAGCGATTGACAATCAGGAAAAGGTTTTGATTTATGGAGATTACGACGTTGACGGAACCACGTCGGTTGCTATGATGTACCAGTTTCTCCGCAGTCGCCTGAAAAATCTGGATTATTACATTCCGGATCGTTATTCCGAAGGGTACGGTATTTCGAAAACCAGTATTCTGTATGCAGCAGAGCAAAAGTTCAGCCTTGTAATTGTTTTGGACTGCGGGATCAAAGCTGTTGAAAAAATCCAGATGGCCAAAGAACTTGGCATCGATTTCATAATTTGTGATCATCACAACCCAGGCGACACCATTCCGAATGCAGTTGCAGTTCTCGACCCCAAACGACCTGATTGCCCCTATCCATATAAGGAATTATCCGGCTGCGGTGTTGGATTTAAATTGCTTCAGGCATTCTCAAAAAGAAACAATATTCCTTTCTCGGAACTCACCGAATTGCTCGACTTGTTGGTTGTAAGTATTGCATCAGATATTGTTCCGCTAACAGGAGAGAACAGAGTTCTGGCGTTTTATGGCCTGAAAAAACTGAATACTTCGCCAAGCATCGGATTGAAAACAATCATGCAATATTCTGGACTGAATACGGAAGAAAAGTCGGTTTCCGACATTGTTTTCAAGATTGGCCCGCGCTTGAATGCATCTGGCAGAATAGAGCACGGAAAGAAATCGGTTGCGATATTAACTGCAACAAACGAAAAAGAGGCCTTGCTTTTGGGCGACGAGATAAATTCGTATAACGAGATTCGTAAAACACTCGACCGGGACATTACCCAGGAAGCGCTGGATATGATTAAGCGCGACCCCGAACACGAATCAAGAAACTCGACTGTAATTTATAACCGCGACTGGCACAAAGGAGTTGTTGGTATTGTTGCCTCGCGGCTAACTGAATATTTCTACAGGCCAACAGTTGTTTTAACCGAATCGAATGGATTAGCCACCGGTTCTGCCCGATCAATCCGCGATTTCGATTTATACGAAGCCATCGGTGCATGCAGCGATTTACTCGAGTCGTATGGCGGGCACATGTACGCAGCTGGTCTCACAATGAAAATTGAAAATATTTATGAATTTTCGCGCCGATTTGAAGAGATCGTAACAAAGCAAATCACAAACCAACAGCAGATTGAAGCAATCGAAATTGACGCTAAAATCTATCTTTCCGACATTACACCGAAGTTCTATCGTATTTTAAAACAGTTTGCACCGTTTGGGCCGCACAACATGATGCCTGTTTTTATGACAGAGAATGTTTTGGATAGCGGAACCAGTCGGCCAGTTGGTAAGAATTCGGAGCACCTCAAACTTGATTTGATTGAGCCGACCAGCACTTCAGCACAATTCTCCGGAATTGCATTCAACCAGGCGCAACATTTTGATGCCATCAACCAAGGTCTTCCTTTTGATATTTGTTATTCAATAACAGAGAACGAATTCCGCGGGAAAACAAGCCTTCAGTTATACATTCGCGATATTAAAACACGGGAATATTAATTCCGTTTTTGAACTTGGCCCCTCTCCTATATTTTTATTTAGCTCATCAAAACAAACTCATTTATTCTTCCGAACTAAGTAAATTGAGTACTTTTGGCGGATATTAACCAACATTAATTCACCATGAAAATTTTATGCTCTCAAAAATTATTTAGCCCAGGGCACTCGTTTCTGAAGCTAGCTTTTGTTCTCTTGATTTCTTTGCCGTTTCTTTCTCAGGCCGGTCAATCCAATGCTGGAGAACAACCAATCGTTGGCCGCTGGGACCTTGCTGTTCAAATGGACAAACAGACTGCTCCTTCGTGGCTCGAAGTTAAACTTTCAGGATTTAAAACACTTGTTGGCTACTTTGTTGCCGATGCCGGAAGTGCACGCCCCATTTCGAAAATAATTTTTAAAGACGGAAAGGTATCGTTCACCATTCCTCCACAATGGGATAATTCGGATAACGACATGGTTTTTGAAGGTACTCTTGAAAACAATAAACTTTCAGGCGTAATTACTGCCAGCTCGGGCACCAAATATAAATTTACCGGCGAGCGCGCCCCATTGCTGAAACGCGCCACTCAAACACCGGAATGGGGAAAACCAATCAACATTTTCAACGGAAAAAACCTTGATGGATGGCATTCTCAAAATCCTAATAATCAATGGGTAGCCGAAGGTGGAATTTTAAAAAACCCGACGCCGGGAACAAACCTGATAACCGATCAAAAGTTCGACGACTTCAAATTGCATATCGAGTTCCGTTACCCTGAAGGCGGAAACACCGGCGTTTACCTGCGTGGACGATATGAAGTTCAGGTGGAAGATAGCAAAGGAAAAGAACCTGCTTCGATCTATTTAGGCGGAATTTATGGATTCCTTACACCGAACGAAAACGTAGCCAAAGCTCCCGGCGAATGGCAAACTTACGACATTACACTAATTGGTCGCCGCGTAAGCATTGTAGCCAATGGCAAACCGATAATTACTGACCAGATCATTCCTGGAATTACAGGCGGCGCCATCGACAGTAAAGAAGGTGAACCCGGCCCAATCATGCTTCAGGGAGATCACCGTCCGGCTGAATTCCGCAATATCGTGATTACTCCGGCTAAATAACAGCCGAATATATCAAAGCAAAAAGCCTGCACTCAGTTGATGAATGCAGGCTTTTCTTTTTCAGAATATGTTTCTATTTACTCATTCAGGAGGTTTAGCTTGCGCAGCCCCCAGAAAATTAGTGAAAGCACTACGCCAACGATGGCAGCAAATGCCATTCCTTTTAACTGAACAGAGCCAATACTAATGCTGGCTCCACTTACGCCGACAACAAAAGTAACAGCGCCTAAAACCATATTGCTGTTCTTGCTGAAATCAACCTTTTGCTCAACAAACATCCGGAATCCCTGAACCGCAATTACACCATAAAGTAACATGGTTATTCCACCCATTACAGCATTAGGAATAGTAGAAATAGCAGCTGAAACCTTTCCGATTAGAGAGAATGCGATTGCCAAAATAGCGGCTCCACGAATAATCCAAACCGAATAAACGCGGGTAATAGCCATTACACCGATATTTTCGCCATAAGTTGTGTTTGGCGGAGAACCTGCAAAACCTGAAAGTATGTTACTAACGCCATCGCCAAGCAACGAGCGGTGCAAACCCGGATTTTCCATCAAATCCGTTTCGGTAATTTTACCTGTCACAATTAAGTGGCTGATATGTTCAGCAAGCACAACAATACAAGCTGGAGCAATAATGAAAATCGCATTTATATCAAAAACCGGAGTTTGAAATTTCGGGAACGCAAACCATGCTGCATTCGAAATTGTGGCAGTATCGACCATACCCATGGACAAAGCCAACAAATAGCCTGCAACTACCGCAAACAAAATTGGAATCACCTGCAAAAAACCGCGGAACAGAACGGAACCAGCAATTCCGATGATCAATGTAAACATCGACACAATAATCGTGTTTGAATTCATTACAAATGGCTGAACTGTTTGTCCAACATTTGTTGGCCATGGAGCCAGCCCGGCTTGCTGTGCCGCTACCGGAGCCAATTCCAACCCGATGATTGCAACTACTGCACCCATAACAGCGGGTGGCATCACAACATCAATCCACTTTATTCCCCAGAATTTTACCACGAACGAAATCGCCACAAAAAATAAACCGAAGAAAATATACCCCGCCTGCGCATGAGTAAAACCTCCGTAGGTTCCGATTACCAACAATGATGGAGCAATAAACGCAAAACTAGATCCGAGATAAGCCGGGATACCGCTTTTTGTTACCCAGGAGTAAATCAGAGTTCCGATACCGTTCATCAACAACGCAATAGCCGGATCGACTCCCAATAAGATAGGAACAAGAATTGTTGCTCCAAACATTGCCGTTAAATGCTGAAAGCTAAGAGGCAAGCTTTCGAGAACCGGCAATTTTTCGTGAATACCAATGATTCGTCGTGCCATGTTTTATTTCCGTTTAATTAAAGATTTAGTTATTATAAAATATTGACGTTTTTTATTGAAAATCTGCTTGAAAATAGCAATTAATCAACTGGCAGTATTATTGAAAAGCAAATAGATATTAGTCAGTTTTCAACAATAGGTTAAAAACTGAACCAGTGAACAGCACTTAAATCATTTAGAAAATTTTACTTGGAAAGTAACTGTAACAGATTTGATTCGAGATCGGCGCCGGAAAGATTTTTGCCGATAAAAACCAATTTACTAAACCGCGGCTGGTCGCCCCATGGTTTTCCAACTTCAAACATGAACGAGCTGCGAACAGCATGAAAAACAAACTGATCTTCAGTATCAGCAAAACTCACAATTCCTTTTACACGATATACACTTTCTCTGTTAAAATAGAGATAGTTCTGCATCCACAGTCCAAATTTATTGACATCAAAGCTGCCATCAAAAGTAAAACCAACCGAACCAACGTCATGCCTGTGGTCTGTATTTTTAGGATCAGGATTGTGAATAAAAGACCTTTTCCCCTGCACCATTTCCACGCCAAAATCTACACCACAAAAAGAGTATGTTGACTTTTCAATTTGCTCTCCTGAAAAGGAGTTTGTATCAAGCACATCAATTCCGCCAACATTTCCAAAACTGGTAAAAGCGAGTCGGGCCATTGAGTTAACCGCCTTAACAAGTGTTTCTAACTTTTCCAGATAACCTTTGTTTACGCAATCAATTTTATTCACAAGAACCATGTCTGCTATGGCCAGCTGCAATCTCACTTCAGGCTGAATATTGCACAAGTCTTCAAAATTTTCGGCATCAACAACACAAATAACGCTGTCAATTTTAAAACGTTGCTGAATATTCTCACCCGAAACAAAAGCATCAACAATCGCCGAAGGATCAGCAATTCCGGTGGTTTCAACAAGCAAATGATTAAACTCGTACGAACTCCCGAGCAAGGTTTCGAGCGTTTGCAAAAAATCGTCGCCCAGCGAGCAGCATATACACCCATTACTTAGCTCAAAAATAGCATCCGAAGCCGCTTTGATCAAACCTCCATCTATTCCTGTTTCGCCAAACTCATTTTCAATAATAGCAAAACGCTTTTCGGGATGCCCGGAAATCAGGTTGTTCAGGAGATTGGTTTTTCCCGCCCCAAGGAAGCCTGTTATAATAGTTACCGGAATGCGTTCTGCTTTCATTTTAATAGTTGATTAATCCAGCAATTCTGCAATTGAGCGAAGCACGCGCGCTCCCGTTGCCTGTAAAACTATTTCTGACTGATGGCCGTCGGCAATTAAAATGCACTGGCAACCTAACGCTGTAGCCACTTCAAAATCGTGCACCGTGTCACCAATTAAAACCAGCTTTCCCGGATCTAGCTTTTGCTCTGCAATCAGCCGGTGCCCATTCCCGATTTTCGATGCCGCATAAATATTATCGAGCCCAAGTGCAAAGTCGAAAAAATGATCGATCTGGTAATCTTTCAGGCACTGATCGAGAACCTGCTGCTCCATTGCCGACAAAATATATTGTTTCAGGCCAATTAACCGGAAATGATTTAAAGTATTTCTGGCATGCTCATGCAACGCACATTTGCTCAGACCGTTGTTATACAGCTCGATAAACTCGTTGGCGGGAATTTCAAAAGGCTCAATCTCGAAATCAAATCCAATCTTTTGATAATAGTCTTTCACCGGAAAAGTAAAAACCGACTTGTAAGAATCAATTGACAACAAGGGCAATCCGCGCTTTCCAAGCATTTGATTCATGGTCGAAACAGCCAACGAAGCGTCATCGAGCAATGTCCCGTTCCAGTCCCAAATAATTCCACGAGCACCGTTAATCATTGCTTTAATTTTGTGCGCGTCGCTTATTAACTATCGGATTCACATACATTTCAAGAAACATCGAACGAATCACGCCTTTGTCTCCGGGAATTGTCTCAACGGCTTCTTTCAACATCTCTTCAAACTTTCCGAATTGTTCTGATGTGTATTCTTTATTGTTTGCAGATGAATTATTCAGAATATCCTCAGCAATATAGTTATTCGGCCAAAGCTTAAAGCTGCCGTATATCTGGTGATCGATGATCTCTCCAATCTTTTCAATCTGTTCGTGAACAGGCTCATCATTATCAATTGAATCAATTTGCACATCGATTGGTTGTCCGAATCCAAAATGAACCCTTCCCTTTGGTCGGATTAGCCCTTCTCCCATGCTTCTCAAATCATCTTCCTGAGTTTTTTCGTAACCTTCAGTTCTCTTCTTGTAGATCTCGTGCACTTTTGAGAAACCGCATGGCTCAATCTCGTATGAAATGGACAAAGGAACTATTTTCAACTCCTTAAATCCGTCACCGACTTCGTTAATATTACTCAGATTAAGCATTTTAAGTAAAGCGACCTGGGTTTTGTCGTTTCCATCTTTGGTGCGACCTTCCCGTTGGGCAATCCAAACCGATGAGTTTTTGATTGCAATATCTCTTCTGATATACTCCGAAAGTTTCTTTGATGCCACAAACAGTTCCCGAACCGGCAAATTTCTCCTCACAACAAAGGCTCTGTTCAATTTTACAGCATATTCAATCCAAGGCTCGATCAGGAGATTATTGCCAATCGCAATTTCTGTAGTATTCATTCCTTCCCGGGCAATAATGTAATTCATTAATGCTGAATCGAGAACAATATCGCGGTGGTTTGAAATAAACAAATAAGCGGTGTTTTTATCAAGATTCTCCAACCCGCTGGCGCTAATACCATCTGTCGATTTTTTTATAATCAGGTCTTCAATTAATTTATACATAAAACCCAACTGAAGCTCCTTGATAGTACGAATATGCGACAACGCAAATTTCACCTGTTCAATACGACTTTCGTCCTTGAAGATAAACTTGAGGATATTGCCAAACTCGTTGTCGGCAAGCAGCAATTGCAGGTAGTGACTAACTTCCGAATCGTCGAACGGACGGATATCGTCGAAATTAATTTTATGAACCATCCCAGTACTGTTATTTTGAGCTGCAAATATAGCAATTGAGATTAAACATCAGAAACTGTATCTCACCTGAAACTTCACCTCTGTCTTTCCCGAAGAAGAACTCACTTCAACGCCATCATCCACTGGAAGTTGAATCGTCTCGGCAACTTTAAACCAGGCAGTAATTCTCCGTCCAAAATCCTTTCTGAAATTGAAATAGGCTCGGATTCCCCGGTCGTAGAATGCCGGAATTGCAAAAGAATACAGCAGGTCGTTTTCGTAAGCGTAAAGCCTGGAATTGTATCCGTCTGTAGAAAAATAGGCCAGTCTCGCATTCAACGAATATGTCTTCTGCAAAGGACGAAATGAAATATCCTGAAAAACCAAAAAGCCTTTTTCTTTTGCCAGTTTAGAATAGAACGACAACTCAATCCTGGATTTCAGACTCAACTGCTCGCTCACATCGTGTGCGTAATTAAAGCGAATACGATTAATCTTTTGAGGCACGTCATATTTTTTATTGCCGTCAATCACACGCTGTCCCTTCTCTTCCTGGAAAAAACGCAAATAGCAATTGGTTGCCCGCGACGGAACATAGGAAAGTTGTGCAAGAACCTCTGTTCCGTCGGAAGGAGCTGCTGTTGTGTATTTTATCCATCTAAACTTAAAAAAATCGACATATCCCTGAAAGGTAATTCTGGATACCGGAAAGACTTTGAAGCCCAGATACAGAGCATGTTCATCATTGGCTCTTGACGACTCGGTGAAGGCGTTCGCAAAATAGCTGAAATATGTTTTATTAATATTTCGGTAAACCAGCGAAACCTCAGCATTTTGCGCCGGGTTTGTTGTTATTCCTGAAATAAAAGCTCTTCCGGCATTGCGGGTAAAAGCAGTTTCGCCAAAAACATACACTTTATGCACCGATCCGCGCCAATCTATTCCGGCAACCAAATTATCCCGGCCTTCCGGAAGGAACTGATTAAATGGCTCGTCACTCCTATCCATCAACGCATTGAACCGTGTATATACAACCGTACCGCCAACTGACCAATTGCCATATTCTGCAAAAAGATTTGTTCCTGCCGCAAATTGGCCAAGCGACTTTTCATTCTCAACTTCAGTTTTTGTTCGATGGTAGCCTGTTGTTTGCAGCGCTCCAAAATAACGAACGGCGGCAATTGTGTCGATACTGGCATCAACCTTGTGATAGGAAACAAACGGCGAAAAAGTGAAAATCCGGTGCTTAATTTGTGCCGCTATTCCCCTAAAAAATTGGTTCTCGTCGGTAGATGTGTAAGAACGAACTCCGGGAGCGGTCCTAAAAACCTGTGTCGTCTCAACCGATTTTCCCATCGAGAATCCTTGCCAGGCAACAAGTCCCTGCCCAAAGCGTACACTATAATCGCCCAAAAACAGTCGGTTGTTTTGTCCAATGCCGAAATTCACAAACCCACTGTTATAATCGAATCCCTGCTTATTTGATTTCCGGAGAAAAGCTTCGCCTGGATCTTTTTCTGCGATTACGCCATACTCGTACTTTGCTGATTCGTGCTTCATCCTAACGTAATACTTTTCGGGCGAACCTTCATATTTGCTTTGGTCTGTCTGACTATTGAACGTTCGATTTGCGCGAAACAGCAAATCAGTTGAAGATCTTTTCGTCCCCTGCGTTTCTACTCTATCTTCAAACGATAGAAATGGTTCAATTTTCTGTAATATATCCTGATTCAGTCCATCAACAGCTGCAAGCTCGTATAAAGTGTATATCGTTCCGCTCTTGTTTCGGTACGCAATCAAATTGCTTATCTGAACGTCTGACAAAAAATGCAATTTCTGAAAATCTTCTTTTGTTGCACTATTTACATTAATTGGGTTCTCCTGCAGATTTTCCCAATCGTCTAAAATTTCCTGAATATCGGTATCATCACTCATGTTCTCTCCCGTCGCTTCGAGCAAATCTTCTATCGACCGGCCGATTTTCTGCTCCTGAGCTCTCGACAGAAATGCAAAAAGTATAAATCCGAAAATGGTGATAACTCGCTTCATCTGATTTGATATCGAAATGAAACGCAAGGAGATGTTCCTAAATACTGGTTGTAACTGGTTGCAAAATCAACCATCGCTTTACCTACCCGAAAACCGAATCCCGCAGAAAGCGAATAGGGTTTTCCTGAAACTCCGGCGCGAACTATCAAGCTTTTCAAAATCTCATATTCAAATCCCGACTTGACTATAACCGGGGTGTCGAAACGATTTTCAAAATCCAGCGCCCAACCAAAATCGCCGGAAAGCTGAAAGAATGCTCCAACATTGATTCTGGATTCGTACCTGTAAGTTTCGGATGAAAGTTTTATTCGCGTTTGA
>Ga0209098_1004480_pt1 | contig 10889 bp, 5 predicted proteins | sample AD_JPNHW1_MetaG_FD_184429 | JGI IMG/M metagenome (GOLD analysis project Ga0209098, IMG submission 184429) | Active sludge microbial communities of municipal wastewater-treating anaerobic digesters from Japan - AD_JPNHW1_MetaG (SPAdes) (version 2) | ecosystem: Engineered > Bioreactor > Anaerobic >... | reverse complement strand
CAGCCCATCCGGCGGGCGCGCGAGCGGAAGCAGCTCCTGCAACGCCGCCTGCCGGCTCCATGCTGCGCCGGCAGAAACGATTGCGCCTGGCCGGGGGTGCGCTGCTGGCGCTGGTGATGTCGGTCGCCCTGCTGCTGATGAAATATCCTGCGCCACTGGAGCAGCGCTTCGGGACGGCCCGCACGCCGGGTGCCGACAGCAGCGCCGCCTTGTCCGGATGGCGGCTGGAGCGTTTCCGCCTGCAGCGACAGCCGTCCGCCCCAGCGCAGGGGCGGCTAACGACACCAGCCGGGGAAGAAGGGGCGGAGCAACTCGTGCACCCGCCAGCGGAGTCGGTGCAGGCGGTTTTGTCGCCGCCGCAGCACCGCCTTGTGCCGGATCAACCGCGTGAGGAAAGTTCGGTCAATGCGGTTAGCGGCAGCAGCCTGCCGGGCAAACTCTATGTGACCTGCGAACCCTGGGCCGAGATCCTGATCGACTCGGTGCGCATCGACGCCACGCCCCTGCAGGACACCCTGCGCATCTTTCCCGGCCTGCACGAGTTGATGCTCAAGCATCCCGACTATCCGCCGTACCGGCAGCAGTTGCGCATCCAATCCCGGCAGAGCCTGCATGTGGCGGTCCGCCTGGATACCCTGTTCGGCTTTGTCGATCTGCGCATCTATCCCTGGGCTGAGGTCTGGGTCGACGGTGTGCAGCGGGGGCAGACTCCATTCGGCCGGCCCCTCGCCCTCGAGGAAGGAAGTCATCTCCTGCGCCTGCGCCATCCGCAATATGGCGAGGTGCAGGAGTATTTCAAAATTGTCAAAAGCGAGACCACACGCTTTACCCTGAACATGAGCCAGCTCGCCGGGAAACACGACTGAGAGCCCGGAGCGCATCCGGGCCGGTCGTGGCAGGCAAAGTGCCGGACCGGTGCGTGCACAGGCAAAATGCCGGGCTGGACCGCGCACACGCGGAACGCCCGGCCGAACCGCGGGCAAGCGGAACGCCGGACCGGACCGCCCACAAGCTGAATGCCGGGCCGGAACGTCCGTTCGCAAACGAGTAATCTGGCATGTTTATTGCTCTGACCGATCAATGAGATGGAGAAAACCAGCCTGAAAACCTGCATCCGTCTGGTGTGGCTTCTGGCCCTGTACAGCCTCGCCGCCGCCCAGTCCTGGGAGATTGCCGGCACCATGCCCGTACCGGTCGCGGCCGGCCGGGCCTTCTCTCTGGACGGCCGAATCTACATCCTCGGCGGCCAGACCGATGCGGCCGGAAGCCCCAGCGACCTCGTGCAGATCTACGATCCCGCCCGCAACCTCTGGCTGACGGAAGCCCGGCTGCCTGAGGGACGCTCCGGCTTTGCGGCGGCGCTGCACGGCGCGGAGCTGCTCATGACCGGCGGGTTGACGGCGACTATGGACCAGGCCAGGCGCCTGCAGGGCTGGGACCGCGCCAGCTGGCGCACCCTGCGCGAACACCCCTGGTTCGATCGCGTTGACGGCCAGGCCGTCGTGCTCGGCGAGCGGCTCATCCTCCTCGGCGGCTATCCCGTCCCCTTCAGCAGCTTTGCCGCTGCGGCACCCTTCATCGCCGAGTATGATCTCGGAAACAACAGCTTTATGTACGCCGATTCGACTGCCTTTCCCGGCGAGGCGCCCTACCAGCAGATGGCGGCGCTCTGGTCCGGCCAGATCTATCTTTTCGGCGGGGTCCAGTTCGGCGTCTCCAGCCGGACCTGGCGCTACGATCCCGCCGACCATACCCTGGTGCGCACCCTGCCCAATCTGCTCCAACCCCGCGCCGGGGGCGAGGCGGTCGCCGCCTCCACCGGCGATATCTACCTTATCGGCGGCTACAATGAGAGCCGCACCGCCCTCAGCTCCGTCGAGATCATCCAGATCCATTCCGGATTCGCGACCACTGCGGCCGGACCCGACCTGCGGTATGCCCGCCGCGCGCCCATGGCTGTCGAGGCCGATGGTATTCTCTATGTCTTCGGCGGTTTTGACGAGCGCGGCTACATCCCAGCCGCCATTGAGAAACTGACGCTTCGTCCCAACACCGGGGTGCAGGTTGAGCCCGGGGTCGCCTGCGAATTCAACCTCATCAGCGCCTATCCCAATCCTTTCAACAGCCGGACGGTTATCGCCTTTTCGCTCGACCGGCCCGCGAATGCCGAGGTGGCAATCTACACAATGACCGGAGCCCGGATTAAAACCCTGCTGGCCGGGCAGCTGACGAGCGGAAGCCATCGGGTTGCCTGGGATGGCACAGATGACCAGAACCGGCTGTTGCCAAGCGGCCTCTATTTCTGCCGGTTGACGGCGTCCGGCAAGGTCGTAACCCAGAAAATGACGCTGGTTCGATGAATTGCACGCAAGGTAAATCCGCAGCAGGCTCCATCCCGCAGGTCGCCCGCTGCGACCAGCGGCGGCCGCGCCGCCCTCTTGGAAAAGCCGCATGGCTGGGTGCGCTCATGCTCGCGCTGCTGAGTCCGGCCGCCCAGGGTCAGGCCACCCTCGAGATGATGCGGCTCAAAATGCGTCAGTTCGACTATCCGCGTGTGGCCAGCCTGGCCGACAGCGTGCTGCATCAATCCGCCCTGACGCCGGCTGAACGCAGCGAAATCCTCGAGACCAAGGGCATCGCCCTCTACTCCCTGCAGGAACTCGACGGCGCCCAGGCGGCTTTCGCCGCGTTGCTCGCGGTGGCGCCGGAACATACTCTCGATCCGGGCCGGACCTCCCCCAAGATCATCCAGTTCTTCGACGAGATCAAGGCCAGCCTCGCCCGCCAGCACGCCGCGGCCGCTCCGGTACGGGTGGATACCCTGCGCATTTATGATAGCAGCGGCCAAAGGCTGCCAGGCGCCCTGGCGCGCTCGCTGGTATGGCCGGGCTGGGGACATCTGCAACTGCAGCGGCGCAATACCGGGGTCATGCTGGCGGCCGCCAATCTCCTCCTGCTCGGCCCCACCCTTTATGCGGCCGCCGACTGCCGCGACAAGCAGCGCGCCTACCTGGCCGCCACCGATGACGCCGCCATTGCGGCCTGCTACAAATCCTACAACACCGCCTACAAAACCCGCAACGCCCTGGCGGCCTCTTATGTGCTTTTCTGGCTGGCGGGACAGGCCGATCTTCTGCTCATCCATCCGCCTGCGGCCGGACCGGCCGCGGCCCGCATTTTCCCGCAGGTCGAATGGACCGGCAACGGCATCCGCTACTCCTGTACGATTCCGTTCTGATCCGCAGCACGCTGTTGTCCCACAGCAGAATCTCGCTCCCACCGCTTGATCTCGTGCCCACCCGAATCCAGAAGCTCGCTCCCACCGCTTGACCTCGTGCCCACCCGAATCCAGAAGCTCGCTCCCACCGCTTGATCTCGCGCCCACCCGAATCCAAAAGCTCGCTCCCACCGCTTGATCTCGCGCCCACCCGAATCCAGAACCTCGCTCCCATCCGATACCTGCACCTAATCTCGTGCCCACCCGAATCCAGAATCTCGCTCCCATCCGAAACCTGCGCCTTCCCGCTCCAACCCGGCAAAATCTGCGTAGCCGCGCATATTTTTCGCATCACGAAGCAACTCAACCCCAAAAACCCGCCTGATCCACGCTAAATCAAGATAAAACTGCTCATCATTCCCCATCAAACTGCTCACCCTGGCACTCTTTTTGTCCTGCAGGCGGTGAAGCCCGGAGCGGCGAGCTGGCCGGCACGGACCGGACGATCAACCGGCCTCTACAGCCCGCCCAACCGCTCCTCACCCCCTTCCCGACCTACCAGGAGGCGCCATGAAGAAAATTGCTTCTCTCCTTTTGCTGCTGGCCGTGGCCACCTGGGCCGCGGCCCCTGACAAATCCCGCTATGACCTCAGCGCACCCACCCCGGCGGCCGGCAGCGAGGTCAACGATCCGGACAAACTGCAAGAGGGGACCCTGGCCAGGTCCGCCGTACTCCCCGCCCTTCACCAAAGCCGCCCATCATTTTCCCATGCCAGCGCCGCAGGCGGTGCGGCTGCGCAGAACCCATCCCTTCTCCTGAGTAACGCTGCGCAGCTTTACCAAAGCCAACTCGAGGCAACCTCCGCCAGCGAGATCGCCCTCCTCACCGGCGGCTATTATACCATCGGCACCCGCCAGGGGTTGACCTCCTCGGCCCTCGACGATGACTGCGGCATCACCTTCGGCCATCCCTACGCCCTCACCTCCTATCCCCTCCTCGCCATCGATGGCCGCTGGGATCAGGCCGATGCCTTTTTCCCGGACGACGCGCTGCAGCCGCAAAAACACGGCGACACCCTGCTCGTCCGCAGCGTGACCCGCGACAGCTGCCGTTTCCTCTTCACCCTTTTCCCGGTTGAGAACGGCGGCAAGATCACGATAACGGCGCAGATCACCAATCTCGCCACCACGATCAAAAGCCTGGGACTGGGGCTGGTCTTCGATCCCGCTCTCGGCCGCTGGAGCGACGGTGCGCTCTTTTCCGGGAGCACCGCCCTACAAAGGGAAACCCTGATCAGCAAATCCAGCCTGCCCGGGAGCCAGCAGCTGTGGGAGCGCGGCCACTCCGCCAAAGGCCTCGGCATCACCATTGCTTTTTCAGAACCGCCCGACGAGCAGCTCGCCGCCAACTGGCCGTATGTGCTCGGCCATCCCGAGCCCGGCTTCGCGACAGCCGCCGATTATCTCTACGACCTCACCCTGCGCTGGAGCTGGCTGGAGCAGCCCATCCTCCCCGGTTCCTCAAAAACCATCACCGTGCAGATCGCCCTGGCCCCGCCCGACTTTTCCAGCCGCAGCTTCGCGCGTTGGGATCTCCCCTCCGCCCTCTCAGCCGATGGCGATATCCTCTTTCCCCAGCAGTTCCCCAGCACCGTCGAGCTCGCCAACATGAGCCTTTCCCAGCCGGCCGGCATCCAGCTCGAACTGCAGCTGCCCGAAGAACTGACGACAACCACACTCCTGCCGCCAATGACCGTGGATGCGGGCGGACGCGCCTGGCCCCGATTCGTGCTGAACTGCGCCGAGATCTATGAAGATAAAACCGTGCCGGTCACCCTGACCTGCAAGGACAACCTCGGCGTCGCCGACGAAATCACCCGCTATCTCCATATCCCCCGCGTTCATTTCGGCGAGACCGGACTGGCGGTGCTGATCGATTCGGTGATCACGCAAAATTACCCGCGGGTGAGTCTGATCTTCTCCGCCGAGGTGGAGGCCACCAAAAGCAAGCTGCTCAATCTTGGCAAAGGCAATCTCTTCTTCTCTGAGAACGATGCACGGTTATACGATTTTTCACTCGAAAAATATACCGGCGGACAAACCTTGCTGACCGACATCGTCTTCGTCCTCGACTGCAGCGGCAGCATGGGCGACAATATCAACGCGGTCCGCAACAACCTCGGCGAATTCGCCGACAGCCTGCGCAACCGTGGCTACGATTACCAGATCGGTGTGGTCACCTTCAGTACCACCGTGGACAAGGTCTGGGGCTTTACCAGGGACATCGAAAGCGTCAAGAAAAATCTCGCCTCCATCTCGCTGTGGGGCGGCGAAGAGGACTCGCCGGCAGGACTCTGGCGCGCCAGTCAGTTCCCCTTCCGCGACGGCAGCCAGCGCACCATCATCTGGCTGACCGACGAAAACTATTCCTCGGTCAGCTTTACCAAAGCCCAGATCGTCGATACGCTGCTGGCTAAAGGCATCACCGTGCACGGTATCGGTCCGGCCGACCTGCAGACAGAGTGGTTCAATCCGATCGTCCTGCCCACGGGGGGCAATTTCTATAACATTTACGGGAATTTCCGCGACATCCTCCTCGGCATCAGCCGGCTGAAAGTTCAGGATCGCTACGCCCTGAGCTATACGTCTGTCCTGCCGCAGACCCAGAGCCGCAGCGTCAAACTCGAGGTCCACCACGCCGGCCTCGGCGGCAGCGCCACCGTCACCTTTGCCCCCGCCGGCGCAGCCGGAGAGCTCCACCGCCTCAGCTGCTGGCCCAATCCCTTCAATCCCGTCACCCGCATCCAGGCCGGCAGCATCGCGGGCGCGAGCGGGGAGATCACCATCTACAACCTGCTCGGCCAGCGGGTGCGGCAGTTCCGTATCACCGGTTTGCAGGAGCGCCAGCAGTTCGACTGGGATGCCCGGGACGATCACGGCCAGCTGGTCAGCAGCGGCGCCTATTTTGTCGAGCTGCTGCTCAATGACAGGAAAAACCTCCACCGCGAGCTCAGCCGCGTCCTCTACCTCAAATAGGCCTGAAAGGATTCCACCATGAAAACAGGACTAAAAATCACCCTGCTGCTCGCCGGCCTCGCCGCGCCGGTTCTCGCGGACGGGCTGCTGCTGCCGGCTGATAATGCCTATCCCACGGATTTGCTCCGCAACCGCATGACCCGCATCACGGTTCAGATCCATGGCGCCGTCGCCGAGACCTTCGTCTGCCAGGAGTTCGTCAACGAGTGGTACAAAGCGACCGATGCCGTCTACTCCTTTCCCCTGCCGCCCGATGCCCGTGCCACCGAGTTCCTCTACTGGCGCAACGACAGCACCTTCAAGGCGGTGCTCAAGGTCAGGGAGCAGGTGGTCAATCCCGGCACCGGCGAGCGCGGCCTCGCCGCCCTGGTCAACCAGTATATCGGCCGCAACGGCATCAAGATCGAGCTCAAGGGGATCCAGCCCGGCAAGATTCAGAGGATCGAGCTGCGCTATATCAGCCTCTGCGACTATTATCAGGGCGAGTTCAGCTATACCTACCCCCTGGATGCCCGTGATTTCGTGACCTGGCCCCTCGAACAGCTCGAGTGCCGCTTCCATGTCTGGAGCAATGCCCCGGTCAGCGGCTGGGAGTTGGACGGGCGCAGCGGCGCGGTCAACAACTCAACCACGGCCCAAGAGCTGCATATCGCCTGGGCGCAGGCCAAGAGCTACGCCAGCCGGGATGTCACCTTCCACTACCGCATCAGCCACACCGAAATGGGCCGCGACTTTTACTCCGCCCTCGACGACAGCGGGCGCGGCCATTTCGCCCTCTTCGTCCGCCCGCCGGCGGCCATCGACTCGGCGCTGATCTGGCCGCGGCGGGTGATCTTTCTCATCGGCAACAGCGGCAGCCTCAGCGGGTATCTCCTCTCGCAGACCCTCGCCGCCATCGACCAGGGCCTCTCCCTGCTCAAACCGGGAGATGAATTCAATGTGATGCTCTATAGTAATGCCGTCTATACCTGGAAGAGCCAGCCTGTGACCGCCAGCGCCGCCAATCTTGCAGCAGCGCGGCTCTATTTGAAGACGATAGGCACCTCCTGGGGCGCCCAGGCGGAGGCGGGGCTCAAGGCCGCACTGGACCAGATCAACGATGAAACCCGCAGCAATGGCATCCTCTTTTTCGGCGACGGCCGCGCCCTCCTCAATCCCCGGACCATCGAGAGCTATAATGCCCATCAGACCGCGATCTTCCCCATCGGACTCGGCGAGGCGCCCGACCGTTCCCGTCTCGAACTGCTCGCCGGCTTGAACTACGGCTTTGTCACCTACTTTGATGAAAAGAGCGATGTCATCGCGGGCACGAACCGCCTCTTCCAACTCATCAGCCAGCCGCTGATGCAAAAAGTGAGCATGGAGTACGGCCGCGCCGACCTCTACGACGTGCTGCCCGCCAGGCTGCCGGCCGCCTATGCCGGCTCCCACTTTTTCACCTGCGGACGCTATCGTTCGGCCGGAAGCTCCGGACTGGCCCTGGGCGGATTGACCCTGGCAGGAGCGGCTGCCTATGATTTCCGGCTCGACTTCAGCGCCGATAGCCGCACTAACCGCTTCACCCTCAGCCTCTGGGCCAAGGAGATGATCGACGCCCTCGAACGCGAGGTCGATCTCTATGGTGAGACTACCGCCCTAAGGGACAGTCTGATCGCCCTGAGCCTGGGCTACGGCATCCGCTGCCGCTATACCGCCTATATCGCGGATTATACCACCGAGTATCCCAACACCGGCGTGGCGGAGGACGGCCGGAACGCCCGGACGCAAGTGCCCCGCTCCTGTATTCTCGGGAATTATCCCAATCCCTTCAATGCCGGCACGGCCATCACCTTTTTCATCAGCGAGTCCGACCGCGAGGCGAAGGAGAAATTCATCCGCATCTACAACGCCCTCGGCCAGCTGGTGGCGGTGATCGATATCAGCAGCTACAGCCCCGGAACCCATACCCTTCATTTCGATGGTATGGACGGCCACGGCCAGGCGCTGGCGAGCGGTTTTTACTTCGTCCGCTTACAGGTCGGCACGACGGTACATACAATCAAGATGACGGTGCTGAAATAATTTATAGGAGGGAGGAGATCATGAAACGCAAAATACAGATCCTGGTGATGACCTGCATCGCCCTGCTCCTGGCGCAGACCGCCGCCCGCGCCGTCGGCGCGCTCTATACCCGTCCGCTCAACAGCAGCCAGACCTACAACAAGGCCTGGATTAAAACAGTGGATGCGACCGTGCAGATCGACGGCCAGGTCGCCACCACCCACGTCGATCAGCTCTTCCGCAACGAGATGAGCACGACCGTCGAGGCGGTGTGGATCTTCCCCCTCCCCTCCGGCGCCGTCGTCACCGAGCTCTATTACTGGTTCAACGGGGTGCGCTACAAGGGCTCGATCCGCGAGGCCCAGGCAGCGCGCCAGGATTACGAGTCGCATATCCGCCAGCAGATCGATCCGGCCCTACTCGAATACCTCGGCGATAACCTCTTCAAACTCAGCATCGCCCCGATCAATCCCAACTCGGATGTGCGCTCGGAGATCACCTACGTGCAGCTGCTCGATTACGAGTTCGGCAACGTTGATTATACCTTTCTGCTCAACGCCGTCGGACTCTCACCCAAACCCCTCAACCGGGTCAGCATCAGCGGCACCGTCGAATCGCCGGCGGAGTTTAAATACCTGCGTTCTCCGAGTCACGGCGCCGGCACCGCCTTCCAGCTGACGCGCGTCAGCGATCGTAAATACACCTTCCTCTTCGGCGACGAGAACTTTACCCCCAACCGCGACCTGCAGATCGAGTTCGAGACCCTGCGCAAGCAGGTGGAGGTCAACCTCTTCCGCTATACCCCGACGCCCGAGGACTCGATCGGCAGCGATTCCTTTTACGCGGTCTGGATCACCCCGCCCGACAGCATCGATACCGCCGCGCAGATCCCCAAAAATATCGTCTTCACCGCCGATGTCTCCTCGAGCATGGAGGGTACCCGCATCCAGCAGCTCAAGGCCTCGTTGAATGCCTTTCTCAACAATCTGGCGCCGATAGACTATTTCAATATGGTCACCTTCGGCACCACGGTGGTCAAGTTCAGATCCGATCTTGTCGAGGCCTCCGCGGCGAACCTCGATGCCGCCCGCGCCTTTATCACAGAGATCGGCGCGGTCGGGCTAACCAATATCGATGAGGCCTTGAAGGTATCGCTGCAGCAGTCATTCGGCGCCGCCACTGCCAATTACATCATCTTCCTCACCGACGGCTATCCCACCTGGGGCGAAACCGATGTCCCGGACATCCTCGCCAACGTCAAGAGCCGCAACACCAAAGGGATCAACATCTTCCCCTTCGGCGTCGGGGAGGAGGTCAGCAAACCCCTGCTGCTGCAGATGGCTGTGGAGAACGGCGGTTATGCCACCTTCATCGCCTCGGCCACGGACATCACCACCACCATCAACAACCATTTCAAGCGGATCTCCAAGCCGGTCCTCGGCGACCTGGCCATCACCATCGAGGGACTGATCGCCTCCGATCGATATCCCCGCCCGCTGCCGGACCTCTTCTGGGGCAGCCAGGTGCTGCAGCTCGGACTTTACCGCAACTCGGGGGATTTCCCGGTCACCCTCACCGGCACCATGCGCGACAAGAGTGTGCAGCTCCAGGATGTGGCCGCATGCGCCGGGACGCCAGGCGGCTACGCCTTTGTGCCGCGCTTGTGGGCGCAGGCCAAGATCAGGTATTTGCTGGAGCAGATCGGCATTTATGGCGAGAAGGCCGAACTCAAGAACCAGGTCATCGAGCTCTCGCTCAAATTCCAGATCCTCACGCCCTACACCTCGTTCTACTCCGACCCGAATCCACCCAACACCGCGGTCGAGGAACGCCCGGTGGAGCAGCCGGCGGCCTTTACCCTGCACCAGAACTATCCCAATCCCTTCAATCCGGCAACGACGATCCGCTACGATCTGCTCGGGGCCGGATCGGTGACGGTGCGCGTCTATGATCTGCAGGGACGGCTGGTGCGCGTGCTCTTCAGCGGCGCGCGCGGCGCCGGGAGCTATATGGTGAGCTGGGATGGCACGGACTTGAAAGGGATACCGGTGGCGGCGGGAATCTATATCTGCCGGATGGAGTTCATCGACGGCTCCGGCCGGAAGTTCAGCCAGAGCCGGAGGATGCTCTTCGTAAAATGATCCCAGGGCCCATCCACGGCCCAGAAACGCACAGATAGCTAAAAAAACAAGAAAGATTCCTGTGCAGTATCCAATAAAACGATCCATTACCAATTTTCTGTTTGCGTCATATCTGGATATTGCATATACTACGAAGGAGGCTTGAGTCAAGCGATCCATCATTATCATCCGGGGAATCGAGCTGAGCCTCGCGGAAGGGTACAGAATGCTTCAACGCAGATCTGTACCCTTTTTTATTGGCCTGATCTATCCTGTCATTGCAGGCATCCGTTGGTCACTCGCGCCATGTATTGCGACGCGATACTTCGACACCTAGGGACCGGTTCAAATATGAACCTATTCCGCGGGGATTATGCAGATACCCCATGAACGCAAAGTGCGGAACGAATGAAGGAGCTCGATATGCAGAGAAAAATCTTTTCCCTCGTCCTGCTGCCTTGTGCGGTGCTGCTGCA
>Ga0209098_1004479_pt1 | contig 10890 bp, 9 predicted proteins | sample AD_JPNHW1_MetaG_FD_184429 | JGI IMG/M metagenome (GOLD analysis project Ga0209098, IMG submission 184429) | Active sludge microbial communities of municipal wastewater-treating anaerobic digesters from Japan - AD_JPNHW1_MetaG (SPAdes) (version 2) | ecosystem: Engineered > Bioreactor > Anaerobic >... | reverse complement strand
TTTGGACATTTTTAAACGAAGAAAAATTTCTGGCGAGTGAATTTGACGGAGAATACGGATTGTACAAAAATAGTATTCCGAGAGGTTTTTATAGTGTTCCTGAAATTTTAGAGTCAAGCCAGGCAATGTAATCGAACGAATTGAGCAACTGCCGCTCAAAAGGGTTGTTTTTTAACTCCAGAAGCATTTCTTTTTGCTGCTGAAGTTTTTTACTTCGTTTACTTACATCCGTTTCGCTGAAAATTTGAAGGACGCTTTTCAATATAATTTCTTCGCTTTTTAGCAGTTTCCCTCGTTTTTTGAGCTCGCGCTCAACCGATCGGATTTCTGATTCGAGGTAATCCTGATCGCCAAGTTCGCAACGAATGAGAATGTTTAAAAGCCGAACAGGTTTTGTTTGGGGCAACTGGCTGAAAGGCTTTCCGGCATTCAGTATCGGGCGGATCATTTTTAAAGCTTGTTTGTAGTTTCGGTTCCAGAAATAAACCACGGCTGTTTGCAATGCAATTTCAGCTTGTGTGGCGAAAGTCAGGTTTGACATGCGTTCTGAAATTCCGTTCAACTCGCGGTTTAAGTGAGTCTGGGCTTCAGCATATAGTTTTTGGTCGGTCAGCATCAAACTTTCAAAAACGAAGATCAGCGATTGAATGTTGTTTTGTGCTGATGGAAATCCGGAAGCCAGATTTTGCAACTTATCAATGAAATAAGGCATTTCGGAATAATGTCCAAACCATCGAAGGTTGTTCAGGATTCCACGGATGTGGTTGATGTACAAAAACGGCGGGTTTCCCCACAATTTGCGGTTTTGCTCAAACAGCTCATTCAATTCATAATATACTTTCAGGCTCGATTTTGGATTCCCGGTTTTCATGAAATAAGCGGACTGAAATAGCAGGTGCAACTTTTGCGCCTCAAACGAGTTTTTATTTTGTCCGGAAATGGCCTGTAGTTCATTGAATGCCAGGTCGTTTAGTTTCTCCTTTTCTTCTTCGTTTCTGACCGATCCCTGTTTAATCTGGCGAAGTGAAATGAGGTTGTAAAGCCCGGTGTGATTCTCGATAGCCCTTTGCTGGCGCGAAACCGATTCGATTTTGGCTTGTTTCTTCACCAGTTCGTCTTCGTCGATCTGAGCAAATTCAAGTTGGTCGTATATTCGGATTTCGAGCTTGGCCAGAAGTAAAAAATGACTGAACAACTCATATTCGAGCGCAGTCTTTTTGGCTTTTCCAATCAGATGGAGGCTTTCGGCACAAAGGTTGCGCTTAAAAAGGAAACGTGCCTGCTGATAAGCTTTCATTACTTCAAACTCTATTTCCGTTTCGGTATCTTTTGCCGAGAGTTTGTCAAGCAGCGACTGGTACAGATGATTGCAAGTGATTTCGAAGCTGGCATTGGGTTTCGTTCGCTTGAATTCGGCTTTAACCGAATCGACATCGGTATTCGGTTTTTGAATGAGCTGGTAAAGAAAACGGTAATCTTTTTCTCCTTCATAAATCTGGCTGTGCAGACCGAAATACCGCTTATCGGTGCTGTCCATTGAGTTGATCAACACAATTAGGCTATCGAGTTTTGACATGTGAATGTTTTAAAACAGTACTTTAAATAAAATAGCTTTTAAAATATTAATAGTAACTGATTATTTTAATGGCAATATTCGTGAAATTCAGATTATTAAATTTAGATGTTTATAGAATATTCGATTTCAAAAATATAAAAAATGCTTAATATCGGTAAGGAAAGCCAGTAACGGATTATTTATATTCGCTTTACCAAAGAAAACCAACTTATGAATCCGAAGAAAATACTGATCGTCGGTAGTTCGAATACCGATATGGTTATCAAAACTCATAAATTTCCGGTTCCCGGAGAAACTATTTTGGGTGGGCGCTTCCTGATGAATGCCGGGGGAAAAGGCGCCAATCAGGCAGTTGCAGCTGCCCGTTTGGGTGGTCTCGTGACTTTTGTTGGAAAAATTGGCGACGATATTTTCGGGAAACAAGCCGTTCAGCAGCTTGAAGATGAAGGTATCAATGTCGATTTTGTGGCTGTTGATCCTGAAAATCCGAGTGGGGTAGCCATGATTACAGTTGACCGCAATGCCGAGAATTCGATTGTAGTCGCTCCCGGATCGAATGGTACACTAAGCTCCGTCGATTTTGACAGGGCGGTTTCAAAGCTCGACGAGTCGGATTATGTGCTGATGCAGCTTGAAATTCCAATTCCTACGGTTGAGTACATCGCACGGCAGGCTACCCAAAAACAGAAAAAAGTTATCCTGAATCCGGCGCCCGCAGCATCTCTTTCCGAAGAATTACTGAAAAATCTTTACCTGATTACCCCGAATGAAACAGAAGCTGAATTGCTTACCGGCATCAAAGTGACTGATGAAACCTCGGCAATGAAAGCGGCTTCGGTTTTGCATGAAAAAGGTGTTGACATCGTGATAATTACCATGGGGGCTGCCGGTGCTTACTTGTTTGCCCAAGGAAAATCAGAAATTATAAAAGCGCCCCGGGTTGAAGCCGTTGATACGACAGCCGCCGGCGATACCTTTAACGGGGCTTTGGTGGTCGCACTTTCAGAAGGAAAAGCCATTCAGGAAGCCATTGCTTTTGCTAATAAAGCGGCTTCAGTTTCGGTTACCCGGATCGGGGCTCAGTCGTCGGTCCCTTATCGCAAAGAAATTATCAATTAAATCATTAAATACGAGTACGATGAAAACTAACTTATTCCTGATGTTGATGCTTGCTTTTTTTGCAGCTACGGCTTCGGGCAGCAAAAAACAATCCACCTCACCAGTTCAAACTACCATCACCACTGAGGTGCTGAAGGATAAGATCAAAGGAGGCTGGGCTGGGCAGGTCATTGGCTGCACTTTTGGCGGCCCGACTGAATTCCAGTACCGGGGAACCATGATTCAGGATTACCAGCCGATTCCGTGGGGCAATGATCGTTGTAAATGGTACTACGAAAACTCTCCCGGTTTGTACGATGATGTTTACATGGACCTCACATTTGTTGATGTTATTGAAAAAGAGGGGATCGATGCTCCTGCATTATCTCATGCAAAAGCTTTTGCCAATGCAGGATATTCGCTTTGGCATGCTAATCAGGCCGCCAGATACAATATTTTGAATGGAATTAATCCTCCGCAATCAGGTCATTGGTTAAACAATCCACATGCCGACGATATTGATTTCCAGATTGAAGCCGATTTTGCCGGATTGATGTCGCCTGGCATGGTCAACACTTCAACCAAAATTTGCGATAGAGTTGGCCACATCATGAATTACGGAGATGGCTGGTACGGAGGCGTTTATGTTGCTGCCATGTATTCGCTGGCATTCGTTTCAAACGACATCAATTTTATTGTTACGGAAGCTTTGAAATCTATTCCGAAGGAATCTGAATTTTATCAATGTATGAGCGACGTCATCCGCTGGAAAAAAGAGTTTCCGAACGATTGGAAAAGAAACTGGTTCGAGTGCGAACGCAAATGGTCGTCGGATATTGGTTGCCCTGAAGGCTTTTTTAACAGTTACGATATTGATGCGAAAATCAATGCGGCATATATCATCATCGGTTTGCTGTATGGCGAAGGCGATTATGGCAAAACAATGGAAATCAGCACACGCTGCGGACAGGATTCGGATTGCAATCCGGCCAGTGCTGGCGGAATTCTGGGGACAATGTTAGGTTACAAAGCCATTCCTGAATATTGGAAAGCTCCTGTTTATCCGGTTGAGGGTATGGATTTTAAATATACCACCATGTCGCTGAACGACGTTTACGAATTGGGATATAAACATGCCATTGCTGTTCTGGAAAAGAACGGGGCAAAAATGAAAGGAGATGCTATCGAAATTGCATATCAGGAAATTGTACCCGCTCAACTGGAAGTTTGTTTTAAAGGCCATTACCCGATTGACCGTCAACGTGTAGGTCAGCAACTCAATATTTCCAACCAGGAGGTTGTACTCGATTTTCAGGGAAACGGATTTGTTGTGACCGGAAATGCTCAGAAGTTAAACAAGGATTTGTCAGATGGTACCCTGGAATTTGAAGTGTACGTTGATGGACAAAAAGTGGAACAGGTAAAAATGCCTACATCAAATAGAACCCGAAGACATGAGGTTGCATGGAGATACGAACTGCAGGAGGGAAAACATCAGGTAAAACTAAAGTTGCTGAATGCACAGGAAGGCTATCTGGTTCGTGTTGATAATTTGTTGGTTTATAGTTCGGTAAAACCTGCGAACGCCTGGAAAACAAACTAACCTAAAAATAGATATACCATGAATAAATGCCTTTTTTCATTGTTCATTTCATTGTTTGTCATTGGTATGTCGTCGTGTACCAATCAGAAACCTGCCGATACACGAACGATTTCAACAGAAACATTGAAAGACAAAATTGCGGGTGGCTGGGCCGGAAAGATGCTTGGCGTAACCTATGGCGCACCAACCGAGTTTAAAGCGCAGGGAAAAACCTTCGAAGATTCGATCAAATGGAAACCTACGGATGTAAAAGGTTCCATTGGGCAGGATGATATCTATGTGCAGCTCACCTTCCTGATGACAATGGATCGTTACGGAATTGATGCTCCGGCGAAAAAATTTCAGGAGTTATTTGCCAAAGCGGGCTACCATTTGTGGCATGCCAATGTTCAGGCCCGGAAAAATTATTTCGACAGTATTTTCCCGCCTCAGTCGGGCGCGCCTGAGTATAATCTTCATGCTGATGATATTGATTTCCAGATAGAAGCTGATTATATTGGTTTTATGTGTCCGGGAATGCCTCAAACAGCCAACCAGATTGCGGATAAAATTGGACACATTATGAATTACGGCGACGGCGTGTATGGCGGTGTTTTTGTTGCTGCTCTTTATGCTGAAGCTTATTTCGAAAATGATATTGCCAGGTTGATTGATAAAGCTTTGCTTTCAATTCCGGCAGAAAGCGATTACGCTAAAATTGTGAAAGATGTGATTTTATTGCATAAACAATATCCAACCGATTGGCGTGCCGCCTGGAATGAGCTGGAAGGAAAATGGGGACATGTTCAGATTTGTGGTGCGGGAACTTCATTTAATATCGATGCTAAGCTCAATGGTGCTTATATTGTGATGGGACTGCTTTATGGTGAAGGCGATCCGGTTAAAACATTGGAAGTTTCAACTCGTTGTGGACAGGACTCAGACTGCAATCCGTCGAACGCAATGGCTGTTTTGGGAGTTATCAAAGGACTGAGCGGTTTGCCTGTTGAGTACCAGTCTGCCGTAAAAGCCATTGGCGATTCGTTGTTTATTAATACCGATTATTCGTTCAACAAGGCTGTTGATAAAACGATGGAATATGCCCGGAAATTGGTGGTGCAAAACGGTGGTGAAGCAACAGCTACAGAATTGAAATTAAAGGTGCAGCAACCACAATCGATGGCTTTGGAAGTTGCATTTCCGAAGCTTGTATTCGACAAACGAGTAAATGTGTTTGAAGAACGACAAGGGTGGGAAACAAAAGGGACTTGGACTGAATTTGGAGACAAACAATCGAGGTTTGGAGAAAAGCAGGCTAAATTCAGCGGAACAGCCGGAGATGAAATTAGTTTTACCTTTGAAGGAACGGGTGTATCTGTTCTGGGCAACTGGCTGAAAGATGGGGGCAAGGCCGATGTTTTTGTTGACGGACAATTGAAACGGACTATCGACTGCTATTTTTATTTTTCTAATCAGGAACATAGAAACATGAATTTATATCATATTACCAATCTTCCTTTGGGAAAACATGTTGTCAAAGTAGTTGTAAAAGGCGACAAAAGACCTGAATCGGCCGGTACAAATGTTTATATCTCGAAAGCAGTTGTATTCAAAACTGCCGATAAAATCAACGAGAATTACAAGTTCTCATTTCAGAAATAAATATTAACCTGAATCCAATGAAATAGCCATGTGTGCAATAGCCCGCACAAACCGAAAATGAATAAATGGCTATTCCATTTCGTTGGATACTTTGAAAAAAGACAATGCTAATACGCAGATTTTAAGACATATTACAAAATCTATACAGATGAAATCAATCTCCCGAATTGCTTTTGCACTGCTATTTCTGACGCTTAGTTCAGGTTTTGCCTGGTCGGCTCAGCCGGTCAAAGTAATTTTCGATTCGGACATGGGGCCCGATTTTGATGATGTTGGAGCCATCACGATTTTTCATGCGCTTGCAGCAAAAGGCGAGTGCGAAATTTTGGCAACGGTGGCCAGTGATGGGTATCAGGATATAGCGCCAACCCTGGAGGTTTTTAATCGTTACTTTGGTAAACCGGAAATACCGGTTGGAGCGCCTGGAAAGGATGCTCCTGTAATTGCCAGCTCCAATCATTGGAACGATTCGTTGATTGTGAAATATCTGCCGCAAAAGAAGACCAACGCTGATTATCCATCGGCGACCGAAGTTTACCGAAAGGCTTTGGCCGCACAACCTGATGGGAGTGTGGTTATTGTAACAGTTGGTTTTTTATCAAATCTGGAAACACTTTTAAAATCAGAACCTGATCAGATTAGCAAACTTTCAGGAAAAGAACTGGTGGCAAAAAAAGTGAAGAAGTGGGTGGCTATGGCAGGTGCATTTCCGGAAGGAAGCGAATTTAATGTGAAACAACATGCCAAGGCATCTGAATATGTAATTAAAAATTGGCCAACTCCAATTCTTTTCAGTGGATTCGAAATCGGGGTGAAGATTATGACCGGTAGCAAGGTGGCTTCAAAGGGAAGTAAGAATAGTCCGGTGCATTGGACTTATAAATATTGCCTGGAAACTTACGATAAAAAGCCCGTTCAAACACGCAATTCGTGGGATCACACTGCTGTTTTGTGTGCTGTTCGTGATCCTGAAAACTACTTTTATGTGGTTGGAAATGGAACATTTATTTGCAATCCGGATGGATCGAATAGCTGGAATCCTGAAAAGAACTCAAATCATTCATTCCTTGTACACAAGTATCCGTATCAAAAAATCGCCAACATTTTAGACGATCTGATGCTTTACGAACCAAAATGAAAATCATTAACAATTAACCATTATCAATTTAACTATTAAACCAAAACCATGTACATTGTCAGTTCCTATTCGTTAGCTGTAATTCTTTGTTTTGTAACAATGTTGTGCTGGGGATCATGGGCAAATACCCAGAAGCTTGCACAAAAGTCGTGGCGTTTCGAGCTATTTTACTGGGACTATGTCATTGGCATTTTACTGATGTCTCTCATTTTCTCATTTACCCTGGGGAGCTCAGGCGAATCGGGTCGCAGTTTTTTGACCGACCTTCGTCAGGCAGAAATGAGTAATATCGGCAATGCATTACTGGGCGGAATCATTTTTAATGCGGCCAACATTCTGGTGGCTGCAGCCATTTCAATTGCCGGAATGTCGGTAGCTTTTCCGGTTGGCATTGGCATTGCATTGGTTTTGGGAGTTTTGGTTAATTACATGGCAAAACCGCAGGGAAATGCGTTTTGGCTTTTTCTGGGAGTCGCATTGGTAACGGTAGCTATTATTTTTGATGCAATTGCGTACAAAAAGAAAGCTTCGCAATCGCAGAAAGTGCCGGCAAAAGGAATCGTTTTGTCGGTGGTAGGTGGCGTTTTAATGGCTCTGTTTTACCGGTTTGTTGCCAGCTCAATGGCATCAAGTTTCGAACAGCCCGAAGCCGGACGTTTAACTCCTTACACAGCCGTATTTATCTTTTCTGTAGGGGTTTTGTTGAGCAATTTTCTTTTCAATACGCTCTTGATGCGAAAACCTTTTGAAGGGGCTCCGGTCGCTTATTCTGATTATTTCAAAGGAAGCCTGAAGGAGCATTTTACCGGGATTTTAGGCGGACTAATCTGGTGCGTGGGGATGATGTTTAGTATTATTGCTGCCGGAAAAGCAGGTTACGCCATTTCTTATGGATTGGGGCAGGGTGCAACCTTGGTAGCAGCTTTGTGGGGCGTTTTTATCTGGAAAGAATTTTCAGGAGCAAAAGGAACTACAGGGCTTTTGACTACAATGTTTCTGCTTTTTCTTACCGGACTGGGAATGATTATTTATGCAGGAATATAACTGATTTATTTTACATGCAAAATTTCTGATAGCCAAATATGTACCATTTTTGCAATTCGATCATTCAAACCCCTTAAATGATAACTCAAACTATGCGTTTAGACATTAGATAACCCAATATCTTGGATTTAATGATCAGTTGAGGTAAATTTGATTATAAGATCTAAGAAATATGGGAAATTCAGTTCAGGCATTCAAGGATTTTTATGAGAATTTATTTCTCCGGCAGAACCCGGAGGAGGCTCAGCAACTTTTGTCAGAATTCTTCAGAAAGTTTATTTTGTCCACCAGAAAGGAATTCGTATTGCTTGAATCTTATGTGAAGTCGGGAAATTACGAAAAATTTTATGAGCTCTTGGCAGAGTTCAAATACTTGATTGAGTATTCAGACGATTTGAGCCGGTATTGGTATCTTTTGCGCGGCTATTCAGGGGCTTTGGCAAAATTAAATGCGGATAAGTCGGTGAAAGGAGCCAAAAAGCTGTACGTATATTATTTTGAGAAATACGGCGATAGAAGAATTCTGCGAGATGAACACTGGTTTGAAATGAAGAGATGGGAATTCCTCGATGAGCTTCAGGTTATTAACAATGAATATGAAGTCGATACTTTTATTCAGAAGTATCGACGTGTTATGATCGATAATTTTGAAATATACTCTTCTTTTATTTCTACATTTATTCTTGATTTAAAAAGACTTCAATCTTCAGCCATTCGGGAAAAAAAGTAAGTGAAAATTGACTTTTCTCCTCAAATTAGATAAATAACTTCCGATAATTTGTGAGGGAATGGCGTTATATGTATATTTACAAACCACTCACAAATTCGCATAATTTGGGATTCATAGGCCACCTTTTCCAGTTGCTATGAAATTTACCGAGAATGCCAAAATTCTTCTTGTAGAAGATAATCTTGTTAATCAGCGAGTTGCTGTTTTGATTATGAAGCGGCTTAATTTGAGATGCGACATTGCATCAGACGGACAAAAGGCTATTGAGATGTACAAAGAGCGTTTGTATGACTTGATTTTTATGGATATTGAAATGCCGCTCATGGACGGACTACAGTCCTCAAAACTGATTCGGGAGTTCGAAAAAAATGAAGGATTGAAGAATAGAGCTTCGATAATAGCGCTTACTGCTAGTGAACCAGATGATCTTGCTGGTAAATATCTCGAAGCTGGGATGGATGGATTTATTGAGAAGCCAATCAGAGCTGATCTTTTGGCCGATTTTTTGGAAAACTTTCGGAAAGATACACGAGCCAAAAAGGAAATAGCTGGATAAATCTTTGACCTCAACGTGAAGCCGTCATTATTTTCTAAGTTTCTTCTATTTCACCTAAAAGTAAATTTGACTTCAGTTTGTAATACTCTTAAATTTAGCATGTTAACTTCTTTCATGGTTAAATGGATTTGTTAATAAATCTTATTATTTAGAACCTGATCAAATTTTGTATCTTGTTGTATTACTGGTTGATAGTTGATACTTTTACCAAGAATCAAAAAATGAACTTACCCATGAAACAATTATTCTTTTTGTTATTTTTCTTTTCACTTATTTTCAACTTGTTCGCTCAGGAAGCTACTCAATGGAGAGGTGCAAATTCGAGCGGTATTTACAAGGTTGAGAAGCTTTTGCCTCAATGGCCTGCTGATGGGCCGGGTGTATTATGGTCGTTTGAAAAACTTGGGCAAGGATATTCTTCTCCGGCATTTGCCAACAATAAAATTTATATCAACGGAATGGTTAATGGCCAGGCAGTTCTTTTCGTCCTAGACATGAATGGGAAAGAACTTCAGGAAATTAAGTACGGAAAGGAATTTGATGCCAGTTATCCAGGAACCCGTTCGACGCCAACAATCGTAGGAGATCTGGCTTATTTACTCACTGGTCATGGCATATTAACCTGCTTGAATCTGAAAACCGGGAAACCTGTCTGGCAAAAAGATTTCATCAATGGTTTTGGCGGATCGAACATCACCTGGGGATATACCGAAGCTATTTTGGTTGATGGTGATAAACTATTTTGCACGCCGGGAGGAAAGAAAAACAACGTAATGGCATTGAACCGCATGACCGGTGAGACGATCTGGGCTTGTCCGGGTTTAGGCGAGCAGTCCGCTTATTGTACACCTTTGTTAATTAAATTGCCAGCTCGCCAATTATTGGTCACACACACTTCTGGCCATGTTGTTGGAGTTGATGCAACAACCGGAAAGTTGCTCTGGAATTCACAGCATCCTAATCAGTGGGCCGTTCATCCAAACACTCCGATTTACCAGGATGGTGGGTTGTTTGTTTTTAGCGGATACGGCCAGGGTGGCGAAAAGCTTAAATTGAGTGATGACGGTAGCTCAATTACCAAAGAATGGGATATAAAAAGCTTTGATAGCCGTATGGGAGGAGCTGTTTTGATAGATGGCTACCTTTACGGATCGGGCGACAGTAGCCGCAGCTGGCAGTGCATAGACTGGAAGACAGGTGAGCAAAAATATGCCTCAACCGAAATGGGTAAAGGCGTGTGTATTGCAGTCAACGATAAACTAATTGGCTATTCAGAAAAAGGGGAGTTGTTTATGGCCGAAGCAAGCCCTGCCGCTTTTAAAATTATCAGTAAAACCAAAGTAACTTTGGGCGCAGAGCAGCATTGGGCACATCCTGTTATTTTCAAAGGAATATTGTATGTCCGTCACGGAAATGCTTTGATTGCCTACAAGGTTTCGGAGTAACCATAAGGTTCACGTCATATAAAAATCACAAACTATATAAAAACCATATGAGACAATTT
>Ga0209098_1004478_pt1 | contig 10891 bp, 7 predicted proteins | sample AD_JPNHW1_MetaG_FD_184429 | JGI IMG/M metagenome (GOLD analysis project Ga0209098, IMG submission 184429) | Active sludge microbial communities of municipal wastewater-treating anaerobic digesters from Japan - AD_JPNHW1_MetaG (SPAdes) (version 2) | ecosystem: Engineered > Bioreactor > Anaerobic >... | reverse complement strand
GAACACGGCCCTCGCCCTCGTCTTCTCGCTGGCCTTCCTCGTGGCCGGCCTCGCGGTCATCGTCCTCGTGATCAGGCAAATCACGCGGTCGGTCAGGCGCATCGCCGGCGGCCTCGCGTCGGTGGCGCGGGGCGACCTCGTCCTGCCCGCGGGGAAGAGGGACCCCACCGAGATAGGCCGCATCCAGGCCTCGGTCGAGGGCCTGGCCGAAGGCCTGTCCGCCATCATCGGCGAGGTGCGCGGCGCGGCGGAGAAGAGCGCGACCGCGGGCGAGACCCTCGCGGCCCATTCCGCGGAGTCGGCCGCCACGATAGCCGAGATGACCGCCAACATCGAATCGATGCGGCACCAGACCGAGCGCCTCGACGGGGCGGCCGAAGAGGCCGAGCGCGCCAAGGGCGCCATCGTCGGGGCGGCCGGGACGGTGCAGGACGCGGTGCGCGATCTCGAGGAAGCCCTCGGCTCGGCCGGAGGCATCATCCGGGCCATGGCCGGGGAGCTCCATGACCTCGAGGCCGCGGCGAGGTCCCAGCGAGAGCTCGCTACGGGGGTCTCGAACCTCGGGGCGGAGGGCCAGGAGAGCGTCCAGGGGGCCGTCGAGGCGATGCGTGGCATGCAGGAGAAGACGAGGCGCACCCTCGAGCTCGTGGAGATCATCGACGGCATAGCGGAGCAGACGAGGCTCCTTGCAATGAACGCCGCCATCGAGGCGGCCCACGCCGGCGAGGCCGGCCGGGGCTTCGCGGTCGTCGCGGAGGAGATACGCAAGCTGTCCGAGAGCACGGCCCAGAACGCCCGTGGCATAGGCGCCACCATCGACGAGACGATGGCCGCCGTCAGCGCGGCCGACGAGGCGACCGCCCGCACGAGCGACTCGGTCGCCGCCTCCCTCGAGGGCGTCCGGAAGATCATCGCCGCCCTCGAGAGCGTGGCCGCGGGCCTCGCGGGCCTCGCGGGCCGGGGCGACGGCGTCATGGCTGCCCTCGAGGGGCTCTCGCGCACGGCCGGCGGCCTCTCCGGAGCCGCCTCGAGCCTCGGCGACGGCGCCGCCGTCATCGCCTCTGCCGTCGCCGATGTCCACCGCCTATCCGCCGAGAACAGGGCGGCCGCGGACGAGATAGCCCTCGGCATCCAGGAGATCGGCGAGTCGGCCAACCGCCTCTCCGAGCTCTCGCGCGAGAACGCCGACACCGCCATCTCGATCCGCCAGACGGTCGAGCGCTTCAAGGTGGAGGAGGCCGCCGGGGAAGGGAGGTAGCTGTCGCCCATGGTGCCGCGCCTGCAGTCCGGCATGATCTCCGGTTTCCCTCCAGCCCGGCTCGCAAACATGGATCGCGCGAAGCGCCGATCCATGTTTGCGGAACAACGGCTCTTCGAAAACCCAGCCCGTGGAAAGGATCGCGCGCAGCGCCGATCCTTTCCGCGAAACAGCGGTCCTCCCCGCGACAGCCATCCTGCCCGGTCCCGAGGGTTGAGCGAGTCTCCGCCTCTTGATGATCTGGCAGCGCGGCGGGTGGGAAAGGAAAACAGCCACGGCGCGAAGCGCTCCGTGGCTGTTTTCCTTTCCCAGGCCCCGCCCTCCATTGTCCATCAAGAGGTTCGGGAATGTCTCAAGGCCCCGCCGGCCCAGGGTGTCTAGGAGCGCGGCGCGCGGCCCGTCGTGAGGAAGTAGAGGGCCCTGACGAGGTTGTAGCCTCCGCTCAGGGACATGATGAGGCCGATGAAGCCGAGAATGCCGAGGCCGAGGCCGGCGAAGGTGCCGAAGAGGAGGAGGCCGGCTCCTCCCTCCAGCGCGGAGCGGATGAAGTAGGGCCGGGCCCTCGCCCGGATGAGGGTCTTGCGTTTCTCCTCGAAGCGCCTGGCCGTGGCCGCTGCCACGTCCTTGGGACAGCCGCGGCGCTCGAGCTCCTCGGCTATGTCCTTCCAGGCCACGTTCTGCATGGTGAGTTCGCTCGCAAGGGCGTACATCTCCTGCATGAACATGTCTTCGGCTTTCTCGAAGGAGAAGTCGTTCGACCAGCCGAAATCGAAGCCGAAGCCCCGGGCTCCCGAAGCCGCATTCCCGCCCGCCTGGCCGCCGGCAGCCCCGGCGGCATTGCGGAACGCGCCTGCCGCCGCTGCTGCCTGGGCGAACTGCCAGAAGGCCGCGAAGGCGGCGTCGCCCTCGTATGCCCCGTTGGCGGGGCCATAGGGACCGTTCGCGGCCGCGCCGTTCCAGTCCTCGGGCCTTCGACCAGTCTCTTCTCCGCCGGCCGTGCGCCAGGCGTCATAGTTCCTGCGTTTGTCCTCGTCGGCGAGGACCGAGTAGGCCTCGGCAATCTTCTTGAAGCGCTCCTCGGCTTCCCTGGACCCCGGATTGCGGTCGGGGTGCCATTTCATGGCGAGGCGGCGGTAGCTCGACTTGATCTCGTCCGGGCCTGCTCCCTGGGGGAGCTCCAGTATGCTGTAGTAGTCTTCCATAAGTATTCGGACCGGCCCATGACAGGCTTTGGCCTCTGAGGAAGATACTTCCGCGGCGGGATCCTGGGCAATGCCCCGGGGTGGATTTGACGCCGCCTATCTCCGCCATGGGAAGGAGGCTTCCCGGCGGATTTAGGCAGCTTGACGGTCAATCCCCTTCGCGGCCGTCATTCGACGACGAAGTAGAGCTCCCCCGAGGCGCCGTAAGCAACCGTCGTCGTCCTTTCCTGGGTCCCGTCCACGCTGATGTAGATGGTCAGTCCCGTGCTGGAGGAGTCGTTGTTCGTCACCCTGAGGTAGGTCATGAAGGGACGGCTTGAGTTCAGTATGGTGAAGGATTCGGACCAGGGCGAGGCTGCGCTGACCTCGTTGAGCGCGCCTCCCTTGTCCATGTACAGCACCGAGATCGCTGATGACGTGCCTGTCACGTGGTATTCTACGGAATCGGTGAAGAGCTCGCAGCCGCCGAGGAGGAGGACGGCCGCGAGGCAGGCGAGGATGAAGCGAAACTTGCTCATTTCTTCCTCCTATGCCCTATAGCATAGTGCGGAAGGGCCGATAAAAAACATGATGGGGGAAACCATGCCACGACGTCCCGCGCCAGCTGTCCTCTCGACCATGATGGCCCTGTTCCTCGCCCTGGCCGCGCGGCACCTGCCCGCGGCCGAAGCCGCTGGGGCCGGCAAGCTGGGCTTCTCCGAGGTCTGGGCCTACCTCCTCTCCGGCGAGGAGCGCTTTCTCGACGCTTCCTTCCCGATCACGGACCTCGGGTATTTCGGCGCCGGCATCAACACCTACGGCAAGCTTGTCGGCGTGCCCGACCGTTCCAGGGTGAAGGCCTTCAAGGGCCGGGTCCATCTCGTGGTGGCCGAGGTCGGCAACGCCGCCCTCACTCATTTCTGCCTCGATCCGGCCTATCCCATCCGCGACGCCCTCATCGCGGACATCGTGGCGGGGGCGGCGGACTTCGACGGCGTCCAGCTCGACTTCGAGGCGGTCGGGAGCAAGGATTTTGATAACTATTACGAATTTGTGACGGCCCTCGACCGGGCCCTCGGGAGCAAGACCCTCAGCGTCACGCTGCCTGCGCGCATGAGCGAGCGCGGCGACGAGTTCGGCTACGCACGCATCGGCCTCGTGGCCGACCGCGTCATCGTCATGGCCTACGACGAGCACTGGAGCTCGAGCGTGCCGGGGCCCGTCGCCTCCATAGACTGGTGCCGCAAGGTGGCCGCCTATGCCCTCTCGAAGGTGGACCCCTCGAAGCTCGTGATGGGAGCCCCCTTCTACGGCCGCGCCTGGGCGGACAAGAACCCCTCCAAGGCCTACCGGTACTCGGGCATCTCGAGCCTCCTCGAGGAAAAGGGCATAGGCCAGGTGCAGCGCCAGGACGACATACCCTATGTCGAGTACATCGAGACCGTCAGCGTGAAGGTCTACTTCGACGACAGCGCCTCGACCCTGTCCAGGCTCGGCATGTACCGGGCCGCCTCGGTGGGGAAGGTCGCCTTCTGGCGCCTCGGCCAGGAGGATCCCTCGGTCTGGGCGGGAATCTGCGTGATGGCGGCCACACCCGCTCCGGCCCTTCCTGCTGCGTCGCCGTCGTCTCCGTCGTCGCCGTCGATGCTGCCCGCGGGAAGCGCCGGCGCCCCGCAGGCGGAGGCAGGGCAGGCCCCGCCGGGAACGGGCGGCTACCCTTCGCCCCTTGCGGGCCTCGCCTCATCGGGCGGGAACTAGCTCCGGGGGAGGCGCGCGCGGATCGCGCCAGGACCTCCGGGCCCGCCTGCCCCGAGCGAATGACGTTGACAATTCGCGGTCCGGCGCTATGGTGGTAGAAACGGAATTCCACCTCAAGGAGAGAACATGAAGAGGTTCCTGATCGCCGTCTCGTTCAGCCTGGCGGCCCTCGTTGGCGCATTTGCCCAGGATTTCGCGACCGCCGACGCCCTCCACGACAAGGAGAAGTACGCGGACGAGCTTGCCCTCCTCAGGCAAGGCTATTCCGCTTCCGATCCCCAGGCCGCCGTCGTCTATCGCATCATCCGCGCCATGCAGGAAGTCGCCGTCGCCATGCCCGCGGGGAAGGACAAGACGGCCAAATTCGACGAGACCATCAACTTCGGCAAGCCTCTCCTCGACACGGTCAAGGGCAGCGCCAGGGACCGCGCCAAGGTCGTCTACTGGTACGCCGTCACCATGAGCCAGAAGGGAAAGGCGGCCGGCGTCCTCAATTCCCTCTTCATGGTCGGCGACCTCCGGTCCCTCTGCGACAAGGCCATAGCCCTCGATCCGGCCTTCGGCGATCCCTACTACCTCAAGGCCATGATCGACGACGCGGTGCCCGACATGGCCGGCGGCGACAAGGGCCGCATGGGCGCCGAATTCGCCAAGGCGCTCTCCTGCGAGGCCACGAACATCTGGTACCTGACCGACTTCGCCATGTCGCTCAAGAAGCGCAACAAGAACGCCTCCTACAACGCCAAGGGCGACCGCGGCGTGCCTGCCGGCGTGGCCGACCTCGACTACGCCAGGGAGCTCGCCGCCAGAGCCAGGGCCGCCTACGCGGCGCTCTCCGCGCCCACCCCGGGCCAGAAGGACAAGATGGACGAACTCAAGGCCGCAGGCCTTTGAGTCCGGCTGGCGCGGCCGGCCGGGCTTGCCCGGATGGCCGCCCCTGGCATCGGGGGGCTCAGGCGTCCGCTATCCCTTCCGCGGGCCTTTCTCCCCTGGGAGGGAACCTGCGCCGGTAGCCGCAGGTCCTGCACAGGTGCTCGACGAGCTCGCCCCGGGAGAAGCCATCGCGGATGGCCCTCGCCCGGGGCGAGTCCGTTATCTCCCCGAGGCTCCTTTCGAGAATGCTGCCGAGCCCCATGGCGCCTTCGCCGTCGAGGCAGCAGGGCACGACGGTCCCGTCCACGAGGATGCCCACCTGGTTCCGGAGGCCATGGCAGCATCCCCGGTCTTCGAGTTCGGGCAGGGCCGCGTCGGGCCACCCGAAGCGGTCGGCCTGGTTTAGGTAGACCCTTTCATCCAGCTTGAGCGAGCTTCCCCGCCTCGCGACGTCTTCCCAGGCGTCCGCATGCGGATACCGTCTCCGGACGAGCTCCCACAGCCTCGCCGTCTCGGGCGGAAGCCCGCCTGAGTCCCTGTTCCAGAGCCTGAGGCTCACCGGGAAGGCCGGCTTCTCCCGGTGCCGGTCGAGGAAGGCCGATACTCCCCGCCAATAGCCCTCGACGTCGCCCGAGCCCGAATGGCTGTGGAGGGAGACGCTCAGCTTGCTGATCCCCTCGGCACCGAGCAGGGTGGCTGTAGCCTCCTCAAGCCGGGTTCCGTTGGTCGTCAGGCTGACCCTGAAGCCGCGGCAGGCCGCCAGGTCGAGGAAGTCGCCGAGGAGGGGATGGAGGAGGGGCTCCCCCTTGAGATGGAAATAGAGGAGCCTGCCCTGTCCCTCGAGCCTGTCGAGGATGCGCAGGAAGCGCTCGCGGGGCATGGAGTCCGCGGGCCTCGACGAGGGAGGGCAGAAGGGGCAGGCGAGGTTGCAGATGTTGGTAATCTCGAGGTAGATCTTGTCGAACATGCGGCACCGCTTGGGGCATTGTACCCCGGGGAAGGGGACTCGGGCGATACCCGCGCCAGGGCTCCGCTGCAGGCTGTCCCTTCCCGCCCGCTGAAGATCCAGGATGCGATCTTGCTTTGAAAATCCACTCAGCGTGGGTTACTATTCAGCCTTGCCAGGGCGAGCCCGTCGCGACCGGCTTGCGCGGCCATGGCCGGGACTCCCTGGATACCGACGTGCCAGCATGGGAGCTTTCATGAAAAACAGGCTACTGCGCTTCTTCCTGAGACGTTACGAATCCGAGCGCCCTATCGTGAGGAAGAGGGCCGAGAGCCTCCTCTTCGTGCTTGCGGTGATGACGGCGGCTCCCCTCCTCCTCATCGTGATGATCGACGTGCCCCTCCTCAGGATATCCCTTGCGGTCATGGTCCTCGCCTCCATAGGCCTCGGCCTCCTCGTGGCGGCAGGGAAGGTCCGCCTGGCCATCCGGATCGCCATCCCCTTCTCGGCGGCCATCCTGGCGGGCATGGTCTTCCTCCAGCCCTACCGCGAGGGGGCCGAGCTCTACTCCGTGGCGGCCTACGAGGTCATGATGCTCCTCATCGCCGGCCTCGTCGCCATGGACGCCCGGCAGCTTCTCGAGATCATCGCGGTGGGAGCCGCCGGGCTTTCCCTCGACTTCTTCACGAGGGTCGTGCCGGGCGGCGGCGGCGCGGAGAACCTCAACAACTACGTCGTCACCCTTGTCCTCCTCGCCATCTCCGGCATCTCGGGTTATGCGATCATGAACCGCAACCGCCAGCTCCTCGAGCTCGCCGAGAACGAGGCGGAGAAGAACAGCGAACAGGTGCGCAGGCTCGAGGCGGCCATCCTCTCGAGCCGCGACGTCCTCGGCATGGGCGTGGCCGTCAAGGACTCCTCGGCGCGCACCCAGGCCAGCCTCACCGAGCTCCAGGGCGTCCTCCAGGCCGCCAAGGCCGACATGGACCGCCTCTCCGAGAAGACCCGCCTCATCAACGGCTCGAACGACGGGATCTTCGCCGCTTCGAGGCTCGTCAAGGACAAGGTGGCCGACCAGACCGCCATCGTTTCCCAGTCCTCTCACGCGATCACGGAGATGACCGCCTCGGTGGAGTCCATCTCCGCCATCACGGCGGCGCGCCGGGCGTCGATGGACTCGCTCAAGGAGACGACGGCCAACGGCCGGGCCGAGATGCTCAGGGCGGCCGAGGCCGTCAACGAGATGAAGTCCCAGGCCGCGTCGATCATCGACGTCGTCAAGGTCATCCGCAAGGTGGCGAGCCAGACCAACCTCCTCGCGATGAACGCCGCCATCGAGGCCGCGCACGCGGGAGCGGCCGGCGCGGGCTTCTCGGTCGTCGCCGACGAGATCCGCAGCCTCTCCGAGGAGACGGGCCGGCAGGTGAAGCTCATAGACGCGAGCATCCGGGGCACGATCCGCTCCATGGAGACGGCGGCCGCCATCACGAACGGGGCCCAGGGCATCTTCGGCACCATGAGCGAGGAGGCCGACGCCGTGGCCAAGGCCATGGTCGAGATCGGCGACGGGCTCAAGGGCATTTCCGAAGGCTCGGGCGAGATGCTCGCCGGGGTCAACGAGTCGGTCAACATCACCGGAGACGTGCGCGAGGCCGCGGGCGTCGTGGACGACAGGATCCAGGCGGCGGCCCAGAGCCTCGAGGAGCTCAGGACCATCACGGGGGAGGTCAGGTCGAGCATAGCCCTCGTCGCGGCCCGCTTCAACGACATGCTCGGGGACGCCAGGGCCCTGAGCGAGGCGGGCATCGCGAACGAGGCCGGCCTCAGGCAGCTCGCCGATATCCTCAGGAGCCTTGGCGGATCCCGATGAAGGCGGCTACGGCCTCGGGGTCGAAATGCGAGCCCGAGAGCGACGCGATGTGCGAAAGCACCTTCTCCTCGGGCCAGCCCTTCCTGTAGGGCCGGTCCGACCTCAGGGCGTCCCAGACGTCGACGACCGCGAAGAGCCGTGCCGAGAGGGGGATGGACTCGCCTGCGAGCCCGCGCGGATAGCCCGAGCCGTCCCACTTCTCGTGGTGGCAATAGGGGATGTCCAGCGCGCGCGCCAGGAAGGGCAGGCGGATGAGGAGGTCCCTCGCGATGCCCGGATGGCGCTTCATGATGGCGAATTCCTCGTCGTCGAGGGGGCCCGGCTTGAGGAGGATGGCGTCGGGTATGCCCATCTTCCCGATGTCGTGGAGGAGGGCGCCGTGACGCACCGGGTCGAGCTCGGCGCCCGCCATCCCGAAGGCGCAGGCCAGGCGCATGGTCATGTCGGTGACGCGCCTTGAGTGCCCCTCGGTCTCGCGGTCCCTGAGCTCGAGGGCCTGGGCCCAGCCCTCGATCGTGGCCTCGTTGGCCTCGGCGAGCTCGGCGTTGGCCAGCCTGAGCCCCTCGAGGAGGCGCGAGTTGTCCAGGGCGACTGCCGCCTGGCCGGCCAGGGTCTCGAAGTAGAGCTCCCAGCTCGGGTAGTGCCTGAAGGGACTCCGGCGGTAGAGCTCGAGGACGCCCTCGGTCTGGCCCTTCACCGTCAGCCTCCTCCCCGCATAGAAGAAGAAGCCCTCCGCCGCGAAGGCCGGCGACCTTCCGAAGCCGGCTGCATTGGTGTCCAGGTCCGACACGATGATGGACTTCTCCCCTTCGAGGGCCCGTCCCGCGAAGCCCTCGCCGGCGCGGAGCCTCGTGTGGAGGAGGGCGTCGGTGCGGAAACCGGTCCGGGCCGCCAGCGACAGGAGGCCGTCCTTGCCGAGGAGGAGGACGTCGGCGGCATCCACGCCGAGGCGCGCCCTCGCCTGCTCGAGGATGAGGGCCAGCACCTTGTCGAGCTCGGTGCTCGAGGCTATCGCGAGGTCTATCGTATGCAGCGACTCGAGTTCGCGGTTCTTCTCCATGAGTCCGTTGGAAAGCTCCTCCACGTCCCGGAAGGACTTGGAGAAGATCATCGACAGGTGGAAGCTCTGGGCGAAGATGTAGAGGAAGACGCCGAAGGAGGCCATGTAGAAGGTGCCCACAAGGACTCCGGTCGAGAGGAGGACGTCGTTGACGGAGGTGGCGAGGAGGGCCGTTATGCCGGCGACCACGATGAGGGCCCCGCGCTCCTTCCTGATCGACGCCATGATGATGGCGCCCAGGATGTAGCATCCGGCCAGGACCAGGAAGTATTCGTACCAGTGGAGGAAGCGCAGGTAGATCATGGACGGAGTGGAGAGGATCATCGCGGTCCAGAGGCCTCCAACCGCCACGATGACCGCCACCGGCCAGCGGCGGACCTGCCGCGGGTAAAGGTCCTTGAAGAAGAGGGCGAAGAGCGGCAGCGTGACATGGGCCGAGATGATCTGGAGCTTGAAGGCCCATTCCCAGGACGCCGCGCCGGGAGTGAAGAGTTCGAGGAGGAGCTTCTCGCCCATGAGGAGGTCGCGGAAGGTCATGAAGACGCAGATGAGGCCGAAGAGGAGGGAGGCCTTGTCCTTCTTCCTGAGGAGGAAGAGGCCGAGGTGGTAGAGGCCCATGATGAGGAGGGCGCCCGCCACGAAGGAGTCCTTCACCACGTCGCGCAGGCGCCGGTCGCGTAGGGCCTGGGCCGAACCGAGGATGGGACTGTCCCAGGTGCCGAGCTCAGGTGTCGAGTAATTCGCGATCTGCATGAGTATCTCGAGCTCGCCGCCATTCGACTCGATTTCCGCGAAGGCCAGCTTGTTGGAGGGTATGTAGGCCGCCGGCTCGAAGGCCACCCGGCCTGACTCCGCCACCTCGGCCCCGTTGACATAGACTCGCAGGGCGCTATTGACATTCGGGAACCTCAGCCCCCATTCGTGGCTTCCGGCAGGTACGCGGACCCTGAGCCTCATCGTCCCGACGCCGGTGGGCGGCCGGGAAGGCTTCGAAAAGCCGAGGGCCGTTTCCCACATGCCCGGCACCTTGACGAGGACAGGCGCCGGGAGCCCCCCGCGCCTGAAATCCTCGGCCGTGAGGAGCCTGTCGCGATAGAGCTCCCACTTCCCCTCGAGTCGGACCGTCTCGCCGCCGGCGAAGTCGACGCCGCTCGAGAGGTCGACGCGGCCGTCGACGGCCTGCGCCGACTTCGGGGCCCAGGGCGAGCAGGCGGTCAGGGTGGCCAGGAAGAGGGCTACCGCAAGCCAAGGGAGGGCCAGGCTGGTTTTCCGGCGCGACAAGGGACTCATTCCCTTCATCATAGCGCCATTGGAGCTTCTGGACAATCTTGCGCCAGGTTTCCGGCGGCCGAGGCTTTCCCTGGCCTCACCGCAGGCGGGAAGGGAGGAAACCGGGGCGTGAAAGGCCTATACTTTCGGAAGCTCATAAGGCCTGCCGCCGGATGGCCGGACGGAGACCTGTCCCGGGAGGCGGCTCATGTACCTTGAGATGGAGTACCGGCAGCGATGTGCCAGCCGCGGCCTCGGTGAGGCCGCGACCGAAGCGGCCCTCGAGGTGGTCAGGGACCTCGCCGCGGAGGAGGGCGGCCCGGACGGCTGGCTCGGCAACGTCGGTCCCGCCGCGGTCGAGTCCTTCATCGCCCGCCGCGTGGAGGCGGGTCGCGCCGGCGAGGATGCCCTCGTCTCCCTTGCGCGTTACTTCCTCGTGCTGGCCGCGGCGGACCGCGGTTCCGCGGAGTCGGCCAATTCGGTGACGACGCTTCTCTATTCCTATATCTCGCCCATAGGCATACTGCCCGCCATGTCCGGCCGCCTCGCCTCCCTCCATGGGGAGGACGTCAGGTCCAGAGTGGTGTCGGACATCGCGTTCCCGGTTCCGGGATCCCCGCCGCGGGCCTATGCCGCTCCAACCGCGGCTTTTGTCGTGGCCCTCGAACGGGAGCTG
>Ga0209098_1004477_pt1 | contig 10891 bp, 2 predicted proteins | sample AD_JPNHW1_MetaG_FD_184429 | JGI IMG/M metagenome (GOLD analysis project Ga0209098, IMG submission 184429) | Active sludge microbial communities of municipal wastewater-treating anaerobic digesters from Japan - AD_JPNHW1_MetaG (SPAdes) (version 2) | ecosystem: Engineered > Bioreactor > Anaerobic >... | reverse complement strand
CAAGTCAATCTGCACCTTACCTGTAATGTTTCCCAGGTTAATCAGACAATATTTATCCATTACTGCCGGATAAACACTTACTGAGGAGGCATTGATTTCGTTCACCGGTGTCGGATCATTGATTACCGCTATTATTCCCTGATTCAATCTGGTCAGGTCCCAGATCAAATCTTTTCCGGGGATTGCAGGTGTAATGGAAGTAAATGATCCGCTGATGGTTGGAGCAACAAACAGGGTGTAGCTTTTTCCGGCAGTCCAGTTTCCCGAAAGATTTCTTAATTCCAGATTACCATTAAGATAAAGTGTTCCATCCACTTTAAGCTGGTCGTTTGCTGTTGAAATCGTTTTCATAACCACCGTGGAACCAACGGTCAGCGAGAGGTTTTTGCTGAAAGTAAGAGTTCCGAGAGCAGTTTCATTGTTACCGGGCATCACTTTCGCCGAATTACTTATGTTGGCATTCCCGCCGATTATTCCGGTTCCAGCCAGGATAGCCGATCCGGACATGCTCAGATTACCGGTTCCGGTAGCGCTGCCAGTAGTATTCTGAACAACAAGCGTTCCGTCGGTAACAGAGAATGTACTGGTCAGTGTCGAAGCATTGGTCAGCGTCCATTTTCCCGTTCCCGATTTGGTAACGGTAGCTCCGCTGCCAAATACTCCCCTGAAAATTGCATCGCGGTTGTCCGTTCCGATCTGCCAGGTACCGCCTCCTACGCTCGAAGTGGCATCACCAGCCAGTGAACCGATTTTGACTACTGTAGAAGCATTGGTGCTGCTGGATCCTATTGTTGAATATGCACCCATAAACACATTAGCTCCGAGATTGATAGCTGCCTTTGGGAAAGTTGCCGCATTAGTGGTAATTCTGAAATCCCGTCCTGTTACATTGATAGTTCCGGTAAAGTTATTTCCACCTCCAGCTACCAAATCTGCACGTACATAGGGTACGTAATAATTTAGTGTACCCGCCCCTGAAATGGATCCGTTGATGTCGCAACGGCTGGAAGCGTCAATTCGTGCCGTACTACCTTCAGGAATGGTGATGTACCAGGTAGCTTTCTGGTTGTAATCGCTGTTGTTGTCGAACATGCGTATGCGGGATCCATTTTCCATGCGGATTTTACCACTTTTACCAAATCCGGTCCGGTTCATTTCCAAGGTTCCGAGACCAATAGTTCCTGCTTTAATGACAGTTTCACCAGTATACGTGTTGGGAGAACTGCTTGAGACATTCAGCTGACCCGCACCCGATTTAACCAAACCACCTGTTCCGGTGATTGTACCGGTGATTGACACTACTCCGTTTGATTTTGGAATCTCGATGGTGTCAGTTCCCTGAATGGTCAATCCCCTGTCTGTGTTTGATTCTACAGCATCCACAATAAGCCGGGTATCCGTCATTACCCAGTTTGCTGGAGCAGTTGCCGCCTGACCCAGCGGTCCGGGCATGGAGGTCTGATTGAGCGCGCTGACCTTCACCTGCGCGTTGTTGTAAATCGTTTTTCCGGTAAAGGTGCTTTGAATATTTCCCAGATCAAGCAGACCTTTTCCGGATTTTTGAAAATTGCCGGAACCGCCGATACCACCAGTGCCTGTGAATGTATATGATTTTGTATTATTTGCAAACTGAACGTCTTTTGTAATCATAGATTCGGAGAGCGATACATTGGTCTGAACCGCGCTGTCGTCAAACAACACACTATCGTTCTGAACAAAGAAAGTGGACTGATGTGGCAAAGTAATCGTCTGGAAATTGGTTGTCATGTAATCCCAGTTCGCATCTGTAGATCCGGTCCAGGTAACACCGGATGCAGAGCGTGTAGCTCCCACAACCAACTGCAAGTCGTGGCTATTAATCACCAGGCGAACAGGTAATCCGGCAACTCCGGTCACATCGAAATTCGCCAGTGTTCCTTTTAATGTTCCCGTCCAGGCAACCAGCGTATAAGTTCCGGGGGTAAGGGTACCATTTACAATAATAGTGTTAATGCCGTTTGCAGTAAAATTCCCGTTGATGACCAGCGAGTCGTTTTTATACGGATCTTCGGGAATTATGTCAATTTCGATGTTTGATTTGCCAGGTAATGTTAATGCTCCATTGATAACAATTTTACCAAGTTTGCCGGCTTCCAATCCGTTCCCCGGCGAGAGTCTTCCGCCTTCCACATTTAACCCCGGATTGAGCACGATGCCGCCATTGAGGACAGCATTCCCGCTTAATGTTCCTTTTGCTCTGACATCTATCGGACTGTTGTTGCTGCCGTTCAAACACAAATTTCCTTCTGAAATAATAGTTTTTCCTGTATAGGTATGATTTCCGTTCAGGGTGAATTTCCCGTTTTGCGATTTTACAAGTTCCATTGTTCCGGTGAGTTTTCCTGTTCCACCCAGTACATAATCCTTTCCTTTCGGGTTCATCGCCCATATTTTTGAGGGAGCCAGATCTGTGGTGAGTTGAACCGGAGCTGAGTTATCACCCGAGATATCGAACATCACATCATCGCCGTCAACAAATGCCGTTCTGGTGATTTCGTCCTGCTGGAGAAAACTTGTTGATGATTTGTCAAATGCAGTTCCCGACGACCAGGTAAGTTTTGCTTTCTGTACAGGAGGCACAGGTGGTACAGGCATGTTATATCCCAGGTAGAAATCAGGAATAGGAGACTGATAATATCCTTTGGTAGTAGCCTGATCACGATAGGCAGGATTTTGCATCAGGCAGTAAATTCTTTTTGTTGTGGGATAATCGGTGGAGAAACCAACAAACCCTGTATTGGTTGTATATGTTGAGTCTCCAACAACCTGACTGCCTTTCTTTTCGAGCAGTACTTCTTCGCGCCAGTCGCCGATAATATCGCCAAAAAATGCAGGACGCACGCCATATTCCGAATTCACCTGCCAACCTGTCATTTTTGCAAATTCTATCAATCGGTTTCCGAATGAATGTGAGCTAACACTGTATTTTCCAACATGAGCATTAAAACCATTCCCGTCAGCAGAAGACAGTTCTTCTCTGTCGAGTTCACCATCCCACCAAATTCCTTCGTGAGGAAATGGTGTACCGCCTTCGTAAAGAATATTACCTTTTGCATCGTAGATATTGGCCATGGTTGACCAGAATTCATAGCCCAGACGTGTAGAGTCCACGTCCATACATTCACCACGACCAACATCGCCTACCGCTGACATATAGATTTTTTTTATTGCTTCACCGGTACCGGCATCGTAAATCAGCTGCCCCAGCATGGTGGGATTGTTTTGCTGAATAGCGAATGTTTCCAGTCCGGGTCTGTCGGGATCGATATCGCCGGTGCGGAACCGGTCGCCGTGGCTTATATTAGCATTGAAAGCGAGTGTGCCATCATATTTTATGCCATAACCGCCATTCAGCAATTCATCACGGCCATCTAAATCCACATCAGCAGATCTAATACTATGGAATTCAGCAGCACCCACATAACCACGTTCCCAGTTATACCAGTTTACCCATTGTCCGGAAGCATTGTATCCATAAGCTGATGCATAATACCAATGATACTTATCTGAACTTGTACGGGTTTTGTAAACAAATCCAACACTTGGGTGCTTGCCATCAATATAAATGATTGCCATCATACCATTCAGATTGGCATATTCCGTTCCCATAAAAATAGCCTTATTGGTGCGGGTATAATTGGAAGGATATTTCATCTCAATACTGTTCTTCTCTTTTCCGGTCATTCCATCAATTACAGTGATATATTGCGGTGGGTTTTTAACGTTTTGCGAATTGTAATCAATGATTCCGTCGTTGTCTGTATCGAGTGTCGTCGATCCGTTCACACCTTTACCATCAGCAAATTTTGTCCCGTCGCTGCTTTTGATTACTACGTCTGCTTTTCCATCGCTATCCATATCATAAGCGATTACCATATCGTCCTGACCCTGAGATATAGAAACATTGGGTCCCATATCCACGGTCCACAGATACTGTCCGTTGCGAAGATAGCCCTGTATTTTATGTGTACCTCCATCTACAGACAGTCTGTCAACCACAAAATCGTACTCACCATCTCCATCGAGGTCGGCAGGCCAAATGAATTTGGTGGAATATTTATATAAATCAAGTCCGTCAGCCAGGGGGCTGTAGTTGATGTCAATATAAGCGCTGCGGTAAGTTGCGGGAAAACCAGTATAGGGTATTTTGAAAATTCCGCTCTGTGTACCCTCCACGCCATTAATAACCGGAGTAACATAAAGCTGCGTATTTACGCCTATCGCACCGGAAGCAGCGGAGTAATTGGTGGCTGTAAGTGGTGAGGCATTCAGTTTCACGTATCCCGAACCTCCGGATACCCTTGCATACAAATTGAACAGAATGTCCTCCGGATCAGTGGCGAGATATCGCCAGCTAACGAGGTACCCGCCACTGCTGTTTTTCACAGCAACAACGCCCCTGTCCAGTTTTTCCATCACTCGTTGTGCATAAACACCCGATTGCAGTACGCCAGTTATTATTAAAAGAAACAGAACTAACGACTTTTTAAGACCTAAAGTTTTCATATTGTACGATTTCTATAGTCGGACTTTTCATCCAATGGGTTATAAAATAATGTTCCCTGCAGGAAGTTTAAACTTCTCCCTCACAGGGAACATATTTCATTTTAATAATAAAGAAAGTTTATTTGGTAATGAATGTTTTATAAACACCCGAAGTACCATCCGTATATTTCACTTTAACAAATACCATTCCTTTTTGATAGCCGGATACTTTTCTTCCGGTCATATCGAAGTATTCCATCGAGTCAATTGACTTAGAATAATCGATTGTTGATACGGCTGTATCATCACCGCCTTTATAGGTCAGAGTACCGGTGGCAAAATCGAATGACCAGTTAGTTGATGGCAGTTCAATAGAGTCAAATCCAAATTCGCCGGATTCAATGTAATTAGCAGCATCCAGAATTTTATAATCACCGGGTGCAGGACGTTGTCCTGTTGCCCTTACAATGAGTTTACCACCATAATTCAGGTCGCCTTCAATGGTTATCTTATCCACTCCGCTTGCAGTCGCATTGATGATAGTAGTTGCACCACCTGCTCCCAGATCCTGTTTTAAGGATAGTGTTCCACCCAGGGTTAAGTTACCTGTAATTGTACCATTTACAGTGTTTTGAATAGCTCCAATATATCCGTTACCAGCAAGAGTTGCAGTATCAGCTACCAAAACTTCAGCAATTTTAGTTAATGTTATGGATGTTGGCACACCTGTAGCAGTAGGTATAACAGTATATACTTTGGCCAAACCATCGCATAATACGTTATTAACCACCAGAGTTCCATCGAGTACTTTCACATTACCGTAGAAGTATGGACTGGCTCCGGAAAGCGTCCATGTACCTTTACCGGTTTTTGCGATATTATAAGTAGTGTTTCCTGCCCATGCATCAATATTGATAGGTGCTAATTCACCTGCAAATTCGGCATTGGTATTCAATCCGCCCACTGTATAGGTCATTGTACGTACATTTGGTCCGACTAATTTCGATTTTGCAGTACCTGTAAGTTCACCAATCAGGATATTAGTTGTTCCACCTGTAGCTGGATTGACAGAATAAACCATTCCAATAGAATCTCCCAAATGAATCCGGTTATTCTTATAATTAAGGGTAGTTCCAAAGTAGGTTGTACTATCTCCGCGTGCTGAGATTACATTGATTTTTGCCAGTGAATCCAACGCGAAGTTCATTCTCGGCATTTTGTTCATGGCTGCTATATTGCCTTTCACCGGCAACGAATAATAAATTTCACTTACGCCCTTTACAGTTGAATTGTACTCAACCTGTGCGGTTGGCATTACAGTAAATATTCCAGTTCCGGTAATCGGTGTGCTGAATACAGTTGAACCAATATTTACATTCAGTGTCGTACCACTTTTCACATTGTACTTATTTGTAACATAGTAATTTTTTACCTGCAACGTTCCTTTGTTCAGGTTCAAACCACCGGTCAGCTTACTCATGAAGCTAAGCGTGGTTGATGCATTTACATTTATTGCACCGGTTCCAAACAATACACCCGTACCGGATATAGTATAATCGGGAACATCTATCGACATACTATTGGCACCCAGATCAAATTTAGAACTGAAACTTACATCTTTTATTGCAGCACTGGTAAGCGAGAATTTTACACCATTACCATTCTGATAGGCCAGCTGGTTGAATAAGTTAGTAGTAAAGTTAGCATCCAGTTCGTTCCAATATTCGCTGGTAAATCCTTTCCACGTATATGTACCTGAAGTCTGTGGAGTTTTTTTAAAGACAGCTGTCAACGTAGATCCGCCCAATTGAACGATTACAGAGTCAGGACCGGTGGCTGCAGCACTGTAGGCATAGTAATTTCCACCCGATGTAAACGATGCTTTTTCGGATTCCAATAACCTGTACATCAAACCGACTTCCTGGCTGGTAAGTACTTTAGAAGGTTTTGCTTCGTTACCATCCTGATCGATATATTTGATTGTCAAATCGGCTTTACCCAGTGACAATACTTTCTGATACACTTTAAAATTATCGACGGTAGCATCTAAGTCTGCATTTAAATGGTTAGCTATATTTGAAGCTCTGTTATTCAACATTCCAAACTGAACAAAATCGGACACGGTTGGAGATACAAAATCCAGATTGGTAAATGTTTGCGTGTTGGCTATACTATCTTTCTGCGTGATAGTAAGGTCCATTTTCTTAGTTGCAAAGTTGAGTTTGAAGTTCAGATTATACCATTTATTCTTTAAGGCACCTACATCCGTCTTCGTACTCAGATTTAAAGAGTCCGTTTTAAAAGTAGTTGTTCCAGCCCTCCTAAAGCTCGGATATTGACCAGTGACAAATACCGGAATAATTGTATCCGGTTTATTAACAGGTACCGGACCTTTAATATCCTTGTTCCAAAGATGGAATTTACCGGAACCGCCTACCCAGAAAAGACCTGCAATAACATCTGTATAAGGTGTACCAGTGTTCCACAAATTAACACTCTTACTGCCTAATAAATAGAATTGAAAGCTATTACCGTTACTAATAGCTGACTTAGCAACGAGCAAATCCAAATCCACGTAAATGGTAGAGGAATCCGGTGCAAGCGGGATTTTTATTTCTGCACCTCTGTTACCACTTCCCGATCCGGTAAATCTTATTCCATCCACCAGTGATGTTCCTCCACTTCTTCCAAAGACAGCAGTTGTACTTGTAGTGTTGGCTGTTAGAGAACTCCATCCGGTAGGTAAAGCAACAGCTCCATCGAAGTTTTCATTTATAAGATACTTGTCCCAGTACTCCTGCGCCTGGACAAATGAGACCGTTAACAACAGCCCTAAAAATAAGGTAAAAAGTTTTTTCATGATAAAATGTTTTAATTTAATTGATTAAATTAATGATATTGATACGATTAATTGACGAATAATAATATACAAAACAAAAATATGTATAATTATCAGAAGAGATTATTAGAGAAATGATTTAATTATTGTAGTTTTTGATAATATTTCTGTTTTGACTATCAAATTAACCAATCCGAATTAAGGTAAACCAGAGAGTAACCACACGGGACAAAAGAATTTATCGGGTCTTGTTAAAGAGGCAGTTTAATGAAGCGAACAGTATAATTTCTGTCATTACCTTTGATATTCAGAATATACATGCCACTTTTAATATCTGAAACATTATAATTCCTTATTTGTTTATCCGAAACGATAAAACTTTCATTCGAAAGCAATGCTCCTGTCAGGTTGTAAATACTCAACTGATAGCTTCCTGCTTCATCAAACCGGATATTAAGCTGCTCTTTCACCGGGTTGTTCAGAAGTTTGATACGATTTTCGGCTAAATTCTTAATTCCTGTTCCGTTTTTGAATGTAAAAAACAAGGTGTCGTGAAACAGATAACCTCTGAAATTCATATCAAGTGACACCTGATATTCCTTATCAACCGTATAATCAGCGCTGTTCAGCACAATTGTTTTGGTATTCTCTCCGGTTGACCATTTGTAGGATAACGCATCAAAAACAGGATTAACCGTATAGGAATTGCTTTCGATATTGATGTGGTTTTCAGGGAAAATATTTTCCAAATCTGAGCCGAAATAGAAGCCCGTATGTGTAGGTTGATTATAGGCTACATTCTGATAAACAACACTCATCCGGTAAACAGGATCTTCGAGGAAAGTATGGAAACGATAATCGGTTGGATAAGTGGTCATGTAAATTCGTATGTTTTTATTGTCCGTTGTCCGCAAAACCACTTCTTCTCTCCAGTCGCCCAATATATCGGCCTGAATACAGGGATTTGCTTTGGTGCTGTTGTTGGAGGAACATTCAGCGGATGCATCGAGCAAGGTGGTTATTACGTTATTCACGGGATCGGTTTTGGTTACTCCGGTTCCGTCCTGCATTTCACGAAGTAAATCTCCGTCCCACCAGGCTGCCATATTCATGGATACACTTGTAGTGCTTACCACTTCACCACTTGCTGAAGAGCGTATACCTCCTGTGCGTGACGACCACCATTCCATCCCGCGGCTTCGCGGATCCACATCGGAACCCATACCTCTGCCCACGTCATCGCCTGAAGGAACTCTAAAAATAACTTCCCCGGTTCTGGCATCACGGAGGGTTGTTCCATCTACTTTATTTTCATGTACACCCAGCACCTCTAATCCGGGCCTTTCGGGAATAAAATCTGTCAGATGAAGTGCATCTCCGTGACCAAGTTTAGTGTTATAGAGACCTTTACCATTGTTATCGACAGTCATCGAGCCATATACAATTTCGTCGTAACCATCACCATCCACATCTCCCACGCGCAGGTTGTGGTTGCCCTGTCCGGCGTAAGCCGTATTGCCCGAACCTGTCCACGTATCAAACTTCCAGCGGCGGGTCAATTTTCCATCCTTATAATCATAAGCTACAAGAACCGTTCGCGTGTAATATCCGCGACACATTACCACACTGTGATTTTCGCCACCCAGGTTAGCTACGCATGCCAGAAACCTATCCACACGGTTTCCGTAATTGTCACCCCACCGTGCTTTCAGTTCATCACCTGTTTGAGTTAGCTTTGGAATTTCGTTACCATTGTTCCAGGTACTGTACCGGGGTGGATCGTATTCGGTTGTTACTATCTCGGTACCTGTCAAACCATTGAAAACAGTGAGGAACTCCGGACCCTGCAAGATGTAACCGCTGCTATTGCGGTACACAGCATTTTCGTTGTAATTGACCGATAAATTATATTTGGCTTTGTATTCAGGAAAATAGGCTTTACCCACAGGTGTACCTGCTGCATCCCGGCTTCCTTCAGCAGTTTTGCAAACGACTTCCGCTTTACCGTCACCATCCAGGTCGTACACCATGAACTGGGTATAATGAGCTCCTTCGCGGATATTCACTCCCAGATTGATTTCCCAGAGAAATGTACCGTCAATTTTATATGCCTGCAATACAGGAGCATCGGTGATGCCTGAATTCGCGTTATCCTGGCCACTGCCTGTCCGATGAACAACAATTTCCATTTCTCCGTCACCATCCAGATCGGCAACCGAAGCATCGTTAGGTGAATACTTCCAAAGGTCGTCACCGGTAACTTGCTTCATCGGTATCTGTATGTAATTGCTGATGGCACCCTCGGTGTATTTTTTCAGACGGTAACCTGCTATGCTGTCACCTTCCTCACCATTAACAACAGGCTTCAATATATATTGAAGAGCCACTGAATTTTTTTCCTGGTATTTGAAAAAAGTATTGTTGGTTATTGGTTCTGTATTGAGTTTTGTATAAGGCTGCAAAGTACCGTCGAAATTGACCTTAGCCATATACAGATTAAACTGTACATCGGGATTATCAGACGAGAGGTATCTCCACGACACACTCACGTATTTCACATTATTTTCCGTGCTCCGGTATGCTACCATCCCCCTGCCAAGATTCTCCTGACTATGGAGCGTGTTGACAGAACCCGCCGAAATCATCAACATAATAACAAGTAATCTGAATGCGGGGAGCAGAAAATGTAACAAATCAACTCCCCTAACCCCCAAAAAGGATGTTCTGGAAGAATGATTGTTATTTTCCTGTTTTAGGAAAAAGGATGAAGACACTTTATTAATTTTTAAATTTACTGAAAATCCGGATTTAAATCCTTATTGCTTAAAAATCTATTTATATAACGGTAAATACCAGTTGGCTTCCGACGAGAAGTCAGGTACGGGAAGTCCTGCAAGTTCGTATTTGCGGTGCATTTTGTCGTACAGGAACTGTCCGCCGGTACCGTTGAGTTTTTGCAGTCGGCGTGCCACGCGTATGAGGTCAGTCCAACGGTGTCCTTCGAATGCCAGTTCCAGTCCGGCTTCCTTCACTATCATATTTTCGACAAATGCAATAGAATCCTGCTTGGTGGTAATCTGCGACATACTTACATTTTGCAGATTGGCACGTCCGCGAATACCTCCGTTATACCTCCACGCGCTACGGAAATATGGCTGATCGATAAATCTGCCATCGAAATAGTAGGGTGCAGGATAGGGTCTTCCGGGTCCGTAACTGCTATATTTGGTCGAATCGCCTCTGAAAGTAGTTCCATCGGTATGTCTCCAGGTAAATGCAGAGCCAATGATACCGTCATTGACCAATGCCCAGGCCAGACGGGGATAACCACTGCCGGATTCGGATCTGTTAGCTGCTTCGGCAAATCGCAGGTGCAGCAAACCGGCACGGTACAAATACCATTTTCCGGCATCGTCGTATGGTTTGCCTGTTACATCGTAACTCAGCGAGTACTTGGCAACAGCATAACGTCCGTCTGCAGTTTTGGTAACTCCCCCCGAAACGCCCCGGCAATCATACGGATACCAC
>Ga0209098_1004476_pt1 | contig 10891 bp, 8 predicted proteins | sample AD_JPNHW1_MetaG_FD_184429 | JGI IMG/M metagenome (GOLD analysis project Ga0209098, IMG submission 184429) | Active sludge microbial communities of municipal wastewater-treating anaerobic digesters from Japan - AD_JPNHW1_MetaG (SPAdes) (version 2) | ecosystem: Engineered > Bioreactor > Anaerobic >... | reverse complement strand
CTGATAAGTAATATTCTTAGTCAATACCATATTAATTATTATATTTTGAAGTCGAGATTAGAAGATTATAAAAGTCCTGAGGCAAAATCAGATTTTGATGACGAGGATTCTGAAGACGATAGTTTCTCGAGATCATCGGGAGGTGCATCATCATCGTCTTCAGCAAAAAAACCGGCAAATCCAAAGTCGGACACGCCTGTGCTAGACAATTTTGGAGTAGATATTACCAAAGCAGCCGAGGAAAATAATCTCGACCCGATCGTTGGGCGAGAAAAAGAAATTGAACGTTTGGCTCAAATTCTTTCCCGCCGAAAGAAGAACAATCCTATCTTAATTGGTGAGCCTGGTGTTGGAAAGTCTGCAATAGCCGAAGGTCTTGCCTTGCGGATTGTTCAGAAAAAAGTGTCACGCATTTTATTCGACAAAAGAGTTGTAAGCCTCGATATTGCGTCGATTGTGGCCGGCACGAAATATCGCGGACAGTTCGAAGAAAGAATGAAAGCCATTTTGAACGAGTTGTCAAAAGTTAGCAATGTGATTTTGTTTATCGACGAAATTCACACCATAGTTGGCGCAGGCGGGGCTACAGGTTCGCTTGACGCAGCCAACATGCTCAAACCAGCGCTTGCCAGAGGCGAAATTCAGTGCATTGGTGCAACTACGCTTGACGAATATCGCCAGCAAATTGAAAAAGATGGCGCGTTGGAACGCAGATTCCAGAAGATTATGGTTGAGCCAACATCGGTTGACGAAACGATCGAAATTCTGAATAACATTAAGCAACGCTATGAAGACCACCACAATGTAATTTATACGCCTGAAGCCATTGAAGCTTGTGTTCGATTAACAGCCCGGTACATTCCCGATCGCTTTTTGCCAGACAAGGCCATTGACGCACTGGACGAAGCGGGCTCCAGAGTACACATTTCGAACATTAATGTGCCCGAGCGAATTGTGAAACTGGAAGAAAAAATTGAAAAAACAAAAGAAGAGAAAATAAAAGCAGTTAAAAGCCAGAATTTTGAGTTGGCAGCAAATCACCGCGATAAAGAAAAGAGTTTAATGCAGCTGCTTGAACAAGAAAAGGAAGAGTGGGAAAAAGAACTGATAAATCACAGAGAAACAGTTACTGAGGAGAAAGTTGCCGAAGTTGTGGCTATGATGTCGGGCGTTCCGATTCAACGTATTGCCCAGGCCGAAGGAAAACGTTTGATGGACATGGGAAAACAACTGAAAGGCAGTGTTATTGGACAAGACGAAGCTATTGTAAAGATAGTTAAAGCCATCCAGCGCAATCGTGCAGGCCTTAAAGATCCCAACAAACCCATCGGTTCGTTTATTTTCCTGGGACCAACGGGTGTTGGAAAAACCCAGCTGGCAAAAGTTATCGCCAGATACTTGTTCGATAGTGTTGATTCGCTTATAAGAGTTGACATGAGCGAATACATGGAGAAATTTTCGGTGTCTCGTCTTGTTGGAGCGCCTCCCGGATATGTTGGTTACGAAGAAGGCGGACAGCTTACAGAAAAAGTAAGGAGAAAACCATATTGCGTGGTTTTGCTTGATGAAATTGAAAAAGCTCATCCTGACGTATTCCATCTTTTGTTGCAAGTGCTTGATGAAGGCCGCTTGACCGATAGCTTGGGTAGAAACATCGATTTCAAGAATACGATAATCATTATGACCTCCAACATTGGATCGCGTCAACTGTCAGAATTTGGCCGGGGTGTTGGATTTAACACGCAAAGTAAAGCTGTTGACGACGGAGAAAATTCAAAGTACATTGTTGAGAAAGCACTTAAAAAGGCTTTTGCTCCCGAATTTCTGAATCGTATTGATGATGTGATCATGTTCAATTCATTAACAAAAGAAGACATTCACCACATTATTGACATTGAGTTAAAAGGACTTTACGAACGTGTTAACTCACTGAATTACAGACTAAAAATTTCGCCTGCTGCCAAAGACTTTATTGCCGAAAAAGGCTACGATCCGCAATTTGGAGCAAGGCCTTTAAAAAGAGCTATTCAGAAGTATCTGGAAGACGAAATGGCCGAAGCAATCATCAAGGCATCAGTAGTTCAAGGAGATACAATATCAGTTGGATTCGATAAGAAGACTGAGAAAATTAAAATCAAGATTTTGTCTTCTGCTGAAAAGAACAAGTAATCTGCTTGAATCGAATACAATATTTATTCCCCTGATTCTTCATCGAATGAAAAATCAGGGGAATTTCTTTTCTAGCCAAGCACTTTAATTAAATCGGCCAACTTGCGAGCTCTATCTTTTAATTCCAAAGAATTGGTTTCAAGTGTATCATTCACAACCACTACTCCCATCCGGCGGTGAATTCTTGCTGCCTCTTTACCAAAAATCCGAACATCTGCATTGGCGTCCCGGCAAACAAGTTCAACTCCTGAATATGACGGTAAAACAGCTTCGATATCTGAAAGAATAACTGCACTCGCTCCGGATTTTTCTATCCTGATTTCGGGAATTGGCAAGCCGAGAACAGCGCGGCAATGCAGTTCGAATTCATTCAGATTTTGAGTTCCGGCCAGTGTAACCATACCAGTATCATGAGGTCTTGGTGATAATTCGGAGAAAACCACTCCATCTTCAGTGATAAAAAACTCCACACCCCAAATTCCGGCGCCTCCCAATGCTTTTGTAACTTTCCCGGCCATTTGTCTGGCATCTTCTTCAAAACCTTCAGGTAAAAACACAGGCTGCCAGCTTTCCTGGTAGTCGCCCCTCTCCTGCCGATGCCCGATTGGAGCGCAAAACAATGTCGGCCCGCTTTGCTGGGTAACAGTCAACAAAGTAATTTCGCTGACAAATGGAACAAATGCTTCAACAATCACTTCCTGCAAATCACCTCGTCCCTTGTCTGCAGCTATTTTCCATGCCTTTTCCATGTCATCCGGCGATTTGATAACCGATTGGCCCTTGCCTGAAGACGACATCAAAGGCTTTACCACACAAGGAACTCCAACTTGCGCAACGGCTTCTTTCAATTCTTCAAATGTTTTGGCATACCGGTAGTCTGCAGTTTTCAACCCGAGTTCTTTTGCTGCCAACTCTCTGATTGCTTTTCGGTTCATGGTGTAATTTGCTGCTCTGGCCGAAGGAACAACCTGAATTCCCTGTGCTTCATAATCGTAAAATCGCTCTGTCCTGATTGCTTCTATTTCAGGAACAATAATATCGGGATTATGTTGGGCAACAATTCTATCTAATTCATTGCCATCCAACATATTAATAACCTCACATTTATCGGCAACCTGCATAGCTGGAGCACCGGCATAACTGTCAACCGCAATCACTGTTTGCCCTAATCGTTTAACAGCAATAACAAACTCTTTACCCAGTTCTCCAGAACCTAATAACATGATTTTTTTCTGCATACCCTTTTCTTTTTTTAGGTTGCAAATGTAAGCTTTTTCAGTCTTATCGGCTTATCTTTTGAAAGCGGAAACCAGATGCTGTTATAATTAGTTTTATTACATTCGCCCAAAATAGAAATCATGTCGCACGAAAATTCTTCAGTAAAATCGATCATTTTCGCATTGCTTGCCAACCTGGGCATTGCCATAACCAAAACAGTCGCCGCTATTGTAACCAGTTCTGGAGCGATGCTGGCCGAATCAATCCATTCGTTTGCTGATTGTGGTAACCAAGGCCTTTTGTTTCTTGGACTGAAAGCGTCAAAGAGGAATCCATCGCCCGACCATCCGCTCGGACACGGAAAGGCTATCTTTTTCTGGTCATTTATAGTGGCACTTATTCTTTTCAGCATGGGTGGACTGTTTTCAATTTACGAGGGAATTCATAAGCTCAATTCAACCGAAGAAATCAGCAGTCCCTATATTGCAATCGTAGTACTTTTTGTAAGTATGCTAATGGAAGGCGCGTCGCTTCTGGGTTGTATTAATCAAATAAAAAAAATAAAAGGGAAGCAAAGTATTTGGAAGTGGGCCCTGACCAGCAGAAAAAGCGAGCTCGTAGTTGTTATGGGTGAAGATGTTGCTGCTTTGCTGGGACTATCATTCGCTCTGATATCTGTCATTTTAACAATGGTAACGGGAAATCCAGTTTTCGACGCTATTGGAAGTATTGTAATCGGCGTTTTACTCGTTGCAGTCTCGATTTTCCTGGCTGTAAAAATTGAAGGCTTACTTGTTGGACAAAGCGTTGACCCTGAAGTGCAGAAAGAAATAACCCTTTTTCTGGAAGCACAGCCTGAAGTGGAGAAAGTTTTGAACCTGATTACAATACAATTAGGCGAGAAAATAATGGTGACAGTGAAGGCAAAGATGACTGAAACAAAATCGTCGGATGAACTTATTCAAAACATTAACAAATGCGAAGCTGCATTAAAAAGTAAAAATAAACAGATACAGTGGAGCTTTTTTGAACCCGATATTACCGATTAAAGTTTTTCGCCACTTAATCGCTCAGCATTTTTTCCAATAATTACCAATGCCGGCATTGGAGGTTTTTGTTTTTCCAGTTGTTTGGCAATTGAACCCAATTTCCCCTCCAAAACAGAAGATTCCGGCTGCGAAACTTTACTTAAAATTTGCACCGGCGTTTCCGGCGATATTGAGCTTTCCATCAGCCGGGTTGCGAGATGCACCAACTTATTCAACCCCATGAAAAATATTATCGGCGAGCCCGATTTTAATACCGAAACAAAGGAATCCAAATCGCAAAAGTCGCCGTCGCAATAACTTCCGGTTCCAAACAAGACCATACTGTTCTTCCCGCGCTCCGTAAGCGGGATCCCGTGCAGCGACGCGGCTGCCAACGCCGAAGTAACTCCGGGAATGACTTCATATTTCAGGTTATTTTCGATGCAAAACCTAATTTCCTCAGCTCCGCGACCAAAAATCATAGGATCTCCTGATTTTAAACGACAAACCTTGAATCCTTTGCTTACCAGCTCAATAAGTAACTGGTTTATCCAATCCTGGCGCTCAGTCTGATCTTGGCCATCGTGATAAACTTTTCCGACGTAAATGCGCTGCACATCTGGTCTCGCCAAATCGAGTATTTCTTTGCTCACCAACGCATCGTGTAGTAAATAATCGGCCTCCTGAATACTTTTAAGTGCTTTTACCGTCAACAACTCCGGATCGCCTGGACCAGCACCAACTATTGAAATTAAACCTGACACTATTATTGATTTTTAAGAATTGATAGCCAATGAATTTAAATAATCAAGTGGACTATCGAATTTGAAAGAATAATTAAGTAATCGAATCAGTTTTGAGCTGTCAACAATCTTATATTCACCGTCCTCATCAGAAAATAAAGGAAGTGGCAAGTTCTCAAGTTCTGCCGCTTTTCCGTAAAATTCTTTTTTCGACGGATGTTGCGGGCAGCAGGCATTCAAAACTTCACCCCAAATTTCTCCAGAAATAACTCCTGAAATAATACCGATACAATCGTCCAGGTGGATAAGGTTTACGGGAACGTTCGATACCGGTCGTCCGCTCTTCTGTAAAAAACGCGCCGGATTCCTATCAGCGCCAATCAAACCGCCAAAGCGGATCACTGTCGTTTTAAATTCAGGACATCGAATTAACAAACTTTCTGCTGAAATCAAAGCTTTACCGCTCGCCTTGTTGGGCTCCAAAAAGCTGTCTTCTGTTGCAACTTTTTTGTTTTCAGGGTAAACTGAAGTTGAAGATATAAAAATAACTTTCCTTACCTGATGACTTTTTATCAGCGGAACAATCTGTTCAATCTGGGCAGGATAAATCTCACCAACACCTTCTGTTCGACGCGGAGGAACTGAGATAATCAGTACATCGGCATCAAAAAAAGAAAGGTCTTCCGCTTCAACAGAATGCTCCGTCAATATTATCCGGAAAGGTTTTATTCCGTTGGCTTCCAGAACCCGAAATCCCTCCGCTGAAGTAACAGAACCACTCACCAAGTGTCCCTTGCCTGCCAAATACTTGCCCAGCGGCACTCCCAGCCAACCACATCCTAAAATAGAAATACGCTCTTTAATCATCAACTTCTATTTATTTTCCTTTTGCCAACGCTCGAACGAAAATTGTACAAACGACAATTCCTCTTGTTCAGGCGAAAGATAAACTTTATTATCCAAAACACGCCAGGCTTCCTGAGCGGTTGAGTTTTCGTTTGCTAAAACCAGCGATTTCGGGCTGGTAAAATTTCCTGATGCTTTAAAATTAGCGATACTCAAAGGACTAAAAAATAAGTAGGCGTCGAAAATTCCACTCACGAGTTTTTCAATCGGAGTATTCCTGTAAACTTCAACATCCGAAAACTGTACCGAATATTCTGAAAATGCTGAGCTGATCTCGCAGTGAAGCTTGTCGCCATGAAGGAAAATAACCGAATCTCCCTGGTTTTGACTAGCCACATTGTCAACCAATTCGCGAATATTTGAGTATGACGAAACTGTTACCGCAAATCCAACTTTGCAAGTACTTCTGCATGACTATCTGACCAGCAATATATGCGATCACTTTTAGTTAACCCAACCTGTTCTCCAAAACGGAGCAACCAATGAGCTGCATAAACGCTGCTTATAACCCATTGTTTCCTTGTGTTTGCCATTGTTCCAAAGAATGACAAATTTGGTTTTTTGTACTCGGTACGTAGAAAAGGCTCTTCAATAAACTGAACATGTTGCTTTTGTAACCACTGACGAGTTGCAGCCGACAACTTTTCTCCGATAAAAAATACTGGTGTTTTCATGGTCTAATATTTTTAATGTTTAAAGTCGCTTCCTTTTAAAATCTCTTTCACATATTTTTTTCTGATAACAAAATCGCCAAATCGCTCATCTTTCTCCCTATTTTCGGCATAATCCGAAATAACTGGTGCCAATTCGGCCAAGATTTCCTCTTCAGTCAAGGTTTCTTTATAAAGCGAATTCAATCGTGTTCCGTTAAAATTTCCTCCCAGATAGAGGTTATAATGTCCCTCGGATTTACCAACAAATCCTATCTCAGCAAGGTATGGACGTCCGCACCCATTGGAGCATCCAGTCATTCTAATCACAATTTCTTCTTTGAAAAGGTTGTATCTTTCCAGAAGTGATTCGATCTTTGAAATTAAAGACGGCAAATATCTTTCAGCCTCTGCAAAAGCTAAACTACACGTATTCAGTGCCACACAAGCGATTGAATTCTGTCGTAATCCAGAAAGCTCGCCTGGCAAAACACCATTCTTTTTCAGAATTTCAGTCACTGCCTTTTTTTCGTCTTGGGTCAAATCTGCAATAATCACATTCTGATTTCCCGTTAAAATAAATCGTCCCGAAATTTTTTGTGCAACTTCCCTCAGCGCAGTCTTCAGATTAAATCCATTTCTGTCGGCAACGCGACCGCCTTCAACAAACAATGTCAAACTCCATTTTGTATTTGCACCTTTTTTCCAGCCAAACCGGTCTCCATTCCTGGTAAAAGAAAATGGTCTTGGTTCCTGAAGTGAGTATCCCAAATATTTTTGAAGCTCACTTTTGAAGCCATCAATTCCAAGTCTGTCAATTGTATATTTTAAACGCGATAGTTTCCGGTTTTGCCTGTTTCCATTATCTCGTTGCACTAAAACTACTTTTTCAGCTACATCTACAACCTGTTCGGGTAAGCAAAATCCAATCACATCAGCCAACCGCGGATAGGTTTCCGGCATTCCGAAGGTTGTACCCATTCCGCCGCCAACCAACACGTTATATCCAACTATTTTATTGTCGTCTATAATTGCAACAAAACCAAGATCCTGCGAAAAAATATCAGAATCGTTATACGGTGGAATTGCTACTGCAATTTTGAATTTTCGCGGCAAATAGCGGTCTCCATATATTGGTTCAACATCCTTTTTGCTGTCGGCAATTAGTTTTTGGTCGAGCCATATTTCATGGTATGCCGTAGTTGACGGGAGTAAATGTTCGCTAATCTGTCGGGCTTTCTCATATACTTCGGCATGCAAATCTGATTCTGCCGGGTTTGGATGACACATCACATTTCTGTTTACATCGCCACAGGCAGCTATAGTGTCGAGTAACGAAGCATTTATTCCCTGAATTGTTTTCTTGAGGTCAGTTTTTATAACCCCATGGAATTGAAAAGCCTGCCGCGTAGTTAATTTCAGCGTATGATTTGCATATTGATCGGCTAAACTATCCAGCTGTAGCCATTGCTCTGGGCAGCAAATTCCCCCAGGAACCCTGACCCTGATCAGAAAGGAAAAAGCCGGTTCGAGTTTCTGGCGTTTACGTTCTTTTTCCAAATCACGGTCGAATTGCTGATATATGCCGTGAAACTTTGAAAGTTGCGTATCTGCATAAGCAATCGAGCCTGTGATTGGGTCAGCCAGACTTTCAACCAGCGTGCCTCTCAGGTAATTACTTTCATACTTAATTCGTTCTAATTCAGAAAGTTCACTCCAATTTATAAAATCACTCATTTTCTGTAAGTTTTTATACCAACGAACAAGTAAGTATTTATACCACTATAATACGCTTTTATACTTACATTGTTCACCGAAACGTTCTATTTATTGTAATTATTTAAATCTTTTAACAATCCGCCATCAGTTAGTAAACGTCCAATTGGAACCGCTTTTCTTTTTTCAACGCTTTCATAAATTCAATGGCTTTTTCTTCGGTCATGCCGCCTTGTGTTTCAAAAATTTGAAGCAAGGTTTGTTGAACATCCCGGGCCATTTGTTTCATATCTCCGCACAAATAAATGTGCGCGCCCTTGTTGAGCCATTGGTACAACTCTTTTTGCTTCTCGAATAGCCGGTGTTGCACATATATTTTTTTCTCCTGATCTCTTGAAAAGGCAACATCGAATTTTTCGAGGAAGCCATCTTTTAAAAGCTTTTGCCACTCAATCTGGTAAAGAAAATCTGAATGAAACCGGCGTTCCCCGAAGAAAAGCCATGTTTTTCCTTTCTGGTTATTTGCTTCACGGTGCTGTAAAAAAGAACGGAAAGGTGCAACGCCAGTTCCTGCACCAATCAGGATGATCGGCGTTTCATCTTTTTCAGGAAGTTTAAAGGCTGGATTTTTCTCAATGAAGACCGAAACGTTTGAATCGACCTCAATTCTGTCGGCTAAATAAGTAGAGCACGCCCCTCCCCGACGCCTTCCTTTATTTGAATAGCGAACGGTTGCTACAGTAATGTGAACCTCGTCGCCAACAGCGTCCTGACTCGATGAAATGGAATACAATCTTGGTGGAAAGCTCCTCAATACATCAGCCAGATCCTGCGCAGACAATGTTGCAGGAAATTCCTCAAGCAAGTCCAGAACATCGTGCCCGTAAAGATATTTGTCAAGAAGTTGATCTTCTGTAATAACCTTCAACAGTTCTTTATTACCCGTCTTATTCTGATAATTTTGAATTACCTCCCTGGTTAAAATAGTCAGTTCCAATCTGTCTGTCAAGGCATCGCTTAACAAGAAAGTACCTTCTTTAATGGTTATCTCCTCCTCTCCATCGAGTGCACAGTGTTTCAAAACAGCGTCAACCAATTCGGGTGGGTTATTTGCCAAAATACCAACTGAATCGCCTGGTTCATAAGTAATACCTGAACCTTCCAAAGAAAGTTCAACGTGATAAACTTCTTTATCAGATCCTCGTCCGGTAATTTTAACTTTATCAATAACTGTTGCTTTGAATGGACTTTTCCGGGAATATTTTATCTCTGCTAACTCAGTTTTAGCCGGAGAAGCTGCCGTTACCGAAACCGACTCCCGTTGTGCAAAAATTTCTACAAAATCATTGATCCATTTTTCAGCATCATCTTCAAAATCAACATCAAGCGTTAACACGGGCAAAATTGGTTTTGCACCAAGTTTTGTCAGAGCCTGATCGATATCCAAGCCAGTTTTGCAAAATAACTTGTAGCTTTTATCGCCTAAAGCAACAACTGCATAATTGAGATTAGGCAGTTGTGGAGCCCTTTTCCCGGTTATGAAAGCATGAAAATCTTCAGCCATTGCTGGGGGCTCGCCCTCGCCATGAGTACTTACAATAAAAACGATATTCGACTCGCCCGAAAGCTGCCTGGTTTTGTAATTATCAAGCGAATCGATCTGCGCGCCAACGCCTCTTCCAGCCAGCACTTCTCCAAGTTTCGCCGCAATAATCTTACTTTTCCCGGTATGCGTTCCGTAGAGAATTTTTAATGGTTTTCCTTCATTAAAAGTTTGCTGTGCCGTTTGTATCTCCACCTTTTCCTGAGAAGCCAGCAAGCCCTGAAAATAACCATTAATCCAAAGCAACTGTTCCCGATTTAAATCGCGGGTAAAATTGCCTAATGCACTCAACTGCTGTTCGGTTAATGGCGATAATTGAATTGTCATATTTGTGTGTTTTTAAGATTTTCCAAAAATTCCTGAATCAAATTTCGAACTCTGATTGCCTCCTGAACATTTTCTCCGTTGGAACTCACCGCAACTGAGATATTTCCATAGCGATAAATAGCCGGAGATACGAACTGACAAAACGAGGGTTTATCGTGCACATTAACCAAAACACCTAATTCGAGTCCGTCGGCTGCAATCTGCTGGTCAAGCAAATCGTCGTCAGTGCAGGAGTATAGCATCAGATATCCCTTCAGGTCGTTCTTTTCATATTCCTTCCGAATTTTCAAAATGTCCAGCCGTTGAATATCGTCTATAAAGTCTTCACTAAGAACATGTACATGCGCGTTAGATTTCTGAAGTATTTTAATCTTTTTCAAAGCACTCTCTCCTCCACCAATCACAAGAATTTTGCTTTCAGAAATATCAATTGATATGGGTAAAAAATTTTTTTTCATATAACTCTTTAAATTTGATAGTCAACTTCTGACAGCTTTTCTTTTCCAAAACTTATTCGATTCCATAACCGTT
>Ga0209098_1004473_pt1 | contig 10894 bp, 9 predicted proteins | sample AD_JPNHW1_MetaG_FD_184429 | JGI IMG/M metagenome (GOLD analysis project Ga0209098, IMG submission 184429) | Active sludge microbial communities of municipal wastewater-treating anaerobic digesters from Japan - AD_JPNHW1_MetaG (SPAdes) (version 2) | ecosystem: Engineered > Bioreactor > Anaerobic >... | reverse complement strand
TGCGGAAGAGGCGCAGGCCCTCCCCTTCCTCGTTTCCGCCCGCCGCCTCGCGGCGCCGGGCCCAGTCGGGGTGGTTGTAGATCGACAGATAGGCCTCGGGATGCGGCATCAGGCCCAGCACGCGGCCCGTCGGATCGGTCAGCGCGGCGCAGGACATTTCGGCGCCGTTGGGCAGCGCGGGATAGTCCGTCGCGATCTGGCCCGTCGCGTCGCAGTACCGCAGCGCGCAGAGGCCTTGCTCCCGAATCGCGGCGCGGATCGCGTCGTCGCGGACGACCAGCTTGCCTTCCTTGTGGCGCACCGGCAGCGCGAGCACGTCGACGTCCTTCAGGAACGGCGAGCGCGCCGGCCGTTCGGCGCGGCAATGGCACCAGCGATCCTCGAACTTGCCGCTGTCGTTCACGATCAGCGAGACTTCCTGCTCGAAGTTCCCGCCGACGTTCGGCAGCAGGCCGGTTTTCACCAGGATCTGGAATCCGTTGCAGACCCCCAGCACGAAACCGCCGTTTTGCAGATGCGCCGCGATCTCGTCCAGCAGCGTCCGGCCGTTGGCCAGCCGGCAGAAGCGCATCTTGTTCGCCAGCGCTTTGCCTGCGCCCAAATCGTCGCCGAAGGAAAATCCGCCCGGGAAATTGAGCACGTCGTAGCCGCGCAGCGAAACCGTCCCGGCCAGCCACTCGTTGAAATGGACGATATCGGCTTCCGCCCCGGCGAGGCGGTACGCCGCCGCCAGTTCGTCCTGGCAGTTGATGCCGAAGCCCGTCAGAACCAATGCGCGCACCGCTTTCACGCCAGCAGCTCCTTCCGCCACGCCCGTTCCAGTTCGGCGACGGGAGCGTCCACCAGCCGGCGCCCTTGGCCGGAAATCCGCAGCCGCGGTTCCGCGGTCGTGGCGCCGATCCGCAGCGCCTGGCCGCCCAGCAATTCCTCGAACCGCGCGCGATGTTCCGGTTTCACCGAAACGACGAACCGCGACGGCGATTCGGAGTACAGCGCCGCGAGCCACCGGCGCGCCGCTTCCGGCGCGGCGCCGCCCGCGATGGAATCCGCGACGGAGTCGAGGTCGAGCTCCAACCCCAGCCCGGTGCCGAACGCGATCTCGGCCAGCGCGACCGCGAGGCCGCCGTCGGACAGGTCGTGGCTCGACCGGATCAGTCCTTCGCGGTGCGCGGCCATCGTCCGGTAGTACAGCGGCAAGGCCTCTTCCGGCCGCACGGTCGGCGCGCGGCCGCCCGGCGCGCCGAACAGGCGCTGGAATTCGGAAGCGCCCGGTTCGTCGCGGGTCTGGCCCAGCAGATAGACCGCGGCGCCGGCTTCCTTGATTTCGCTCGTGACCGTTTTGCGCACGTCGGGAATCGCCGCGGCCACGGAATAGAGCACCGTGGGCGGCACGGAGATCTTTTTTCCGGCGGCGCGGAAATCGTTCTTCATGCTGTCCTTGCCGGACGTCATCGGCACGTGGTAGGCGCGCGCCAGGTCGGCCAGCGCCTGGCACATGCGCACGAGCTGCGCCAGCTTGTACTTGCCGTCGGGATTGGTTTCGGCGTCGTAGACCGAATCCGGCACGCAGAAGTTGTCGTTGGCGCACCAGAACGTCGATTCGCCCAGCTGGCCGGTTTCGGGCAGCTGCCCGCCCACGGAAACGATCTGCCGCACGGCTTCGTCGAAGGCGCACGCGGAGGACGCATAGGCGTCGAGATCGCCGACGCGCGGCGCGAGGCCGCAAGCCACCGCAATGCCGCGCCAATCGTCGAAACCCAGCCGGATCACGCCCGCGTCTTGCGGGGCGATGCCCGCGGGGCCCATCAGCGGCTTGATCACCGTGCGACCCTTGACTTCGTGGTCGTACTGGCGGATCACCGCCTCGCGCGAACAGACGTTGTCGCTCGCCAGCAGGCGCTTCAAGACGTCGGCGTGGTCGAGGTTTTCCGGAATCGCCGGTTCCGGCGCGACCGGACGCGTCCATTCGGCCTCGAGCCGCTTGCGCGGCACGCCATCGTGCAGGAAACCGAGATCGAGCTGCGCCATCGGCCGCCCGGCATGCGACACCTCGAGAAGGCCCGTGGCCGTGAACTTGCCGATGACCGTGGCTTCCACCTCGTAGAGCTTGGCCAGTTCGGCCAGCGCCGGTGCCGCTTCTTCCGCGACCACCAGCGTCATGCGCTCCTGCGATTCGGACAGGAAGATTTCCCACGGCTGCAGGCCCGGATACTTGAGCGGCACCTTTTCCAGCCAGATTTCCGCGCCGCCGGACAATGGCGCGAGTTCGCCGATGGACGACGACAGGCCGCCGGCGCCGTCGTCGGTCGCGCACTTGATCCAGCCGCGCCGGCAGGCGACTTCGAGGAAATCGGAGAGCATCTTCTGCGTGATGGGGCTGCCGATCTGCACCGCGCTGCGCGGCGAATGCTTGTCGAGGCCCAGCGAGGAAAACGTCGCGCCGTGGATGCCGTCCTTGCCCGTGCGCCCGCCGGCCAGCACCACGAGATCGCCCGGCGCGATTTCCTTTTCCCACGCCGGCTTGCCGCCGTAGTTGTCTTGCAGGATGCCGCCGGTGCCGCAATAGACCAGCGGCTTGCCCGCATAGCGCGGATCGAAGGCGATGGCGCCGTTGATCGTCGGCACGCCCGACTTGTTGCCGCCCTCTTCGATGCCTTGCCGCACGCCCGCGAAGACGCGGCGCGGATGGAGCTGGCCCGGCAGCAGCGGCACGGCGGAATCCGGCGGGCCGAAGCACAGGACGTCGGTGTTGAACAGCAGCGTCGCGCCGCCCCGGCCCGTGCCGAGCGGATCGCGGTTGTTGCCCAGAATGCCCGTGATGGCGCCGCCGAACGGATCCAGCGCCGACGGCGAATTGTGCGTTTCCACCTTGAAGACGAACAGCCGGTCCCGGTCCACCCGCACCACGCCCGCGTTGTCGCTGAACACCTTCACCAGCCAGTTGTTGCCGGCCGCTTCCAGGCGCCGCGCGACGTCTTCCGTGCTGGCGCGGATGTAGGTCTTGAACAGCGAATCGATCGTTTCCTCGCGGCCGGTTTCCCGGTCCACGAAATGGATCAGGGCGTTGAATTCCTTGTGCTTGCAGTGCTCGGACCAGGTCTGCGCCACGATTTCCAGCTCGGCGTCCGTCGGTTCCGCCGGCAGGCCGGTCGCGCGGCGGCGCGCCTGGACCTGCGGATCGCGGAAATGCGCCTGCACCGCCTTCATTTCCGCCCGATCCAGCGAAAGCAGGCGCTGCTTCGACAGCGCGTCCAATTTTTCGTCGGCGACCTCGAGCGAAACCGTCTCCACGATCGGCGCGGTAGTCGATTCCGCTTCGGGCACCGGCCAAGCGAAATCCGCAAACGGGCCGTACGCGAATTGGTTCACCAGCGGATTGCCCAGTTCTTCTTCCGCCAGGCGCCGCAGCGTCGCGGCGTCCAAGGCGTCTTCGAACAGCCAGAGATCGCTGGAAAAGATTTCCTGCGGCGCCGGCGCGAACGGCACGCCCAGCAGGTCGTGCAGCGTGCGCTGGGCGGAGAGGCCCTCGTCGTCCGTCGTGCCCGGCAGCTTGCCGACGAGGACGAACGACGCGAATCCCGCGCAACCGTCCGGCAGGCGGTCGAGACCGACCCGCTGCGCCACGGCGTCGCTCAAGCCTTCGCGGGCCAGGCGTTCCAACTGGGCGGCGTCGAGCGCCGCGCGCACCGCGTAGACGGAAACGTGCCGAAGGCCATTCAGGCGCAAACCGAGGTGACGATCCGCCCGCCGCCGCAGCGACGCGCAGCGCGCATCGGGCAGTTCCGGGTTCCAGGTGCAGGCGACGTGGTGCAAGGCGATCATGGCGCGAAAGGCACTCCTTGGATGACGATGGGGCCCGGCGCGATTTCGCCGGCCGTTTGCGCGGCCACGCCGCGCGTTTCGAGGATCGACAGGGTTGGCGCAACGGCCTCCGGCGGGACCACCAGCAGCATGGGGTTGTTCATGTTCCACTGGCGATAGGCGGTCTCGAAATCCACTTGCCCCAGCTCCATCAGCTTGCCAACGGCGGCTTCCGGCGGAAACAACCCGTCCAGCCGCGCACCGAGGCCGGATTTCTTCAGCACGCGTCCAAACTTGCTCGGAATGCCGCCGCCGGTGACGTGCCCCACCCCGCGCAGCGGCACGCCGGCATCGATCAGCGCGAGGATCGCCGGAGTGAATAAAAAAGACGGAGTCAGAGCCGCTTGGCCCCAACTCCGTCCATCGACGGAGGGCACCTCGTGCCACGAGGGCCCGTAGGCGTCCTCCAGGATCGCTCGCACGAGCGAAAAGCCATTGCTGCGAAAACCGGCGCCGCGGAGCGCGACGACGACGTCGCCGGCGCGGATCTGGCCGCCGTCGATCGGCGCGCAGCCGTTGCGCGGCACGCCGATGGCGGTCGCGCACCAGTTGAAGTGCATCCGAGAACCCCAGCCGCCGATGCGGCCGCCCAACTCGGCGATTTCGCCGCCGACGACGGCGATGCCGCATTCGGTCGCCGCCGCGTGCAGTCCCTGCATCAGTTGATCGACGATTTCCTCGTCGGGCTTGTCGACGTCGAGGACGTTGACGAGATTGATCGGCTCGATGCCGTTGGCGACGAGGTCGTCCGCGACCATGGCGACGAGGTCGTAGCCCAGCGTGGAGTAGATGCCCGTGCGTTCGGCGATTTCCGCCTTGGTGCCGATGCCGTCGCAGGTCATCGCGACCTGGAGCGGGCCGTAATCCATCCAATTGGAGAACGAGCCGGCGCCGCCGAACAGCGGGAAACCCGTTTGGCCCCGGCGGGCCTCGAAGCTGCGCTCCGCCCAACGAAAGGCCCGTCGGGAACATCGATCCCCGAGACCCAGATCCACGCCTGTCGGTGCCGCTGCCATCATGCGCTCCTTGCCATCGCTTCGGAAACGTGAGTTTGCCTCATCCGCCGGACGCCCGTTTTCGGCACCGGAAGATAAAACGCTTTACCGGGGCGCCAAAGTATCGGTCTCTTCGCCATCCGTCAAGCCCCGCTTCCGAAAAATCTTTCGCCGTCCGCCCTAACTCGTTGTCCCATCAACCCAACTGGTAATTCGGCGCTTCCTTGGTGATCTGCACGTCGTGCACGTGCGACTCCCGCATGCCGGCCGCCGTGATTTGGACGAATTCCGCTTTTTGTTGCAATTCCTCGATGCTGGCGCAGCCGGTATAGCCCATCGCCGCCCGCAAACCGCCCAGCAACTGGTGCACCACGCCCGCCATCGGCCCCTTGTACGGCACGCGGCCCTCGATGCCCTCCGGCACCAGCTTCTCCGCCACAACGCCGCCGTTCGTTTCCTGGAAATAGCGGTCCGCCGACCCCTGCTGCATCGCGCCCAGCGAGCCCATGCCGCGATACGATTTGTACGACCGCCCCTGGTAGAGCACCGTCTCGCCCGGCGCTTCCTCGGTGCCGGCGAACAAGCCGCCAAGCATCACCGCGTTCGCGCCCGCCGCGAGCGCTTTGGCGACGTCGCCGGCGTAGCGGATGCCGCCGTCGGCGATCAGCGGCACGCCCGTGCCGTCCAGCGCCCGCGCCACCTCGTCGATCGCCGTGATCTGCGGCACGCCCACCCCCGCCACGATTCGCGTCGTGCAGATCGAGCCCGGACCGATGCCAACCTTCACCGCGTCCGCGCCGGCGTCCGCCAGCGCCTTGGCCCCCGCGCTCGTCGCGACGTTGCCGCCGACGACCTGCGTCTCCGGAAAATGCTTTTTGATCCACGCCACGCGGTCGAGCACGCCCTGCGCGTGCCCGTGCGCCGTATCCACCACCAGCACGTCCGCGCCCGCCGCCACCAGCGCTTCCGCGCGCGCTTCGGTGCCCGCGCCCGTGCCCACCGCCGCGCCGACGCGCAGGCAGCCGTGGCCGTCCTTCGCCGCCAGCGGATGCGTCGTGGACTTCAGCATGTCCGTCACGGTGATCAGGCCCTTCAATTCGTCGTGCGGACCCAGCACCACCACGCGGCTGATGTGGTGGCGCCGCATCAGCTCGCGCGCCACGTCCAGTCCCGCGCCCTCGCGCACCGTCACCAGCCGTTCCCGCGGCGTCATCACCGCCGACACCGGCTGCTCGAGGTCCGTCTCGAAGCGGACGTCGCGATTGGTGACGATCCCCACCACGCGACCGTTCGCCACCACCGGCAAGCTCGAAAATCCGCGACGCTTCACCAGCGCGACCACTTCGCCCAGCGGCATCGTCGGCGGGACGCTCAGCGGATCCTTCAGCACGCCCGATTCGAACCGCTTCACGCGGCCGACCTCCGCCGCCTGGCGCTCGACGCTCAGGTTCTTGTGGATGATCCCGATGCCGCCCTCCTGCGCCAGCGCGATCGCGAGGCGCGCCTCCGTCACCGTATCCATGGCCGACGACACGATGGGAATGTTGAGAGCCACGCGGCGCGTCAGCCGCGCGGCGAGATTCGCCTCCCGCGGCAACACGCTCGAACGGGCCGGCACCAGCAACACGTCGTCGAACGTCAGCGATTTCTGGATCACGCGCATCGCACCCTCCTCCGTGAAAATCGGCGAAATCCGCCGACAAAAACGCTTCACTTGCGGGCGGAGCCTAGCCGTCCGCCCCTGCCCTGTCAAGTTTTCCGCCCGGCGCGAGCCTCCAACCCTTTGCTTTCGATGCGGTTAGGCGCCGGAAATGTTTTTCGGCCTGCCGTTCGCGCCCGACCGTTCATTCACCGTTCATTCCGACTATCGCGCGGCCTTTCTTCTGGTAGAGTTCGATTCATGGCGACGGATCTGGAATTCATGGAATTCCTCGCGGACCAGATGGCGGGCGCGGGAGAGATTGCGTACCGCAAGATGTTCGGGGAATACGCGGTCTATTGCGGCGGCAAGGTCGTCGCGCTGGTGTGCGACAACCAGCTCTTCGTGAAACCGACCGCGGCGGGCCGCGCGTTCATCGGCGCGCCCGTCGAAGCGCCGGCCTATCCCGGCGCCAAGAATTCGTTCCTGATCGAGGACGCCTTCGAGGACCGCGAATGGATTTCCGAATTGATCCGGATCACGGCGCGCGACCTGCCCGCGCCCAAACCCAAGAAATCCAAACGGTGACCGCATGAAAAGCGACCGCGCCAAGCCCGATTTTTCCGTGCGCCCCATCCAGGCCCGAATGATCGCGCCGTGCGGCATGGATTGCGCGCTGTGCATCGGGCACCTGCGGGAAAAGAACCGCTGTCCGGGCTGCAACGATCGGCGCGGCGAGCTTCGGTCCGCGCATTGCCGGCATTGCCGCATCAAGGAATGCACGGAACAGGGCCAGCCGAACCGGTTCTGCGGCGAGTGCGCGGCCTTCCCCTGCCGGCGCCTGCGGCAACTCGACCTGCGCTACCGGACGAAATACGGCATGAGCATGCTCGCGAACCTCGAGGCGATCCGCACGTTCGGCATCCGGAAATTCGTCGCTCAGGAAAAGAAAAAGTGGGCGTGTCCCGGCTGCGGCGCGACGCTTTGCGTGCACCGGCGCGAATGCCTGCGCTGCGGCCGGCCGCGCTAGCGGCGATCCCGCGCCCGAACGGCGCCAAACCGCCGGGACGGAGGGAAAACGCGCGGATGGCCGGCCGCTTCTCGACAGGCCGGGCGTTTTCCTGTTAATCTGGCTGCGTGAAAGGACCCGCCATGAAGAGAATCGCCCTCCTCCTCGCCTTGCTGCCGGCGCCCCTCCTCGCCGCCGTGCCTGCCGACTTCCGTTTCGGCCGCGACCTGTCGGGCCTGGCCCTCGACGCGCCGCGCCTCGTCGAAGTGCCCCTCGATGCCGCGATCATGGCCGCGACGCGTCCCGGTTTTCCCGACCTGCGCGTGTTCGACGGCGCGCCGCGCGAAATCCCCTGCCTCGCCGAGCCGCTGTTTACGACGCACGCCCGCACGGAGCGGCAGCTTGTCGCGGCGAAAACCCTCGATTTCCGCGAAATCCCCGGCAACCGCATCGAAGCGCGCTACGACCTCGAACCCGACGCGCCGGCGGCCTCGGCCATCGAGATCCGGACGGCGCTGCGCGATTTCATCCGGACGGTGCGCGTGTCGGGCAGCGAAGACGGCCAGTTCTGGCGGCCCATCGCCGAGGCCGAGATCTTCGACTACGCGAGCTTCATGGGCATCCGGCGCACGGAAATCGCCTTGCCGGCGAACGCCTGCCGCCATTTCGCCGTCGAGATCTCCAATCCCTCCGCGGAGCGCGCCGCGCCGCTCGTGCGCCTCGTGCAGGAAAGCGGGCGCGATCCCGCGCTCGCGGGCGAATTGCTCGAAGCGTCGTTCCGGGTTTCCGAATTGGTCTTCTGGCACGAGGTCGAGGTCGTGGCCAAGGACGAGCCCGTCCTGCAGGAATGGCCGCCGGTCGCCACGTCCGTCTACGTCAATCGCCGGGAGCGCATCACGGACGTCGTCCTCGACGTGCGCGGCGCGCCGATCAGCCGGATCGAGCTGGCCACGACGTCCCGCAACTTCAACCGCATCGCCACCATCCAGATTCCCGCCGTGATCAAAGACCGCGCCGGCTGGCGCAGCGTCGCCGACAAGATCATTTCGCAGGTCGAACTGGCCGGCTACAGCACCAACAGCCTGACCATCGATTTTCCCGAACAGCGCGTCGAGCGGCTGCGCCTGGTCATCCAGAACACGGACGATCCGCCGCTCGAGCTCACCGGCATCCGCGCGTTCGGGCCGACCTATCGCCTGCTGTGGCAGGGAGAGCCCGGCGCGACGTATCGCCTGGCCTACGGCAACCGGGACGTTCCGGCGCCGGCCTTCGACCTCGCGCCCCTGCGGGCGGCGCTGCAAAGCGGCGCGACCACGATGGCGTGGGAACTCGCCGCGCCCGGCGCGGACGAATGGCCGCCGGCCGTGCCGCGGTCCCCCGGTTTCGCCCGCGCGCTGCTGATCGGCGCGTTGATGGTCGCCGCCGCGCTGGCGCTGGCGGCCTATCGGATCAAACGCGGCGCCTAACCCCCGCGGAGACGCCGGGCGGCATTCACGGCGCCGGCGCCGCGCGGGACGCGCGGCGGTCGGCGGGGTGTTCTGCGATGAGCGCACGGGCTTCCGCGCCGCCGAGCGGCGGGCATTTCGGCGCGCGCAGGCATTCCCAGAAGAGGATTTTCAGGCGCGCGTCGTGGATGGTGAACGCGCCGGCCTGTTCCCGTTCGGCGACGTAGGCGCACATGGCATCGAAGGCCTGGGGCGGCGCGCCGGCGACGCAGACGACGCGGCCGCCATAGCGCTCGTAGAGCGATTTCTGGAGCTTCCACAGCGCCAGTTCCGCGGCCGCCTGCTGGCGCAAGCGCCACTGGCCGCCGCCGGGTTTCCACTGTTCCCACGCGTCCGCGAAGGTGGAGTCGTCCGCGGCGGGCGCGAGCCGGCGGCAATACTCCTTCAGGTCCGCCTCGCCGACGGCCAAATCGTTTTGGGCGGCATAATCGGCGAACAGCGGACCGATCACCGCCTTGACCAGCGGTTCCAGTTCCGCGCACGTGGCGGCATTGGTCGCCAAGCCCAGTTCCGACGCGGAATGGAACGCGGCGAACACGCGCAACACGAGCGGATCCGGCGCCGCTTGGCCGGCGACCGCCCACAGGATCGCCGCCGCCGCCAGCCACCGGCGCCCGCGGCGGTTCATTTCGAGCATCCCGTCCAGCGGTCCGCCGCAGCGGCGGGCCGCGCGCACCACGCGGGCACCCGACGGGCCATCGCGACGGGCAGCAGGCCGGAGGCCCGCAGCTTCTTCAGCGGCACCCATTCGAATTCGAGATGGTCCTCGGCGGAGGCCGGCGGGCGCGCCGGCGAAAGCCGCGGGCAGCGCACTTCGAAGACGAGCGAGATTTCGCAGGTGCGGCCGCCGCGGGCTGCGTAGACCTGCTCGACGACGCCGAGAAAGCGGCCGACGCGGCCCGGCACGCCGAGTTCTTCGCGCCATTCCCGCGCGAGGGCGCGCTTGGAATCCTCGCCCCAATCGACGTGGCCGCCGGGCAGGTAGACGTTGCCGTGCTTGCGGTTCCGGCACACGACCACCTGGCCGTTCCGCACGCAGGCGCCGCGCGCCAGGATTTCGATTTCCTTGCGATCTTTTTTCATCACTCTCCGATGATCTTGATCAGGACGCGCTTGCGACGCAAGCCGTCGAATTCGCCGTAGAAGATCCGTTCCCAGGGGCCGAGGTCGAGCGCGCCGTTCGTGACCGCCACGACGTCTTCGCGGCCCATGACGGAGCGCTTGAGGTGGGCGTCGCCGTTGTCCTCGCCCGTGCGGTTGTGGTCGTACTGCGCGTGGGGTTTTTCCGGCGCGAGCCTTTCGAGCCAGCGCTCGAAGTCGCGATGCAGGCCGCTTTCGTCGTCGTTGACGAAGACGCTGGCGGTGATGTGCATGGCGTTGACGAGGCAGAGGCCTTCGCGGATGCCGCTGGCGCGCGCGGCCCGCTCCACTTCGGGGGTCAGGTTGACGTAGCCGCGGCGCGCCGGCACGTGCATCCACAGTTCCTGGCGATAGCTTTTCACGGACGTCTCACACCTGGACGCCGAGTTCGTAGAGGACGGCGGACGCGAGATAGAGCGAGCCGGCGGCGACCACGATGCCGTCGTTCTTCTTGGCCCAGACCTTGGCATTCTTGACGGCGGTGCCCAGCACGCCTTCGGCGGCGGGCAGCTTGGCGGCTTGCGCGGCCGCCATGAGGCGCTCCATCGGCATGCTGCGTTCGCTGTCCAGCGGCACGAGCACGCAGGCATCCACCACGGGCCGCAGCAGGCGAAAGAAACCTTCCGCGTCCTTGTCGGACAGCATGCCGCAGATGAGGGCGACGGGCTTGCCGCCGCGGAACTTCTTGAGAAAAGCCGCCAACGCCTGGGCGGCGTCGGGATTGTGGGCGACGTCGACGAGGAAG
>Ga0209098_1004471_pt1 | contig 10906 bp, 6 predicted proteins | sample AD_JPNHW1_MetaG_FD_184429 | JGI IMG/M metagenome (GOLD analysis project Ga0209098, IMG submission 184429) | Active sludge microbial communities of municipal wastewater-treating anaerobic digesters from Japan - AD_JPNHW1_MetaG (SPAdes) (version 2) | ecosystem: Engineered > Bioreactor > Anaerobic >... | reverse complement strand
CAGAGGCTTAAGAGTTATCTGGATCAGATAACTGCAAGCTTTGCCAAAGAGCCGGGCGGTGAAGAAACCATTTCTGACATAGAGTCAAGGATAGCCGAGATATTCGGAGGAGGACAGGAACCTCCGCTGGTTGTGACCAATGAAATGATTTCGGAGATGATAAAAATTATGGGGGCCCCTGAAGACTATAGTGAGGAGGCCACATCAAAGGGTAATGCCCAGTCATCCCAGCAGAAGAAAAACGTCTACAATCCAAATTCCTTAAGTGCCAGAGCGGGCAGAACCCTTTCGGCATTCTGGAAAAATGTCGGCAAATTCTTTTACCTGATATTCAGGATCATCATGATAGGAATAGGTAGTTTCCTTTCATTATTCGGGTTTATAATGCTCTTCTCCTTTGTAACAATGCTGTTCTTTAACGGGACGCCTCTTGTAAAAGACCTCTTTGAGCCGGAAATATTTAACCTTAACGGTCTTCTGGGGGTCGTTCTGAATAACAGCACCATCTTACCGATTATTATTCTCACTTTCATTGTTGTGGTTATTCCTTTTGCTGCACTGACATACCTGGGAATTGTTATGGTCTTTAATCTGAAAAACAGTTCAAAGATCGTAAGCATCATAATGTTTTGCATCTGGATTGCAGCGGTCTCGGTTCTGGGAGTACTGTTATCGGCCAGATTATCTGTCTACGGCACCAGCAAAAGCATATCTGCACAGATTGATTTAAAACCTTCCCCTGACACTATTTATCTTGCTCCTCAAAGAATGGTTTCGGATCTGAAGGGATTTGAAAAATCCGGCATTGACCGGGTCTCTTTTTACAAGTCTGCTAAGCCACAGGCTATTTGCGGTTCCCCAAAGATTGAAATCATTCCTTCTGACACTACCTTCTCTTATATCACCATCAGAAGGATCGCTTCAGGGAAGTCAGACTACGAAGCCTATGCCAGTGTACGTAATATTGATTATACATACAGGTTCACAGGAAAGACTCTTTACATTGATGAGTTTTATGCAGTCAAACCCGGTGAAAACTGGAATGGGTCAAGGGTAGAAGTAAATGTTTACGCAGCCGAGGGAACGATTATAAAATGTCTTCCCGGTTTTAGCCCTGAAAACTATGGGTTATGGTCATACGGAGAGTCGTCCACTGTTTATAAGGTGGAGAAAGATGGCTACGATGAGATAACACACTAGTTTCTTTTAACTGGATTTTTTTGGTCATTAAGCCATGCGTCTGTAAAGGCACATGGCTTTTTATTTCTTCATTTTTGGTTATCTTTATCAGAAAAGGGAGAATGTCATGCGAAACATGCATTTGGGAAAGGTTTCACTCAGAAAGCTGGACCTTTCGGATAAGGAAAAGATTGCTTCAATGGCAAACAATAAGAATGTCTGGGATAACCTCACGGATATAATGCCTCATCCTTATGGTGAAGAGGATGCCGTAACCTTTATTCGCATGGCTGTCAGTTCAAAATCAAACCACATTTTCGGGATCGAGTATGACGGTGAGTTATGTGGTGTAATAGGATTGCACAGGCAACCAGATGTATTCAGGCTGTCGGCAGAGTTGGGTTACTGGCTTGGTGAAGAGTACTGGCACAAAGGGATTGCCGGTTATGCTGTCAGAATTGCGGTAACATATGGCTTTGAAAAGCTGGGCCTTGAACGTATTTATGCCAGCGTCTACGATTTCAATAAAGCCTCTCAGCGCGTGCTGGAGAAATCCGGGTTTGCTTTTGAAGGGCGCTCCCGCAGATCGGTGATAAAAAACAATGTAATACTGGATGATATGCGTTATAGTATCATCAGGGATGATATAAAAGATGATTATCTGAAAATATGATTTAGAAAAAATGGGCCTTGATCTTCTTAAAGACATAGTAATAATTTTTGCGCTTTCAACATTTGTTAACCTGATATTTAACAGGGTGAAAATTCCTGTTATTATAGGTTATCTCATTACCGGGATGATTGCCGGACCTAACCTTTTGGGTCTGATACACTCTCCTTCTGATGTTGAAATATTGTCTGAGATAGGGGTCATCCTGCTTATGTTTACCATTGGGCTGGAGTTTTCTCTCAATCATTTGTTAAAGATAAGGAGGCTGGTTTTTTTTGGAGGTTTTGTCCAGTTCTCCCTGACGGCAATAATAACAATGTTCCTTGCCAGGGCTTATGCCATGGCATGGCCCGGGGCACTCTTTGTAGGGTTCCTTACTGCCCTGAGCAGTACTGCCGTGGTACTGAAAGTGTTGCAGGAAAAATCGGCAGTAACTTCAAATACCGGCCGGACAACACTGGGTATTTTGATTTTCCAGGATATTGTTGTGGTTCCCCTTATGCTTTTCACTCCTCTCCTTGGTGGCGGGAAGGCTGACATCCCCATGGAGCTGCTTGTGCTTTTTATCAAGACGATCGGTGTGGTTGCTTTCATTTATGCCGGGAACAGGTGGCTCGTGCCTAAGCTTCTTCATGCTGTTGCCATGACACGCAGCCAGGAGCTTTTTATGACAACTATCATCCTGATACTGCTTTCAGTTGCATTGCTGACTTACAGCATTGGTATGTCGCTTGCCCTGGGAGCATTTATTGCCGGACTGATGATATCAGAATCGGAATACAGCCATAATGCATTCAGCGATCTTCTACCATTCAAGGATGTCTTTACCAGCTTTTTCTTTGTCTCCGTTGGGATGTTGCTGAATCTTCAGTTTGTAATTGACCATCCGGTTCTTGTCATTGTAACCGTTGCAGCGGTAATATTAATCAAGGTAATTGTTGCAGGGTTTACCGGGTTCATTCTCGGGCATACTTTCCCTGATACTGTTATTGTTGGCTTTTCACTTGCCCAGGTGGGAGAGTTTTCGTTTATCCTTGCCGGAATAGGTATTTCCAGCAAACTCCTTGATGATTATTATTATCAGCTCTTCCTGGCCGTAGCAGTAATTTCAATGGCTCTATCCCCGTTTTTTATAAAAGGATCTAAGCCGTTTGCTGAATTTGCCGGCCGCTTGCCACTTCCCTCATTTCTTGTTAATGGTCTCTATCCCGTGAAAGAGGTAGAGATTTCGGAGACAAAAAATCACATTGTCATCATAGGGAAAGACTCCAGGGCCATTAATCTGGCTACCATGCTAAAGCGCATGGGGCTTAGCTTTATATCTGTAATTTTTGATCCTGCCATTGCAAAGAAGCAGATTGACAAAGGATTTACTGCAATATATGGCGATTCGGTCGACATCCCCACTCTGAAAAAAGCCTATGTACAGAATGCGGGCCTGATTGTTGTTTCTGTTGGGGATCTTATTGGTGCAATGGCAATTGTAGAGAAGACACGCCAGCTGAACCCTCTTGCTTACATCCTTGTAAGAACAAAGCACGTAACTGATATTGAAGAGCTTTACAAACTCGGTGCAAACCAGGTAATACCTGAAGAGTTTGAAACTGCTATTGACTTTTTTGAACGGATACTTGCCAGATATCTTGTTCCCAGTGCTGACATCGAGAATGCAGTGGCGCAGATCAGGGACCATAACTATGGCGTCTTCAGGGAAGATAAACCCGTAAATCGTTTCTCCGTGCTGGATGACATTCCCAATATTGAAATTCTTGCTTTAACCGTCGAAGCAGATTCTTATCTTTCCGGCAAGACATTTATTGAAACAAATCTCAGGAACAGGTATCATATTACTGTTGTTGCCATAAAGAGAGGGAATGAGTTCATTGAGCACCCTTCATCATCAATGCCTCTTTCTCCCGGAGATATTGCTTATGTCCTTGGTAAACCAGATGCACTCTCTGCCGCGAGCCCGTTGTTTTTATCAACCAAATAAACCCTTTCTCTTTATTTACTGCTAAATGTCATGTTTTTCACCTGATATTTTTTTGTTCACTTGTGAGCAAAATCATTGGCTATAAAAAGCTGTTTAGCTTCTTTTGCCAATTGTAAACATTTATAATCTGTCGTATGAACAATGGAATTTTTTCTTTTCAGCCCCCTCAGAATGAGCAGGTAATGAGTTATGAAAAAGGATCTCCGGAAAGAATGGCAGTAGAGAAGGAGCTCATGCATCTCTCCACCACGATAACTGAAATACCACTTATCATAAACGGTAAAGAGGTTCATACAAAGAAAAAAGGCAATGTTGTGATGCCGCATAATCACAAGCAGGTAATTGCGCGCTACAGTATTGCCTCCGGGACAGAGATTGAAAGTGCGGTAAATGCAGCCATTGAAGCACGGCAAAAATGGATGAATATCTCATGGGTTGAACGGGCTTCAATAATGATGAAAGCCGCAGAACTTGTTTCCAAGAAATACCGGGCAACAATGGTTGCAGCAACTATGCTTGGGCAAAGCAAATCGGTGCACCAGGCAGAAATTGATGCGGCATGCGAAACAGTTGACTTCTTAAGATTCAACTCATTTTTTGCAGCCCAGATTTACGAGGATCAGCCACTATCCACCAACGATCAGCTCAATAGGCTTGAATACAGGCCTCTCGAAGGCTTTGTTTACACCATCACTCCGTTTAACTTTACTGCTATTGCTTCAAACCTCAATATGTCGGTAGCACTGATGGGAAATACCACTGTCTGGAAGCCGGCTACCACTTCCCTCCTCTCAAACTACTTCCTCATGAAAATATTCCTCGAGGCAGGGTTGCCGGCAGGAGTGGTAAATTTCATCCCTGGTTCAGGTTCGGAAATAAGCAGGGTTGTCCTGAAAAATACAAACCTGGCCGGCATACATTTCACCGGATCAAATGCCACTTTCAATACTCTCTGGAAAGGAGTATCCGAAAACATTGAAAAATATAAAAGCTATCCGAAACTTGTTGGTGAGACTGGTGGTAAAGACTTCATCTTTGTCCATAACTCTGCAAACAAGCTCGAAGTTGCAACAGCAATCATAAGAGGTGCATTTGAGTACCAGGGACAAAAATGTTCAGCTGCATCACGGGCATATATACCTGCATCCATCTGGCCAAAGATCAAGGATCATCTGTTAAAAATGATATCCAGGATCAAGGTTGGCGATGTGAGTAATTTCTCCAACTTCGTCAATGCGGTGATTGATGAAAACTCATTCAACAGCATCATGGAGTATATAGAATATGCCCGAACATCTCCCGACTGTGAGATTATTGCCGGAGGAAAAGGTGACAGCAGCGTGGGCTATTTTATTGAACCGACAATTATCGTTACAAAAGATCCTCACTTTAAAACTATGGAAGAGGAGATTTTCGGGCCTGTAATGACTATCTATGTTTACAATGACGACCTGTTTGAAGAGACGCTTCATCTGTGCGACAGCACCTCTCCCTATGGGCTTACAGGTTCTATCTTTTCAAACGACAGGTATGCTGCAATAAGAGCCTGCCAGGTTTTAAGATATGCGGCAGGTAACTTTTACTACAACGATAAACCCACAGGAGCAATGGTTGGCATGCAGCCCTTTGGAGGAGCACGTGCCTCAGGCACGAACGACAAAGCAGGGGGACAGTTAAACCTGCTCAGGTGGACCAGCCCGAGAACAATAAAAGAGACATTCCTTCCCGCCACTGACTTCCCTTACCCATCGATGTACTGATAAAAACATTCTTTTTTATATTGTTTAACCTTCGTCTATACCAGGCGAGGGTTTTTATATTTATTCATTTTTATTCATTCTTTTTAGCGTTTTGTTAATATTTTTTGTTAATATATGTTAATATGCTTTATTTTATTTATTATTTTTAACTCCTAAACAATCCTAATCCAATTTTTACTATGAAAAAAACAGTGTTATTTCTCGCTGCGCTTGCTCTTGTAATAGCAGGCTGCTCCAAAAGTCCCGAGACATTAGTTCAGGGAGATGATCTTGTAAGAATGAAATCCGGGGACATAATCCCTGGTCAGTATGTGGTGCTGCTTAAGTCAGATGCGGCTGGCCTGAAGGCTGCTGCTGTTACCTATGTTGCTGCCGAACAAAAGATGGTTGACATTACAAAAAGCGTGCTCAAAGAGTCAGGCATTTCTGAACGTGAGCCACTGCAGGTTTATGCATCGGCTGTTGAAGGCTTTGCAGTTAACCTTTCAGAAACCGAAGCTGCCACACTTGCAAAGAACCCCAATGTAATGGGTGTATGGGCTGATCAGTATTTTATCCTTGCAGGACCACAGGCAAATGCTTCTGCTTCTTCTCTTCCGGCAGAACAAACACCTCCCGGCATAACCAGGGTAGGCGGTGGAGCAACTTATACCGGTACCCATAAAGCATGGATCATTGACACAGGGGTCTGGCTTACTCACTCAGATCTGCATGTGAATACAACCCTTGCTAAAACTTATGTTACTGGCACATCAACAGCCAATGATGACAACGGACACGGAACACATTGTGCAGGTATCATAGCTGCAATTGACAACACTGTTGGTGTTGTCGGAGTAGCTGCAGGTGCTTATGTGGTTCCTGTTAAAGTTCTTGACAGGAAGGGTTCGGGATCGTATTCGAATATAATCAAAGGCTGTGATTATGTTTCTGCGAACGCAACAGCTGGTGATGTAGTAAACATGAGCCTCGGTGGATCAACCTATACTGCTCTTGACAACGCCATCATAGCAATAGGAGCAAAAGGAATCTTTGTAGCTGTAGCTGCCGGCAACGACGCAGCAAATGCAAATAATTATTCACCTGCACGTGCCAACGGAACAAACGTTTATACTATCTCTGCCTGTAATGCATCCGATGTTTTTGCTTCATTTTCAAACTATGGCAATCCTCCGGTTGACTATTGTGCTCCGGGCGTAAGCATCTATTCGCTCTATAAAAACAACTCAGTTGCGACAATGAGTGGCACTTCAATGGCTACACCTCATGCCGCTGGCGTTCTCCTTGCTACAGGAGGCAATCCGACATCAAGCGGTACAGCATCCGGCGATCCTGACGGAAATGCTGATCCGATAATTCATGAATAACATCTTAAGATAAAAGAGGCTGTCTCAAAAAGTGAAGACAGCCTCTTTTTTTATCTCTGCCCAAACAGTAGCAGATTTTCGAACTAAAAACTCTAATATAACGGGATGAATTTCTGTCTGACAGCAAACTCAAGCAACTTTGAAAAATTATCCTCTACAGATGGAATATTGATGCCAGGCATCAATCCACTTAACAGAGAGGTATTAAAATGATGTTCAGGCGTATTTATATATGGTCCCAGCTGACTGCCAACAGTGGCATAAAGCATTTTCTCCACCTGAGTAACAGACTCCGGCATATCATCAACAAAAGTATAATTGCTGAAGTTGATTAATTCAAACCCGCTTTTAAACAGAGTCCGACACGAGACATCAACCGGATGGACAACGTTAAGCTGTGTTACCGTATCCTCCAGCGATGAAACCAGGGCTTTGGCAACATAATCAACAGGAACAATGTTTATCACTGATTTTTCAGGCACCTGTAGCCTTAGCTGCGACTCTTTCAGCCTGTTCTGAATTGCCATAGCGTACCTCGCAAAAAGATAAAAAACCAGGAACCTTGAAATTGCATAATATGGAGGATCAATAAGACGTCCGCATATAATTGATGGCCGGATTATTTTCCACTCAATCAACCTCTTTTTACAAAACTCTTCAATATATTTTTCCGTCCGGTGCTTATAAAGCTCATATGGATTCCTGAAGTCATAACCATCGGCAGAGAGGAAATCGTTGTCAATCTCACCGCAACGATGTCCGGAAGAGTAAGCCGTACTTACAAAGACAAATCGGCTCGTTCTTGATGAGATCTCTTCAAGAAGATGAACAGTGCCGAAGTAATTATTTTCCTCAATCTCCCTGCTTTGTTCCTCTCCATGTCCAAGATTTACCGATGATGCTGCATGAATAACTGTATAACCACTTAATCCTGGAGGTAGCATCCCGGCAGAAAATTCTCTTAATCCCGAATCAATTACCACAATGTTCCTGAGCAGATCACTGACAGGTATCCGCCTAAGCTGTTCAGGGACACTCTCACTTGTCAGAACATTCTTTACACGCTCTTCAGCTGTGTGTTTCCTGTCGGGTCTTACAAGAAGCACGATCTGACCCTTCATCTTCCTTTCAGAAAAGAGTAAGAGGAGTTCAAATAGTATATGAGAGCCAAGGATACCTGTGGCTCCTGTCAGAAGTATATTATTTCTCCTGGCTGATAGTACCGGGCACAGCCGGCTGAAAGTACAGTTCATCATAAACATTTTTAACTGGTTGTATAAAACCTGACAGAATAAAATTGTGCCTTCAAAGTTATTCTGAATTCTGTTTAGTGATGAACAAAAGCCATTGATAATGACGCTGTTAAAACACTACAAAAACACTCAAAAAGGCTTATCTGCCGTTCCGTTGATTAAAATATGGTCTTTTTGTATTTCCGGCGATGAAGAGGAAATGAGTCTGTTTCTATATTGTGGCAATAAAGTTCGCCAGGTTCTCCTCGCGGCTGAGGTTCATCTTTTTTCTTATTCTTGTTCTTGCCACTTCAAGGCTTTTGGCTGTCTGTCCTGTGAGTGCAGCAATTTCACGGTTATTCATATCGAGATGGAGAAAAGCACATAACCTTCTTTCAGACTGGCTCAGATCAGGAAATTTTTCTAGTAGACGTGACTGAAAGCCAGGGTGCACTTCATTAAACTGAGCTTCAAATTCTTTCCAGGCATCAGGTGTTAATTCTTTTTTTAGTTCCCGTTTAAGTTGGTCGAGCCTCATGGCTGTCTTATCCGGTTCTGTTTTCAGTTCATCAAATTCATTGATCAGCCTCTGAAGCAACGTATTTTTCTGTGTAATAAACAAAGTCTTTGTTGTAAGCTCCCTCTCCTTGAATGAAAGGTTTTCATTCAGCCGGTCAATCTCTTTTTGTTTTATCTCTTCCTCCCGTTTTGCAATTATTCTCAAGTCGTGGTGTCGCCGTATAATAAGCCACATAACAAAAACAGCCAGCAAAAGTATCAGAGACAGAGATAAGAGGGCAATATTCCTTAATCGCAATGCCTGTTGCTGAAGTTGCTCCTTCTGCTGTAAAATCTGGTTTTCGTTTTCAAGTCGTGAAAGGGTATAACCAGCCTCTATCTCCTCCACCGTTCTGTTTTTTTCAATGCTGAAGATGCTGTCCTGCAGCTGTGAAGCGGTTTTCATATAAGAGAGTGCCATGGAGGGATTTCCTTTCTTCTCCCATATTTTTGCAAGGGAGGTATTGACCTCGAAGATTGTTTTTATGCCCCCGTTTGTTCGGGAAATATCCTCTGCAGCAGACGCGTGTTTATATGCATCATCTGTCCGGCCTGCTTTAAGCTCTGCCTCTGCCAGCTCAATGAGGCACTCAGCCTCCTCCACCTTTGCGCCAATAGCGTGAAACAGATCACAGGATCTGATAAAAAAGCTGATTCCTTCTGCAGCAGACCCGATTGTTATCTGCAGGTTTCCGGCCTGAGAGTAGCACGATGCCAGCTGAAGTTTGTCTTCCGCTTTTTCTGCCAATCCGATTGCTTTTTCGATATACATAGAAGCGTTCTTCAAATCCTTCACAGCAGAACAGGCATCGGAAAGATTCATATATCGGCTTATCATACGGTAATTATCTGCCTGTACTTCGCTGAAGCTTATAGAGCGGGTCATATAATCAAGTGCCCTCTGCGGGTCTCCTTTATCCAGATAAAGGTTTCCGATATTGTTAAGGCAATCCGAAGCTGCAAGGTTATCCTTCATTTCAGTGAAACAATCGAGTGCCAGTTTATAATTCTCCATAGCCTTGCCTATATCCCCCTGACGGCGGTAGACAATGCCAAGGTTATTATAACAATATGCTGCTTCCAGTTTCATGTCTGACCCCACTGCAATCTCATGTGCTTTCTGATAGCAAATAACGGCATCTTTGTAGTTCCCGCACTGTTTCTGGACTATGCCCATCCCGACATAACACCAGTAAGCTCCGTTTTCATTGCTGATTTCCTGGTATTGCTGCAACGCACCATAATAATAGGTCATTGCCTCGGTATATTTACTTTGCTCCAGGAAAACTTCAGCATAATTGAAAAGACAATCGGCCTTTGAAACCGGATCATTAAGCTCTTTGGCAATGTCATATGCTGCATCAAAACATTTAATGGCAGCATTATAATTTACCTGCCGGTAGAACAACAGTCCAAGCCCTGATTGTGCTTCTATAAGCTTTTTTTTAAAGGATCCGGCACTATCCTTCGATATCCTTTTAGTCTTTAATGTAGTGTTAATTTTTTCTATCGCCAGCCTGTAGTAATAAACAGAAGAATCCGGCCTGACCTCCTCTGTTGCAACAGCATGTTTTAAAATAGCGGTAACAGAGATGGTATCAACAGCAGAGCTTTCGGCAAAAATGGTATGATTTCCCGAAACGCCATAAGCGACACAAAATAAAGTAAGCAACCTTAGCAATGGTTTCATTATAAAAATTAACCTAAAAGTTAGACGGTTTCTGTTTGTCAGTTAAATATAGAAAATTCCGGACACTGATCTGAATTGTTTCCGAAAAATTGGATGGTAAAAGATTGGTTTTATGGCTTCTTTAGCTGTATATTTATATTGTCGGAAAAAAAGTCTTTGACATGTCTTCTGAACCTACATATGAGGAACTTCGCCGTCGTAATCAATACCTGGAAGACATTCTGAAAAGCAACGAATCCATAAACAGTTTGCGATTTAAACATGCATTGAGTTATGCAGGAATAGGTGTTTTTGAATGGGAGATGACCCGGAATGAGTTGATCTGGGATGAGTTGATGTACGAATACTGGGGATTTCCGGCAGGCACCAGTCTCAGTATTGAATCAGTCATTGAAGCTGTACATCCGGAAGACAGGGAGATTGTAAAAAAGAATATCCAGGAGCTTACAGAAAAACA
>Ga0209098_1004470_pt1 | contig 10907 bp, 7 predicted proteins | sample AD_JPNHW1_MetaG_FD_184429 | JGI IMG/M metagenome (GOLD analysis project Ga0209098, IMG submission 184429) | Active sludge microbial communities of municipal wastewater-treating anaerobic digesters from Japan - AD_JPNHW1_MetaG (SPAdes) (version 2) | ecosystem: Engineered > Bioreactor > Anaerobic >... | reverse complement strand
TATTTACTCTCTCTCTCTCTCTCTCTCTCTCTACGCCAATTAACAATTGGGAGTGAGCCCGATGAAAGGTATTATTACAAGCCGGTGATAGAGAGCAGATATCCTGCATTTGAAATGAATAATTATACCCGTGTCGGGTAATTTAAAATACGCTGTGAAAGTAATACTTTTCAACGCAAAAGTCAAACAAAAAACAGCATTTGGTTTGTTAAATGATTAGATTTTTTTTGAATGCTTGTAATTATTGGATTATTGCGATTGCTTTACCAGATGAAAACTTGTTGTATGAAAAGTAATATTCAGAAATCGTGCAGCCGGTATCAGATCTGTTTCGTTATCAAATCCGGGTAAGTAAGGATCTGTAGTTGTCAGGAGGCAGTTCCCAAGCCATATCTTCCGTATATCCTCCTATTCATTAAGATAGAATATTGTGGTAATATGCGGAATTGAGTATATTAAATGGATTTAATACAGATAATTTAGTGTTTTTCAGCTTCTGGTCTTATAAAGTTAATGGTTTTATGACCTATTTCGGTTCTGAAAAACAATCCGGCAGTCGCGGATGGCTAAAAAAATGATAAAGTAATTCACTCCGATTACTTTTTTTATGTCGCAGGCCTGCTCATTGATTATCTTTGTTCCATAAATTTCATCCTGTCCGGCTAAATGAAAAACAAGTACATCGACCTGATTGAACAAACCTTCGATTTCCCTACCGATGAATTCGAAGTAATAGATAATGAGCTGTATTTTCAGAACATTCCTTTGATGGAGGTGATCAAGCAATATGGCACGCCGCTGAGGATTACCTACTTACCGAAAATCGGAAAACAGATCCAGAAGGCCAAGAGATTGTTTAATGTGGCCATTGCAAAAGCCGATTATAATGGCGAATACCATTATTGTTACTGTACCAAGAGCTCGCATTTTTCATTCGTAATGGAAGAAGTGCTTAAAAACGATGTGCACATCGAAACTTCATCGGCCTTCGATCTTCCGCTCATCGAGAGTTTATATGAAGCAGGTAAATTCAAAAAGGATAATTACATTATCTGCAACGGATTCAAGAGACCCCAGTATATCGAGAACATCTGCAACCTGATTGAAGAGGGATTTGAAAACGTTATTCCGATCCTTGATAATAAGTTTGAGCTTGATGAATATGACCGGAACATCACGAAAAAGATTAAAATCGGGATCCGTATCGCTGCAGAAGAAGAACCCAAGTTTGATTTTTATACCTCGCGGCTCGGGATCCGGTACAACGATATCATTCCCTATTATGAACAGGAAATAAAGAACAATCCGAAGTTCGAGCTTAAAATGCTGCATTTCTTCATCAATACGGGAATCCGCGATTCGGCCTATTACTGGAACGAATTGCGCAAATGTGTGGATGTTTACTGCGAATTGAAAGCGATTTGTCCCCAGTTGACGGCGCTCAATATCGGCGGTGGTTTCCCGATTAAAAATTCCCTGAGCTTTGATTATGATTACGAGTATATGGCTGAGGAGATCATCGCCCAGATCAAGAGCCATTGTGAACGCACCAGCACGCCGGAACCCGATATTTTTACGGAATTCGGCTCGTTTACCGTAGGCGAAAGCGGCGCCATCCTTTATTCCATCATTGACCAGAAGCGGCAGAACGACCGGGAAGTCTGGAACATGATCGACAGCTCTTTTATTACTACCTTACCCGATACCTGGGCTATTGACCAGAAATTTATCCTGCTATCGGTAAATCACTGGGATAAGGAATATGAGCGGGTTTTCCTCGGCGGACTGACCTGCGACAGCGAAGATTATTACAATACGGAGACTCATACGAACGCCATATTCCTGCCGAAGCTCATGGACGATGAACCCTTATATATCGGTTTATTTCACACCGGCGCCTACCAGGAATCGCTGGCCGGTTACGGAGGAATTCAGCATTGCCTCATTCCTGCCCCGAAACATATTCTTATCGATGTTGACGAGGACGGCGAATACACCACCAAACTTTTTGCCAAGGAACAAAGTCATAAATCGATGCTGAAGATACTCGGTTATTAGGCAATCTTTCTTTCGGGGAACAGTAAGACAATCAACAGTTTATTGACCGTATTCATTTGCCCGCTAAGGACAAAGGGTTGAATATTTCCGGAAATATGTATTTTAGCCTGTTCTAGACAGCAGATTTGCCAATTTAAATTTGTTCAAAGCCATGAAGCAATACGGTGATTTACCAAAAGAATACACATCGTTCGACAGCGCCAGGGTGGTTATCCTTCCTGTTCCTTACGACGGATCGAGTACCTGGCTGAAGGGCGCGGATAAAGGCCCGGCGGCGCTCCTGGAAGCATCGGCAAATATGGAAGTTTACGATATTGAAACCGACAGCGAAGTTCATAAGATAGGTATTCATACCGCCGACCCGATAGAGGTGGACGGCAGTCCGGAAGATATGGCGGATGCTGTTTATAAGGAGATGGCGCACCTGCTGAAAAAGAAGAAATTCCCCGTAATTATCGGGGGTGAGCATTCGGTGAGCATCGGAGCATTTAAAGCCGTTGCCGAACAATTCAACGACCTGACGATTTTACAGTTGGATGCGCATGCCGATATGCGTGATTCATACGAAGGTTCGAAATGCAGCCATGCATGCGTGATGGCGCGGGCAAAAGAAGCAGCGCCCGTTATTCAGCTTGGGATCAGGAGCATGAGTGTGGAGGAACGCGAAGATATCCAGCCCGACCGTATCTTCTATGCCTCAGCAATTGTCCAGAATAAGGCATGGTATTACGACCTTTTGAATAAGCTCACCCGTAATGTTTACATCACCATCGACCTCGATGTTTTCGATCCTTCGATCATGCCGAGCACGGGAACTCCCGAACCGGGGGGCATGTCGTGGTATGAGGTGCTCGATATCCTGAAAAAAGTGAGTGAGATGACAAACATCGTTGGTTTCGACGTAGTGGAACTCAAACCGGAAAAAGAGAACAAATCGCCGGATTTCCTGGCATCAAAACTTATTTACACTTTACTCACCTACAAGTTCATAACCGGCATCAAATAGAAATTTCTCCGGAATGGATTGTACGGGGCTGCTGCCAAGGGAAGCGACCGTCTTCAACATACCAGGCTATAGTGGCCATAAATAACGAGTGCAATGTCAATGGCGTTTCCGCGGGGAGTTGGCGAGAGACCCTGAAGGTTTTTAAAACCTTCAGGGTCTGATTAGCCGGCAGGCCTTCTCATGGAGAGACAGGCTGCACTTCTCCCCTGGAAAGATTGATAAGTTTTTATCTGAGTAAACCGCCTAATGAAAAGTATATCCTATATTTGAGGTGTTTAAATCTTATTTTCCTCCGGAAACAATAATTCTGGATTGTAGTTTCCGGCCGGCGGTGACTGACATTGCTTTTATCGGATACTCATGAAAATCAAGAAAATCAAACCTGGTTACCTCTTCTCAACCGGTTATACCAACTACATCTTTGTTCTGCTGTTCCTGTTATATATGTTCGATTACCTCGACAGGACGGTTGTTTCTTCGATGTTTACATACATGGAAAAGGACTGGGGACTGACACACAAACAGTGTGGCTTGCTGGTTTCGTCCGTTTACTGGGCGATAGTACTTATCACTTTCCCCGTTTCCATTCTTGTCGACCGGTGGAGCCGGCGCAAAACGATCGGTGTGATGGCTGTTTTGTGGAGTCTGGCTACTGCATTATGCGCCTTTACCGGGAATTTCATGCAATTGTTGCTGGCAAGGATGCTGATCGGTGTCGGTGAAGCAGGATATGCCCCGGGCGGGACTGCCATGATCGCCGGATTGTACCCGCAGGAAAAGAGATCGCAGATGATCGGGATATGGAATGCTTCAATTCCTCTCGGAACAGCCCTTGGCATGGCGCTCGGCGGGCTCATCGCTTCCACCCTTGGATGGAAACATGCTTTCGGCCTGGTAGCGATCCCGGGTTTTATCGTTGCCATCCTGTTTTTCTTTATCAAGGATTACAAGACAGTGGGGCTTAATTTGCCCAAATCCGGCAAGCAGGAAGAAAAAACAACCCGTTCGGCCATTATCAATGAATTCCTGCAAAAGCCATCTTTTATCTATACTTCCTTCGGGATGGCAGCCGTGATCTTTGTAACCTCCACGCTGATGACCTGGCTTCCAAGATATTTTCAGGAAACCGGAGACCTGGATGCCAGACAGGCAGGCTTCAGGGGAAGCATTGTACTTTTTCTGGCCATTGTTGGCGGACCTATCGGAGGATTCCTTACCGACCGCTGGAGGAAGCACAACATCAGGGCCAGGTTACTTTTCCCGACGCTGACCACTTCCTTTTCGGCGATACTCCTGTTTATAGCGCTCAACTTTGCTTCGGGACTTCCGCAATATATCGTTTTCCTGTTTTTCGGAATATCGGTTACCGCTTTTGCTTCGGCTGTAATAGCCGTAACGCAGGATGTGATTCATGCCGGGCTCAGGGCAGTTTCGTACTCCATTGCCGTTGTTGTCCAGAATTTACTCGGCGCCTCCATTGCACCGGTTATCATCGGCGCCCTTTATGACAAATGGGGCATTCAGGAAGCCATGCTGGTCCTTCCTTTTGTCCTGATGGCAGGGGCGATCCTTTTTTACCTGGGATCGCGTTACTATGAATCGGATTTTAACAAGGTTATTAAAGTTGACCTTGAAGCTGAGGATTGATGGCCTGGTTTATGGTTTTCTGAATGAAAGCAAATAGCCGTAACCGTTCCATATTATTTCGAGTTTTTTCTCGAGCATTGAATCCGGAACAAGATAATCCGGCAGGATAACAGGCTCCTGTTTGCCCAGCAAAATGCTGAATAATTGACAGGCTTTCTCCGTTTCGTCGGCTATCACGATGCGGGTGCCTGGTTTGGCTACCCTTATCATCTCCTCAAGGGCCTGTTTCTTATTGCTGAAAAGGTTGAATGCGCCCAGGTGAAAAACCACATCGAATACTTCATCCTTATAAGGTAACTGTTCAGCGTTGGCAAGATGCAATTCCGCATCCATTTCCAATCGCTTCAGCTTCTTTCTGCAGGCATTCAGCATGCGTTGCTGATTATCAAGCCCCACATAAATACCAGAACCGAAAAACGGCTGAATAAACGGAAGATTATCGCCGGTTCCGATACCGGTTTCAAGAATTGTTCCTCCCGGTGATAGCTCAAGCTTATCAAGCACTTCATGCCGTGCCTTGTTTTCACCTCCGCACGGAATAAACAGCAGACGTGTTAAAGGCGTATAAATCCTGGCATAAACAGCCCGGAAGAAATTAAACCTCCTGCTGAATTTTCTGACTTCATCATCGTTAATGAACCGGATGATCCCTCCTCCGGAAAAATAGTTTCGGTTGCATTGCACACAATAGCAGCAACGGCCTGTTTCTTTCTCGCCGGGATTATTATTTCCGGTACAGAGGCTGTTTTTGCATACCGGACAACATAAAATTGATAAAGGATCATTAACCATGACTGATTACAATGATCATTGGTATCTGAGTCAGAAACAGTGAAGAAAAGTCACTCAGCATTGAGAGCAGGAAGGAAGATCGTTATCAGGAGATGAAGGCGGGGATTATTTCCTGATATTTTCCTGAAGTATACGGACCAGAGAAATGACAACCCTTCGCGGGAGGAAACGGTTGAGCAGGACAATTGATTTATTTCCCACTCCGGGAACAGAAAGAGGTTTTCCTGATTGCATGGCAAGATAGCCAACGCGTGCCACTTTTGCCGGATCGGCTATCCAGGCGGATTTACTCCGGTGAGCGTTGGATGCCCTGGCTACATTATCCTGAAACCCCGTTTTGGTTTGCCCCGGGCAAAATGCGGTGACGGTAACACCCGTGCCTTTTACCTCGTTGGCGAGGGCTTCGGTAAACGATAAAAGGTACGTTTTGGTGGCATAATACACAGCCATCAGGGGGCCCGGCTGAAATGCCGCCATGGAAGAAACGTTCATGATTTTGCCGTTACCCCGTTTAACCATGTCGGAGACAAAAAGCTTGGTGAGATGCGTGGTCGTCGTAACATGGAGACCGATCATTTTTTCTTCCTTTTCCCAATCCGTTTGGGTGAAAAAACCGAACAATCCATAACCAGCATTATTGATCAGAATTTCTATTGCCATGTCTTTTGTTTCCGCATAAATTTCTGATGCAGCCTGCGGTTTCGAAAGATCGGAGACGATGGTTCCTGCAGGAACATTGAATTGGTCCTGCAACTGTTCCTTTACCATGGCCAGCCGGGCTTCGTCCTTGTCGGCCAGTATCAGCGCATACCTGTCGGAAGCCAGCAGTTTAGCAAATTCAAATCCAAACCCCGACGCAGCTCCGGTGACCAAAGCGGTTTTTATTTTTATAGCTGTCATGATTTTCCGCAAAAGAATACAGGCACCTGCAAGGTATGAAGAAAACTTCAGACAGAGACCTTCTGTGAGGCCGGGTTCATCGGAATAACGCAGCCCCCCCGTCACTTTCCATTGCAATGGCATCTCAGCAACCGATGGTTGCGGGATTGTACTTTACGAGTCAGCCGTCAGCCTTTACCAACCCAGTATCCATGCGAACACCAACGGGGCCACGATGGTAGCATCGCTTTCGATGATGAATTTCGGAGTGTGGATGTCGAGTTTGCCCCAGGTTATTTTCTCATTGGGGACAGCGCCGGAATAGGAACCGTAAGAGGTTGTTGAATCGGAGATCTGGCAGAAATAGCTCCAGAAAGGAACATCGTGCCATTCTAGATCCTGGTACATCATCGGAACCACACAGATGGGGAAGTCGCCTGAAATACCGCCGGCAATCTGGAAGAAGCCGACGCCTTTGCCTCCCGAATTCTTGCGGTACCAGTCGGTGAGATACATCATATATTCAATGCCGGTCCTCACGGTGGAAGGCACCAGTTCGCCCTTGATGCAATAGGAAGCGAAAATATTGCCCATGGTGCTGTCTTCCCAGCCGGGGACGATAATCGGCAGGTTTTTTTCGGCAGCAGCCAGCATCCACGAATTTTTGGGATCTATTTCGTAATCCTTTTCCATTACGCGGCTCAACAGGAGCTTATACATGTATTCGTGCGGGAAATACCGTTCTCCTTTAGCCTGGGCGTCTTTCCAGATTTTTTCGATATGATGCTGGATTTTGCGAAAGGCTTCTTCTTCGGGGATGCAGGTATCGGTTACACGGTTCATGCCGTTTTGAAGCAGCTCAAATTCCTGTTCCGGAGTGAGGTCACGGTAGCCGGGAACCCTTTTGTAGTGGGAGTGGGCTACGAGGTTCATGATATCCTCTTCGAGGTTTGCGCCGGTGCAGGTGATGATCTGCACTTTATCCTGCCTTATCATTTCGGCCAGTGAGATGCCCAGTTCGGCAGTACTCATGGCACCGCCCATGGTTATCATCATCTTACCGCCTTCAAGCAAATGCTCTTCATAAGCTTTTGCAGCATCTATCAGGGTCGCGGAATTGAAATGCCGGTAATGATGCTGAATGAATTGTGAGATAGGACCTTTTTCCATACTAGAACGATTGAAACATGTGCAAAGGTAAGCAGAAGAGCTTAATCTGCGGCAATAATTCGATGATATGGCAACTTAGTCCCGGGCAATAGAAATTTACATCCTTTAAATCCGTACCTTTGCACCCCTGTTTGAAGGAAGGAAATTTCTCAAATTCCCGGCTGATTCCCAGGAAATTAAAATTTTTCCATCATACGGCCGTCTCAAAAGTTAAGATATAAAACCGCTGATTTTTCATGCAAAGTATCCGCAATATAGCCATTATAGCCCATGTTGACCACGGGAAAACTACCCTGGTCGATAAAATTCTCTATGCCTGCAAACTGTTCAGGGAGAACCAGGAAACAGGCGAATTGATCCTCGACAGCAACGATCTTGAACGAGAACGGGGAATTACCATTACCTCGAAGAATGTTGCCGTTGAATACAAAGGAGTGAAGATTAACATTATTGATACTCCCGGCCATGCTGATTTCGGCGGCGAAGTGGAACGCGTGCTGAAAATGGCCGACGGCGTTTTGTTGCTCGTTGATGCCTTTGAAGGCCCGATGCCCCAGACGCGTTTTGTTACCCAAAAAGCCTTGTCGCTGGGACTTAAACCGATTGTTGTCATCAACAAAGTGGATAAGGAAAACTGTCGTCCCGACGAGGTGCAGGAACAGGTATTCGAGCTTTTCTTTAACCTGGAAGCCAATGATGACCAGCTTGATTTCCCGACAATTTACGGGTCGGGGAAGAACGGCTGGATGAGTGAAGACTGGCAGGTTCAAACGACCGATATCACTGCGTTGCTTGACGCCATCCTGAAATATATTCCGCCGGCGCCGCAGCCGCAGGGTACCTTACAGATGCAGATCACTTCGCTTGACTATAATTCCTATGTCGGGCGTATCGCCATTGGCAGGGTTTCGCGGGGCGAGATACATGATACCGAGGCCGTTTCACTGGTTAAGAAGGACGGGGCTATTGTCAAATCGCGGATCAAGGAACTCTATAAATTTGAAGGACTGGGAAGGGTTAAAACCGACGTGGTTTATGCCGGCGATATAGGCGCCGTGGTCGGGCTTGAAGGCTTTGAGATAGGCGATACCATTGCCGATATCGAAAACCCTGAAGCTTTGCCGGGAATAAAGATCGACGAGCCGACCATGAGTATGCTCTTTACCATCAATAATTCCCCGTTTTTCGGCCGCGAGGGTAAGTATGTTACTTCGCGCCATATTTCGGACCGTCTCCAAAAAGAAACCGAGAAGAACCTTGCTCTCCGGGTTGAACCAGGAGATACGCCCGATCAATTCCTGGTATACGGAAGGGGAATCCTGCACCTGAGCATCCTCATCGAAACCATGCGGCGTGAAGGGTATGAAATGCAGGTAGGACAGCCGCAGGTAATTATCAAGGAAATTGACGGCGTGAAGAACGAACCCGTTGAATCACTCATCGTCGATACGCCTGAAGCGGTTGCCGGCAGGGTGATTGAGATAGTAACGCAACGCAAAGGCGAACTCCTGGTAATGGAGCCCAAGGGCGATCTTCAGCATCTTGAATTTCACATTCCGTCGCGCGGCATCATCGGCCTGAGGAATGCCGTCCTTACGGCAACGGCAGGCGAAGCCATCCTTGCCCATCGTTTCATCGGTTTTGAACCCTGGAAAGGACAGTTGCCGCAACGCCTTGCCGGTGTTATGGTATCCATCGAAACAGGCATGGCAACAGCCTATTCCATTGACAAGCTGCTGGACCGCGGACGCTTTTTTGTTGAACCATTTGAAGAAATCTATGAAGGACAGATCGTTGGCGAGCATATCCGCGATAACGACCTGGGCGTTAATATTGTTAAAGGGAAACAGCTTACAAACTTCCGTACTACGGCCAAAGACGATGCCGTAAGACTGCCGCCGGCCGTTAAATTCTCGCTGGAGGAAGCGCTTGAATATATCCAGGTTGACGAAATGGTGGAGGTGACGCCCAAGTCGATGCGCATGCGCAAAATCCTGCTGAAGGAACTTGACCGAAAAAGAGCTGCAAAATAGGCTTGTTCATCCATCATGATACTTTTAATTAGCTTTGTAGTGTCTTGTAAAATTTAGTCAGAATGAAACTCCGCTTAATTGCCCTGCTCCTTATTTCCTGCCTGTTCTTTTCGTTTAATGCATTTTCTGAAGAAGGCATGTGGTTGCCTGCGCTTATCAGCAAATATAATTATGCCGATATGCAAAAGATGGGGCTGAAGCTCACTCCCGATCAGATTTACAGTATTAACCAGGCTTGCCTGAAAGATGCCGTCGTTGCCCTTGATCATGGCGGTTGCACCGGCTCCGTCATTTCAAAAAAAGGGCTTCTTATCACCAACCACCACTGTGGTTTTGATGCCATTGCCGATCAAAGCTCGGTCGACCATGATTATCTCACCGACGGGTTTTGGGCTATGCGTCAGGAAGAGGAATTGCCGCTTCCCGGTAAAACGGTTTCATTCCTTATCAGGATGGAAGATGTTACACAGGCGGTATTAGCGGGAATTCCGGATATGCTGGACGAAGAAAGCAGGTCTGAAAAAATTGAAAAAGCCATCGACAGCATCTCAAATGCTGTTAAAGGGGAAACAAAGTACGAGGTTTCCATTGAAAGCATGCTGGCCGGCAATGAATATTACCTGTTTGTTTACCAGACCTACTCCGATATCCGCATGGTTGGCGCACCGCCTTCAGGCATCGGCAAGTTTGGCGGAGAAACCGATAACTGGATGTGGCCGCGCCACACGGGCGATTTTTGCCTGTTACGGGTATATACCGGAACCGACGGGAATCCGGCCGATTATTCAAAGCAAAATATTCCGCTATCGCCCAAAGAATTCCTCCCTGTTTCCCTGGCCGGCGTCCATGAAGGCGATTTCTCAATGATACTCGGTTATCCCGGTGCGACCGACCGTTTTCTAACTTCATACGGCATCCGGCAAAAGCTTGATCAGCTCAACCCGTCCGATATTCTTCTGAAAACTGCCAAGATGGATATCATCCGGCATTATATGGAGCAAAGCGACGCTCTCAGGATCGCCTATGCCAGCGAATACGCTTACCTGGCTAATTTCCAGAAAAAATCGATCCAGGAAAGCAAAGCGCTGAAACGGTTAAATGTTTTTGATGATAAAAAAAAACAGGAAGATGATTTCGCAAGCTGGGTAAACGCTGATGTGGCACGTCAGGTCAGATACGGGACCGTCCTTGACAGCCTGAAAGCCATCTATGACCAAAAAATGAACGACCGGGCCGATGAAGCCCAGAATTATCTGATTGAATCAGTATCAGGCATCCAACTGCTGAATTTTGCCTATCAGGCCAACGAACTGGCGAGCTAC
>Ga0209098_1004469_pt1 | contig 10909 bp, 7 predicted proteins | sample AD_JPNHW1_MetaG_FD_184429 | JGI IMG/M metagenome (GOLD analysis project Ga0209098, IMG submission 184429) | Active sludge microbial communities of municipal wastewater-treating anaerobic digesters from Japan - AD_JPNHW1_MetaG (SPAdes) (version 2) | ecosystem: Engineered > Bioreactor > Anaerobic >... | reverse complement strand
TTGCCGCCGAGGATCGCCTTCATCGAGGCGTCGCCTTCGGTGTTGTCCTTCCCGAAGCCGTAAAAATAGACGTATTTCTTCTTGGCCATGTTGTTCTCCGTGTTGGGGGCCTGGCGGCCCAGTTTTTTCCTAAAGCGAATCCACGCGACACACGGCGTGGAAAAATCCGCGCGATCATCCGTCCTCCGTCCCGGTTTGTCAAGCCATCGCCGGCGAAAACCGCCGGCAAATCCCATGCTCGAAACGCTTTACTTGCCGGTTCTTCCCGCGGATCCGGCGCCGCCCGCGCCGCAAACGCCCGCTTTTCCATGGCGTGGAAAAACTTTCGGCGGCTTTTCCACGGAGTGGAACGACTTGGGCCGGTTTTTCCACGCTGTGGAAAACTTTTTTCCACGACGTGGAAAACCGACGAGCCGCGCCGGACCGCATGGGGAGCAAAAAAATCCCCCGCCGGATTTCCCGGCGGGGGGCGCGCGGCGCAGCCGCGGCTATTCCGCGGTCAGGCCAATGCGGACGATCCGACGCGCGGCGTTGGTGGTGGTCAGCACGACGTTGGTGCCGGTCACCACGTAATCCACGCCGTTGGACAGCGGCAGGAAGTTCCAGTACTGGTTCGTCGCCACCGCGTCGGCGCCGTAAACCGCGCCGAGCGCGTAGCCGGACGGCACCGCAAAGCCCAGGCTGCGGGTCGCCGGATTGTAGGACAGCGTCTCGATCGGCGGATTCGGCTGCAGCAGGAAAGTGACGGTGTAGTCCGCCGTCGCGCCGGAAACCGCGTCCGTCGCGTAGAGCGTCGCCGCGCCGTAGGTCATGCCCGTGGCGAAGAAGGTGATGGAGGTTTCGCCCGCGCCGTAGGTCGCCGTGGGCGCGACGGTCAGCACGTTCGTGTCGGAGCTGCTCAGCGCGATCTCGTCGCCCACGGCGCCGATGCGGGTCAGGGTGTATTGCACCGCGCCCAATCCGTAGACCTGCCACGGGCCGTCGATGCCCAAATCCGGCGCGATCGGGTGGACGTTGTATTCCGCCCAGGCGCCGCTGGCCACGTTGCTGGCGACGATCTTCGCGCTGCCGGACGTCACGCTGACGACGGTGGCCGTGAAGGCCAGGACGTCCTCGCCCGCGGCGAAGGTCGCGCCAGCAGGCACGGTCACCGCCGCCGGGTTGTCGCTGGTCAGGACGACGTCGTCGCCGACCGCGCCGGAGCGCGTCAGCTCGAAGGGATAGTCGCCGGGCGCGTCCGGATCCCAAGTGCCGCCGGTGAAGGTCAGGCGCGTGGGCTCGACGCCGACGATGCGCAGGACGTTCATGAAGATCGCATAGTTCACGTTGTTTTCCGGCACGTCGGAATAGCCGCCGCAGTACATCGCGATGCTCGTGGCGCCGGCGCCGTGGGCGATGTTGGTCGTGTAGGCCAGATTGACGATGCCGTTGGTGGCGCGCGTCAAGTAGACCTCGAGGCCGTCCGCCTTTTGCGCGATTTCGACGTACACCACCGCTCCCGGCGTGTAATCCGTCGAAATGACCGCTTCGTTCACGCTGAAGGCATTGCCCTCGCCGACGTTGATCAGGTTGGCGAACTTCACCTGATTGCCCGAGTTTATGTCCACGCCGCGATTGCCGCCGACCCAGTTGTAGGTGAAGGTGAAGCTCAGCACGTCGCCGGCCTTGAGCGCCTCGGCGAAGTTGCGCCGCGCGTTGCAATAGCCGTTGGTACCGTCGCCCATGAAGCGGAACGACACGCCGTTGGTGTCGTTCAGGTCGCCGCCGCCGCCGGCGGTGGAGTCGCCCAGCGTCGCCGGCGTGTTCCAGAAGTCCCAGGCGCCAAAGCCCGTGCCGAGATTGGCGCCGTTGACGAACGTTTCCGACGTATAGTTGCCCGAGCGGTCGGCCGCGAGCACGCCCGGCAGGTCGGCCACGGCGACCGCGAGTTCGGCGGGAGCGACGTCGTCGTTGTCCGCCGCGATCGTCACGGCCCCGGTGGCCACGCCGGTGGCCTGGAAGAAGAGGGAGTTCACGCCTTCGGGAAATTCCACGGTGGCGGGCACGGTCAGCCGGTTCGTGTCGGTGCTGGTCAAATTGACGGAGGCGCCGACGGCCGTGGCGCTGTTGCGCCGGAGCACGTAGTACTTGGCGCCGCCCGTCCAGACGGTGGCCGGCCCGGTCAAGGACAGCGCCGGTTCCGCGACGGTGACGTTGAAGGTCGCCCACGCGCCGCTGGCGGCGTTGCTGGCCGTGATCGTCGCCGCGCCGTAGCCGACGGCGGTGGCGCTGAACGTCACGCTGGTGGCGCCCGCGGCGAAGTTGGTGGCGGCGGGCACGGTCAGCACGCCGGCGTCGCTGCTGCTCAGGACGACGTCATCCCCCACCGCGCCGATGCGGTTCACGACGTATTCCGCCGGCGCCAGCGCGAAGAGTTCCCACGGCCCGGCCAAGGACAGCTGCGGGGCCACCGGCGTGACCACGTAATCCGTCCAAACGCCCGTGGCGGCGTTGCTGGCGACGATCGTCGCGGAACCGGCGGTCAGGCTGACGACGGTGGCGTTGAACGTCACCGAATTGGACACAAACGTCACGCCGGCGGGAACCGTCACGGCATTGGTGTTGCTGCTCGTCAGCACGATGTCGTTGCTGACCGCGCCCACGCGGGTCAACGTGAAGGGATAATCCCCGACGGCATCGGGATTCCACATGCCGGCGAGCGTCAAGCTGTTGAGCACGGGTTCTTCGTTGTTGAAATACACCGTGTCCAGCACCTGCGGGTCCGCGCTCATGAGGAAGGTGCGGTTGGGGTCGTTTTCCCAATTGTCCACGTCGGAATGATAGTAAAACTTGTATCCCACCGACGCGCCTTCATTGGTCGCGACGGAAATCGTGGCGGAATAAATGCTCGTTTCGCCTTCGCGGTTCAGGGCCGTCTGGCCCCAGCCATTGAAGTCGCCGCGCACGTCCACGCCCATCGTGGCCGGATCAAACGCGCCCGAACCGACGCGAACGGCCATATCGACCGAGAAGGTCACATTGTTGGTGACGACCGGCCCCACGGGAGCTTGGTTGTTGAAATAGACCGTGTCCAGAACCTGGGGCGTACCGGCAGGCCCGAGGTTGAAGCTCCGATTGGGATCGTTTTCCCAAACGTCGGCCCCGTTGTTGTAGTAGAATTTGTATCCCATCGAAGCGGCTTCCGCGCCCGCCACGGAAATCGTGGCGGAATAGACGGTCGTCGTGCCCGCGCGAGCCAAGGCCGTCTGGCCCCAGCCATTGAAGTCACCGCGCACGTCCACGCCCATCGTGGCCGGATTAAACACGCCCGAACCGATGCGGACGGCCATGTCCACCGAGAATGTGACGTCGCGCGTTTGTCCCAGCGCCGCGCTGGCCAGCACCAGCATTCCAACCCAACCTGCACACCACAGCTTCATCGCCTTCATCGTTCGCTCCTTGATTGTGCTCCCCTCCGCAGGAGGGATTTGCCCGAAGATGGCGACACTATGGCCCGGGCACCCCGGGAAAGGCAATAAAAAATTGAGGATAAAACGCTTTTTCGGTTCCGCTTTTTTAGCGCAACCGACCTACTGGACCGTGAAAGTACCGGTCATTCCATAGCCCCCCCCCAACCACTCCGTCACCGTGCAGGTAAATCGATTGCTGACCTTGCCGGGATCAAACCATAGCGAATAGGAATACTGGGCGAGGTTGTCCGTAAAATACAATTTTGCTGAATAGGGAAAACGCGTCCAATAAGGCGCGTATGGAAATTCGAAAAGGTTCCCCGAAAGACTATTCGTCCCTTGGGTCTTCGTCCACGTATAGGGAACACTTGTGAATGAAGCCTGGTAATGGGTGATGGGCTCCGTGTCCCAATAGAAGTTGAACGTCTTTCCGACATGGCTGGTCGGCGCCGACCAAGCCGCCGGATAGCGAACGGTCGATACGTGATAAAAAGCCTTCGCCCCGGCCGGGAGGTTGATTTGACGCCGATGGGACGCCGCATTGGTGAAATAGCCCCAATCTTCTGGGCTCCAGCTCCGAAGCCCGTTCGTCGAAATGCGGAAGCGGCATTCCGAATAGGCGGGAATTTCCGCCTCGACCCGAATCGCCCCCCCCGCCGCATCCACGCGGATCCCCGCCGATTCCACTACTGGCAATCCCTGCGAAGCGACGTTGAACGCCGCCGCCGCCGCACCCACTCGCCGAATCACGACATTGCTCAGCACGATGTCGGCGACCGGGCGCGAACCCGCTCCCTGCACGGCCACGACGGCGATCGACGTCACCACGTTCATGCCCGTCGTCACATGCCCGAATACGGTATAGCTGCCGTCCCAGTACGGCACGTTCGTCGCGGTGATGAAAAATTGTGAGCCGTCCGTGTTGGGCCCGGAGTTCGCCATCGAAATGACGCCGTTGGAGTGCGCCAGCCCGTTCGTCGCCGAATCCAGCGCATAGTAGCCCGCGTTGGCGAAGTTGGTGTTGGCAACCAACCCCCGGATGGTCGTCGTGGTCGCCATGCTCAGTTGGACGCGATGGAGCAAAACTTCCGGAGTCGCGCCCGTATTCGTGGTGACCGTGTAGATGGTGGCCCAGTTGGTCGTTTCCACTTCCTGAAGCGTGGAATTGGTATACCACGACTCCGCCGAATAGGTATTGGCCACGTATTTGGTCGCGTTGGAAGACCATGCCAACAGGTAGAGAACCGTTCGGGTCAGCGCCGCCGCATTGGTGGCCACCATCTCGCCGCCAAAGACATAATTGGTCGGCACAGCCGCCGCATTGGCCGTCGTGAACGGAATCAACCCGCCAATGAAATCGTTGGTGGTTACCCCCGGCGGATTCGTGGTGATGAAGTAGGATCCATATCCATCGCTGTCCGCCGGCCCGCCCGGCAGATACGCGTACGAGATGCCACAAGAGGGAATCCCGCCCCCTTGAATGGCGATGCCGTTGGTTTGGACCGTTCCGTTTGTCGTGATGGCATTCAGCACGCGGTGGAAGATCGAACCGTCATAGAATTTCCGGCCTTGCCAGATGTTGCCTTGCGGATCCGCCCAACTTATTTCCCCCGTCGCAAGTCCCACGAAACTGGCGACGGCGCGCGGCGCGCGCTCGTGGTCGAGCCAGACGGTGAACGCGCCCAGCGAAGTGGAAAAGTCGGCGAAAATGCCGTTGGTCTGCCCCGGCGCGGCGCGCAGGAGACTCGCGAAAGCCAACCCAAGGCAAAGCCAGCGTTTCATGTTCGGCATTCTATCCGCCGACGCCTGAAGAGGCGATGAACCTCCGCCGGGGCGGCTAGAAATGCCAGGCGAGGCCCAGCGTCAGGACGGGGAAGATCTTCCAATCGTCCAAGTCGTCCTGGATGTTCTGTTCTTCCTTCTTCAGGTCTTCGCGGAAGGTGTCCAACTTGGCGGTCATGCCCGCGCCGTCGGAAGTCAGCGACACGTCGTAGGCTTGGAAGACCACGCCGATGTCCAAGGTGAAGGTCAGCAGCTGGTCTTCGGCGACGGCGTTGCCGAACCCGATGCCCAGATAGGGCGCCACGACGCTATCCACGTCGACGTGGCCGGACAGCGTGCCGATCGTGTCGGGATTGTAGGTGTGCGCGCCGATCTGCGTCGGTTCGTCGGGCGTCGAATCGATGTCCGCTTCCGTGCCGGGCTGGATGAAGAGTCCGGCCGAGATCCGGAAGTGGCCGCCGCCGGGCTGGACGTCCAGCAGCAGCGGGAAGCTGGTCATGGTGATGTCCATGTCGTAGTCCGCGTCGCCGAACTCCTGGCTCCACGTGAACGAGCCGTAGTTGAAGCCGCCGCGCACGTTCAGGTATTCGTTGATGCCGAACACGAGTTCCAGTCCGAGGCCCGTCGTGCCGATCTTGGGGCCGAGCGCCAAGCCGGGCCACTTCTGGCCCCAGACCCAGTACAGGCCCTCTTCGTCTTCGCCGACGTCCTCTTCCGCCTCGGCGTCGTAAGCCGCAGGCGCCAAGGTCATCTGCGGCGCCGGTTGCGCCGGATAGGTCGCGATTCTCGGCGCGGCCGCCGGGGCGGTCGGATATTGGCCGGCGACGGGGCGCGGATGATAGGCCGGCGACGGTTGGATGGCCTGCTGCGCCAGCGCTTGCATCGCCCAGGCCGCCGCGCACGCGACCGCGAACCACAATTTGAAGGTCTTGTTCATCTCGTTTCCTTTTTCACATGGTTTTGTTGCCGTCCCCGACGTAACCGACGGCCAAAAGACAAACGTCGTCTTCGAACACCGTCGCCCCCGTAAAATCCATCACATCGCACACCAAGGCGTCCAGCAAGGCTGGCAGCGGTTCGGCGCCGTGCGCTTGCAGTGAAGCCTGCATGCCTTGCACGTCGAATTCCTGCTGCTCGGCGTTGCGGGCCTCCGTCAAGCCGTCGGTGTAGAAGATCACGCGCTTGCCGGGCACCAGCGCCGCTTCGACGTGCTGATAGCGCGCATCGGCGAACAAGCCCAGCGCCGGCCCCAGGCCGGGTTGCGCCACCCGCGCGCCGCGCACCGTGCCGTCCGGATCGATCACCAGCGGCAGCGGATGGCCCGCGTTCGCGTGGAGGATCTTGCCGGTCGCCAAGTCGAAACTCACGCAGCAGGCCGTCGCGAACATCAGATCCCCGGCGCTGCTGAAAATCCTGGAATAGGCCGCGTTCAAGCGGGTCATGAATTCGCCGGGTTCCCGCGTTTCCTTCGCAAGCTGTTCCAGCAAACCGCGGAGCGTCGCCACCACCAGGGCGGCGCGCGCGCCGTGCCCCATGACGTCCGCCATGAACACCAGCACCTGATGCTCCGAAACGGCGAGGATGTCGAAGAAATCGCCGCCCACCAGGCCGCTCGGATGGTAGACGTGCGCGAACTCCAGCCGCCCGGCCCGCGCCGGGTCGGTCGTGGCCACGGCGGGATAGGCCGCCGGCAAGAAGGCGTATTGCAGGTCGCGGGCCAGGCGCAGGTCCGCTTCCATTTCCTGGTTCTTCTGCCGCAGCTGCGCGGCGGTGAGCTCGAGCTGCTGCTGCGCGTGGCGCTGCGGCGTCACGTCCAGCAGCGAGATCACGATGCCGGTCATCGCGCCGTCCGGATTCAAGTTGGGTTCCAGCGAGGCCTGCGCGAAGAAGAGCGTGCCTTCCTTGCGCTGCATTTCCAGCTCGCCCGTCCAGGTCTCGCCGGCCTTCACGGCTTCGATCATGTCCGCCGCCAGCGCTTCGTCCTTGAGGAACTGCCGGAAGTTGCAGGCATAGGCTTCTTCCACCGTCTCCAGGCCGAGCAGCGTCAGCATCGAGGGGTTCACATAGCCCGCCAGCGCGAATTCCACGTCCGCGACGGCGATGCCGCTGCCCGAGTTCTGCAGGGCGTTGTAGCCCGTCTTCAACCGTTCTTCCTGCTCCTTGCGCACCGTGATGTCGCGGATGAAGAAGCTCAGGTGCACCTTGCCGCCCATCGGCAGGCGGCTGACGGAAATCTCGGCCGGGAACATCGTTTCGTCCGCGCGCCGGCACAGCGCCTGGATCAGCACGAACCGGTTGTTTTCCAGCGAGCCCAGGATCGTGTCCAGCAGGCCGCGTTCCGCCCCGCACAGCAGGTCCAGCACGTTGCGCTTGCACAGCTCCGTCCGGGTGCTGGCGAAGAACTGTTCCGCGCGCACGTTCACGCTCGCGATCGCCCCCTGCGGATCGGTGATGAACACCGCGTCGTAAATGCTTTGCAGCAGCGTCTGGAACTCTTCCCCGCCCTGTGGGCGCGCCGCCGGCCCCGCCGGGATCCGGATCACCCCCGTCGCACCCGGATGGGCGGGCGCAGAACGGCCCGCCAAGCGCACGCCGCCCGGCGTCGGCGCCTGCTGGAGCTGCTCCAGCATCGCCGGCGTGATGTCGATGCGCATCGTGGCCTGGGATTGTTCCTTGGACATGTCGGGGGCAACATAGCCGACGCCTTCTTCCGCGGCAACCGTTTTTCGCCCGCTTTTTTTGCTGTTCATTTGCGCTGTTTTTCCCACAATGCCGCTTTCAACTCCAACCAGAGGCCAAAACCATGTTCGCAGGCGCATACACCGCTTTGATCACCCCCTTCGGTTCCGACGGATCCGTGGATTACGGCCAGCTCCGCGAGCTGGTCGAATTCCAGATCGCCGGCGGCATCGACGGCCTCGTGCCGGTGGGCACGACGGGCGAATCCCCCACGCTCGATCTGGAAGAGCATGTCGAGGTCATCCGCGTCGTGATTGCCGCCGCCGCCGGCCGCGTCAAGGTGCTCGCCGGTTCGGGCGCCAATTCCACGGCCGAAGCCCTCGAACTCACCGCGCGCGCCCGCGATGTCGGCATCGACGGCACCCTCCAGGTCACCCCCTACTACAACAAGCCGACCCAGGCCGGCCTGATCCGGCATTTCTCGGCCGTGGCCGAACTGGGCCTGCCCGTCGTCCTCTACAACGTGCCCGGCCGCGCTTCCTGCGAGATCGCTGTGGCCACCATCGCCGAACTCGCCCAGAATCCCCGGATCGTCGGCGTCAAGGAAGCCGCCGGCAGCGTCGATCGCGTCAGCCGCATCAAGGCGGCCTGCGACATCGAGGTGCTTTCCGGCGACGACGCCCTCACCCTGCCGATGATGGCCGTCGGCGCCGCGGGCGTCATCAGCGTCGCCTCCAACGTCGCGCCGCGCGCCGTCGCCGACCTCGTCCACGCCGCCGCCGCCGGCCGCTGGGACGAAGCCCGCGAACTGCACTATCGCTACTACGGGCTGTTCACCGACCTCTTCCTCGAGACCAATCCCATCCCCATCAAGGCCGCCATGGAAATGGCCGGCCTCGGGCATTCGTACTACCGCCTGCCGCTGTGCGAAATGGGCCTCGACAACAAGGGCAAGCTCCGCGCCACCTTGCGGAAATGCGGACTGGTGAAGTAGCCATGGCCGCCGCCGCGAAAATCCTGCTGCTGGGCGCGGCCGGCCGCATGGGCCAGGCCATCACCCGGCTCGTCGCCGGCGGCGCCGTGCCCGGCCTCGAGCTGGCCGGTGCCATCGACCGCGCCGACTCGCCCCTGATCGGACAAGACGCGGGCGCCGCCGCCGGCGTCCGCGCCCTCGGCGTGCGCGTGTCCGCCGACCTCGGCGCGGCGCTGGCCGCGCGCCCCGCCGTCGCCGTCGATTTCAGCTTCCACGCCGCCACCGCCGCCGCCGCGCCGCAGCTGGCCGCCGCCGGCGTCCCGTGGGTCGTCGGCACCACCGGGCTCGACGCCGCCGAACGCGGCGCCGTCGAACAGGCCGCCGGGCGGATCCCCGTCGTGCTTTCCGCCAACATGAGCGTCGGCGTCAATCTGCTCCACGCCCTCGTCGCGCAGGCCGCCCGCGTCCTGCGCGGCCGCGGCTACGATTGCGAAATCGTCGAGCGCCACCATCGCCGCAAGAAGGACGCGCCGTCCGGCACCGCCCTCTATCTCGGCGAGGCCGCCGCCCAAGGCTTCGGCTGGGACCTCGCCGACGTCGCGATCGACGGCCGTTCCGGCTTGCCCGGCGAACGCCCCGAAAAGCAGATCGGCTTCCATGCCGTCCGCGGCGGCGACATCGTCGGCGACCACACGGTCCTGTTCGCCGCCGACGGCGAATGCCTCGAACTTTCCCATCGCGCGACCTCGCGCGACACGCTGGCGATCGGCGCCCTGCGCGCCGCCGCGTGGCTGCCCGGACACGCGCCCGGCCTCTACGGCATGCGCGACGTCCTCGGCCTCGTCCCCGGAGCGTCCGCATGAACGGCATCGAAGCCGGCCTCAGCCTCGGCGCCAATCTCAATGATCGCCTCGCCACCCTCCGGGCGGCGCGGGCCGCCATCGCCGCGATTCCCGAAGTCTCCGTGCTCGCTTCCGCGCCCCTCTACGAAACCGACCCCGTCGGCGTCCCCGAGGAATTTTCCAACCTCCCGTTCTACAACACCGTCCTGATCGTCGGCACGTCGCTGGACGCCCACCGGCTCTTCGCCGAACTCCAGAAGATCGAGCTCGCTCTCGGTCGCAAGCGGTCCCTGCGCCCGAACCTGCCGCGCACCATCGACGTCGACGTCATCTACTACGACGGCCAGACCATCCGCAGCGGCGGCCTCGTCGTCCCCCATCCGCGCTGGACCAAGCGCCGCTTCGTCCTCCAGCCGCTGGCCGACGTCCGCGGCTATCTCGTCCTCCCCGGCCACGACCGCCGCGTGCGCGACATCCTCGCCGCGCTCCCGCCCGGACAAGACGTCCGGCCGGTCATGGCCGAGTGGTAAAAGGAGTGCCCATGAATTCCGTTCCCAAGCGTTTGACCCCGGCCGCCATCGCGGCCATGAAAGGCGTCGCAAAAATCGCCGCCCTGACCGCCTACGACTACCAGACCGCCCGGCTGCTCGACGCCGCCGGCATCCCCTTGATCCTCGTCGGCGACTCGCTGGGCACCACGCTCCTCGGCTACGACAACACCCTGCCCGTCACCCTCGTCGACATGCTGCGCCACACCGCCGCGGTCGTGCGCGGCGCGGCGCGCGCCGTGGTCGTCGTCGACATGCCCTTCATGACCTACCAGGCTTCCGTCGAACAGGCCCTGCGCAACTGCGGCCGCGCCATCCAGCGCACCGGCTGCCAGGCCGTCAAGATCGAAGGCGGCGAATTCCGCGCGCCCACGATCGCGGCGCTCGTCCAAAACGGCGTGCCCGTCCTCGGCCACGTCGGCCTCACGCCCCAGAGCGTCAAGGTCCTCGGCCATCGCGTGCAGGGCCGCGGCGACGAAGCCGCCCGGCAGCTCGTCGCCGACGCCCGCGCCGTCGCGGACGCCGGCGCCTTCGCCGTCGTCCTCGAGGCCGTCCCCGCCGCGCTCGGCGCGCAGGTGTCCGCGGCCGTCCCGATCCCCGTCATCGGCATCGGCGCCGGCCCCGGCTGCGACGGCC
>Ga0209098_1004466_pt1 | contig 10911 bp, 11 predicted proteins | sample AD_JPNHW1_MetaG_FD_184429 | JGI IMG/M metagenome (GOLD analysis project Ga0209098, IMG submission 184429) | Active sludge microbial communities of municipal wastewater-treating anaerobic digesters from Japan - AD_JPNHW1_MetaG (SPAdes) (version 2) | ecosystem: Engineered > Bioreactor > Anaerobic... | reverse complement strand
CGGATTGCCGACTGGATGGAGCATTACAACACTGAACGCCCGCACTCGGCCTTGGGGTACGCTACTCCGGCCGAGGTCAGGCAGAAATTAGTGGCTTGAGTGGTCCGAAAAAGAGGGGAGCACTACAGATGCTCCATCGAGCTCGCGAATCGTTGAGCGAGCTCGATGGTCGAGGCGCCATGGATGGCGCCGAGAGCATCTTCCCCGGGCTGGAGTCCGAAGGCAGGATGCCTGAGGACGGAAGCCGATTCCCGGTCTCGGCTTTAGGCTAGCTGCCGGGTGAAGATCTTCCTGAAGACCAGCCTCACGAGGGGACCGGCGACGAGGAGCTGCCAGCAGAAAGCCATGGGCAGGTTGGTCGCGGTGGTCTGTATCCATTTCGAAACGAGCTCTCCGTCGATGCCCTTGAAAAGCAGGGTCGCGACGAGGCTCATCATCGGGCACATGAAACACACGGTCGAGACGGATACGGCGAGGCCTGCCGCGGTCGGGCTCGATGAGCCCGGATCGACGAGGCGGGACGCCAGCTTCCTGGCCAAGGGCCCTCCGGCCAGCTCCTGTACGAGGAACACGACGACGGAAAGGAAGAGCAGCTCCCCGGGCGGGATGACGAGGAGGGAGTTCCTCAGGCCTCCGTTCCGCAGGGCAGCATTGTAGACTTCCATCCCATACACCATGGCTACGGCCATCATGGTACCGAAAACGAGTTTTTGCAGTCTGGTTTGAGGCAAGACATCCCCCTGGCATGGGGCGATGGATCCGGCAGCGTACAAAAAAAGCGTAATCCATCGCCTGGATTTACGCTTTCCCGCCACTCGGCCCCTGCAAGGTACACGAATATTACCAATTATGTCAATACTGTCCCGGGCCCATCCTTCGTCGCCTCGCGGCGGGCGCAGGGGCCAAACGGACCGGAGGCATCGCGGCTCTCCCGACTCGACAGGCTCCGTCGGGAAAGCCTAGAATGGAATTATCCGACAACGAGGCCGTCCGAGTCGCAAGGCCCGTGGCCTTGCGACCGCGCCATGCGGGAGGCCGCGCCCTCCTCCGTGTCGGATCCAGGAGACCTCATCGATGCTGCAGAAGAGCGGTCGGATCTATTCGGTCGACGACCTGGAAGATTTCCTCCTCGACCCCGGGCTGGCTCGGGCCATGGAGGAAGCGCGCAGCGTGCTCGTCCAGCTTTTCTGGAACTGTCCCGACATCTCGACCGTCAGGGCGATGGCCGCCTGCATCGGGCGGCGGGCTCCGGCGGCCGTCCTCGTCGGATGCTATTCATCAGGACAGATCGCCGATGGCCAGGTGGTCAGGACGGGCGTTGTCGTATCCATATCGTGCTTCAGCCATTCGAGGCTCGAACCCCACTTCATCGAGGTTGAGCCGGGCAAGGAGGAAGAGGCCGGAGCGGCCCTCGCCTCCGCCCTCGCGCGGACGGATGGCATCAAGGGCGCCCTCCTCATCGCCACCTTCCTCTCCATCGATGCTTCGGCGCTCATCGCGGGACTGCGCAAGCAAGCGCCTCACCTCGCGTTTTTCGGAGGCAGCGCCGCCCATGATGCCGATGGTCAGCTCGACATCCTCTTCGACGGTAGGATGATGGCCAGCGGTGCCGTGGCCGTGGGAATGGCCGGCGAGGACCTCGAGATCGAGGTCCGGACCCTCTTCGACTGGAAGTTCCTCGGTCCGTCCCTCGAGCTCACGGAAGTGGAAGGCGGGTGCATTCGCCGCATCGACGGGAAGCCGGCCTTCGAGCACTACCGGAAGATACTCGGCATCGAGGACAGGAACGACCTATATCTCCTCGAGTTCCCACTCCTCATCGAGCGAAACGGCCTTCTCCTCGCGCGCAACACGCTCTCCGCCGAGGCCGATGGCGGCGTCCGTCTCGGAGCGGATGCCTACTCGGGAGAAAGCGCGCGGCTCGGCTACCTCGACGTGAACGCGCTCGGGAGAAGCGTGGCGAATGCCGTCCAGTCCCTGCGCGGCTTCCACCCCGAAGCGATTCTCCTGTACTCCTGCGTCTGCAGGCTTTTCACGCTGCAGGAAGTGACCGCCATGGAAACCCTGCCCTTCCAGAACCTCGCCCCGACCGCCGGCGTCTTCACCTCCGGAGAGATCTGCCGTTACGGCGATTCGCCTCAGCTCCTCAACTCGAGCGAGGTCATCGTGGCCTTGAGGGAAGGGCCTCCCATCGGAAACCAAGGCGATGAACTCGACCTCTCGGCCCAGATGTCCAATGCGAGCAGCGAGCGGCATACGAGGATAACGAGCCTCCTCTTCCGCTTCATCGCGTCGATCACGGAGAGACTCGGCGCGGAGGTCGCGGAACGGAAACGCGCGGAAGAGGAAGCGCGGGAGATAGCCAGGGAGAGGGAAAGGCTCCTCAGGGAATTCCAGCACCGCGTCAAGAACAGCATGGCCATGATCTCGGGGATCGCGAGCATCGAATCGCACAACTCGAGCTCGCAGGAAACCAGGGCCGCGCTGAAGAAGGTCGAGGCGCGCATCGGCGCCCTCGCCTCGCTCTACGACCTCCTCTACGTAACGGGCAGCATCGAGGAGATCGAGCTTTCCGACTACCTCGGACGGGTCGTGGATTCGGCCGCCACGGGGCATGGGGCGGACGCCAAGGGCATCGCCGTCGAGAGATCGGTCGAGGGCATCAGGATCGACGTGAAGCGCGCCGTCTCCCTCGGCCTCATGGTCAACGAGCTCGTCACCAACAGCCTCAAGTACGCCTTCCCCGATGGAAGGAAGGGAAGGATAGCGGTCCGTCTCTTCCTGGAGGGAGGGAAGATCGCGCTCACGGTCGAGGACGACGGGGTCGGGGTGGACGAGGCGGCGCTCGCCGACGGCTCGGGCTTCGGCCTGACCCTCGTGCGCTCGCTCGCCGCCCAGCTCGACGCGAGCCTCTCGATGAGGAGCGACCGGGGCCTGCGCGTGGAACTCAGGCTCTCTCCCTGAAGTCCCCCTGAAGACGCATGACGCGCTCCGTGCCGTCTGCGCGCTAGAGCTGGCTCTCGTACATCCTGCAGTAGAGTCCGCCTGAGGCCATCAGTTCCGCATGGCTTCCCGACTCCACGATCCGCCCTCCGTCCAGGACGAGGATCCGGTCGGCATCGCGTATCGTCGAAAGCCGGTGGGCGATGATGAAGCTCGTGCGGCCCTTCATGAGGGACAGCATGGCCTCCTGGATGTGGAGCTCGGTCCTCGTATCCACGCTGCTCGTGGCTTCGTCGAGGATGAGGATGGCCGGATCGGCCAGCACCGCCCGCGCGATGGCCACGAGCTGGCGCTGCCCCTCGGAAAGCGGCCAGCCTCCCTCCTGCAATTCGCTGTCATAGCCGCGGGGCATGCGCTCGATGAAATGCACGGCGTTGGCCATGGCCGCGGCCTTGCGCATGGCCGCCTCGCCGGCGCCGGGATCCCCGTACAGGATGTTGTCGCGGATGCTGCCCGAGAAGAGGTAGCTGTCCTGGAGGACGATGCCGAAGCCGCGCCTGAAGCCGTCGCGGGCATAGTCGCGCACATCGCGTCCGTCGATCCTGACCTGACCTGAGGACACGTCGTAGAACCGCGCGATGAGGTTGACGATGGTCGTCTTGCCCGCGCCGGTAGGCCCGACGAGGGCGGTGACGCTGCCGGCGGGCGCGCTGAAGCTCACGTCGCGCAGCACCATCGTATCCTCGCGGTAGCCGAAGGAGACCGAATCGAGCTCGACGTCGCCGCGGAGCGAAGGGACGCCGCGAAGCGCCGGCGATGCCGCGGACGATGGCGCCCCGCGCGGCGCGGCCGCGCCGATGGCCATGGCGTCCGGCCGGTCCGCGGGTTCCTCGGCCTGGTCCATGAGCTCGAAAACGCGCTCGGCGCCGGCCACGGCGGTCTGGAGGCTGTTCCAGATGTTCGCGAGCTCGTTGAGCGGCCGCGTGAACTGCCGCGAATACGAGAGGAAGCTCGCTATGACGCCCACGGTGACGAGGCCCCGGACGGCCAGGATGCCGCCCACCGCGGCGACGGCCGCGAAGCCGATGTTGTTGATGACGTTCATGAGGGGCATGATGAAGCCGGACCAGATCTGGGCCTTCGTTCCCACATCGCGCAACTTGCCATTGAGCTCGAGGAAGTCGCCGGTCGCCTTCGCTTCCCGGCCAAATGCCTTGACCACATCGAGGCCGGACATCGTCTCCTCGACGTGGCCGTTGAGCGCGCCGAGCACCGCCTGCTGTTCCCGGAACAGGACCCTGGTCTTCCGCGAGATGGACCCTCGTGAGGAGGAAGACGAGGGCACGGTCACGAGGGCGGCGAGGGTGAGGAGGGGCGAGAGCGCGAGCATCAGCGCGAGCGAGCCCGCGATGCCAAGAACCGTCGAGAGGAGCTGCGTCGTCGACTGGGCTATCGTGCCCGAGATGTTGTCCACGTCGTTCGCGAGCCGGCTCATGAGGTCGCCGTGGCTCCAACGGTCGAAGAGGGAGACGGGGAGGCGCTGCAGCTTGCCGAAGAGCCCCTTGCGCAGGCTGCGCACGATGGATTGCGAGGCTCCGGCCATGAGCCAGCCCTGGACTATGACAATGAGGGTATCGATGATCCAGGCCGCCACGAGGGCCGCGAGGGCGACTCCGAGCACCGACGGATTCGCGCCGCCATCGCGTCCGCCCATCGCATCGATGCAGCGGCCGATGAGCCAGGGCGCGGCAAGGAGGGCGGCGCAGTCGAGGAGGACGAGGACGAAGATGAGGGCGAGCCTGCCCCGTTCCACGCCGAAGCAGGCCCAGAGCCGCCGCATCGTGCCCTTCGCGTCCCTGGCCTTGGCGGCCGGCTGGAGCCAGCGTGCGCCGCCGCCCATCGGGCGTCCAGCGGACGGTCCGAAGCTTCGTCCGCCCGCGGGGCCGAGCCCGGGCCCCATGGCGGCGTCCTCGGGCCTTGGCCCGGAGGCTGGCCTGCGCTCAGCCATGGGCGGCCTCCTTGAGGCCCACCTGCGAGGCATGGATGTCGCGGTAGACCTCGCAGTCCGCGAGGAGCTCCTCATGGGTACCGAGGCCGGCCATCGTGCCTTCGTCGAGGACGAGGATGATGTCGGAAGACTTCACCGAGACGATGCGCTGCGCGATGAGGAAAACCGTGGTTCCCCCGCAGCCGCTCCGCAGCGCCTCGCGGATGCGGAGTTCGGTGACCGCGTCCACGGCGCTCGTGCTGTCGTCGAGGACGAGGATCGCGGGTTTCCGTATGAGGGCGCGCGCGATGGCGAGGCGCTGCCGCTGCCCTCCCGACAGCGACAGGCCGCCGCGGCCGATGAGGCTGTCGTAGCCGTCGGGAAGCTCCCTGATGAAGTCGTCGGCGCAGGCCGCCCGGGCGGCTTCCTCGGCCTCGTCCAGCGTGGCGTCGGGCTTGCCCCAGCGCAGGTTCTCGAGGACCGTGCCCGTGAAGAGGAGGGAGCGCTGGGGCACCAGGGCCATGCCTCCGCGCAGGCAGCCGAGCTCCCAGTCGCAGACATCGCGCCCCTCCACGAGGACCCTGCCTTCGGTCGCGTCGTAGAAACGCGGCATGAGCCCGACGAGGCTGCTCTTGCCGGAGCCCGTGGAACCGATGATTCCGATCATGGTCCCCGGCGGGCAGGAGAGGCTCACGCCGCGGAGGGCGGGCTCGCCGGCCCCCTCGTAGGTGAGGCCAACCCGCTCGAACTCGACGGACCAGCCTCGACTGTCCGCGGCCTTCCCGGCGCGAGGGACGCTGGCCGCGCCGTTCGCGGCTGGGGCCGCCGCATCGCCAGCGGGCGCAGCTATCGCGTCTGGGCCCGCAGCCGCCCCCGCCGTCTCAGGCCGTCCCGCGAAGACCTCCCCGATGCGCTCGGCCGAGGCCCGCGCGCGGACGAACATGTTGAAGATCATCGACAGCATCATGAGGGAGCCGAGTATCTACGACATGTAGTTGACGAAGGCCACGACCTGGCCGAGGCGCATGCTGCCCGCGGCCACGCGAATGTTGCCGAACCAGAGGACCGCACCGATGCCGAGGTTGAGGGCGAGAGACATGAGGGGAGAGAAGACCGCCATGACCCGCATGGCCTTGGTCATGGAAGCGGAGAGGTCCTCGTTCGCCTCGGCGAAGCGCGCTTCCTCGTGGTCGAAGCGGCCAAAGGCCTTGACCACGCGGACACCCGAGAGGTACTCGCGCATGACGCCGTTCACGCGGTCGAGGGAGGTCTGGATGCGCCGGTAGAAGGGGTAGCTCGTCCCGAGGCTCTTCGCGATGAGCCAGACCACGATGGGCACGGTGGCCACGAGGACGAGGGACATCTTCGCGTCGAGGAGGACGGCCATGACGATGCCGCCTATCGCGAGGAGGGGCGCCTTCACCATGATCCGCATGAGGCCGTTCGAGAAGACCTGGACCTGGTTCACGTCGTTCGTGAGCCTCGTCACGAGCGAGGCCGTGTCGAAACGGCCGAGCGAACTGAAGGAGAGGCCCATGATCCTGCGGTAGAGATCGGCGCGGAGCGAGGTGCCGAAATCCTGGGAGACCCTGCTCGAGATGATGTTGCGGGCTGTGGCCGCGAGGGCGCCGAGGGCGGCGACGAGGAGCATGAGGCCGCCGAGCCTGAGCACAAGGCCGAGGTCCCTGGACGCGACACCCTCGTCGATCACGCGCGACATGATGGTCGGCTGGAGGAGGTCGCAGGCCGCCTCGAAGGAGAGGAAGAGGATGGCCGCAAGGAAGGGCTTCGCGTACCTGCGGATGTAGGGCCCGAGATAGGCGAAGCTCCCCTTGCCGGGGACCTTCGCCTCGGGCGCTTGCGAAGATGCCATAGGCCCCGAGTCTAGCGCTCGAGGCCGCCCTTGGCCAAGCCGTCACGGGAAGGCGCGGCGGGGTCGGCTGCGCGGGCCGGCCGCGCGCCTTCCCTGCACCGGCCTTCAGTCCGCCCCGAAGATCCTGGCCTTCTCCTGGCCCCTGAGGACGCGCAACGCGCCTATGGCCAGGGCCTGCATCTCGTTCTCGCCCGGCATGACGGCCACGGGGGCGATGAAGCCCACGCGCTCCGCGATCCAGCCCGTGAGCCGCTTCGAGTGGGCCATGCCGCCGGTCACGATGATCGCGTCGACCTTGCCCATGAGGACGGTGGCCATCTCGCCTATGCACTTGGCGACCTGGTAGGCCATGGACTGGAAGACAGTCTCCGCTTCCCTGTCGCCCGAGTCGATCCTGCGCTCGACCTCGATCGCGCTGTTCGTGCCGAGGTAGGAGACGAGGCCGCCCTTGCCGCGCTCGAGGGCGAAGGCGCGGTCGATCCCTTCCTTCCGGATGAGCTCGAGGAGGGACATGGTGGGCAGGTTGCCTGCCCTCTCGGTGGAGAAGGCGCAGTCCTCGGCGGGAATCACGTCGACGAGGCGGCCTCTGCGGTGCGCGTTGACGGAGATGCCGCCGCCGAGATGGGCGGCGATGAGGTTCAGGTCCTCGTAGCGCTTCCCCTGCTCGTCAGCATACCGGATGCACATGGCGCGGGTGTTGAGGGCATGGCTGAGGCTTGGCCGCGGGAGCTCCCTGGCGCCCGAGAAACGCGCGAGGTCCTCGAACTCGTCGACGGCCACGCTGTCGTAGATGTAGCAGGGAAGGCCGACTGCGCCCGCGAGCTCGTGGGCGATCATCGCGGCAAGGTTCGAGGCGTGGAGCTGGCGGGGCCTGTTGCGAAGGGTGTCGAGCATCGCGTCGTTCACGACATAGGCGCCGGCCTTTACTGGCGGGAGTATGCCGCCCCTCGCGACGATGCAGGAGAGGTCACCGATCGCCACGTTGTGCGCTTCGAGGAAGGCCCTGACCGCGGCAGTGCGCATGGGAAGCTGGTCGTAGATGTGGGCGAATTTCGCCACGTCCTCGGCCTTGTGCTCGATGGATTCGCGGCAGCGCTCGGCGTCGCCGTCGAAGAGGGCGACCTTGGTGGAAGTCGAGCCGGGATTGATGACGAGGATGAGCTCGTCCTTGCCTTCGTATCCTGTCTTCATCATGTCCTCCTCTTATGGACCCCGGCCCCGCCGTCATGCGGGGCAGGGATCAGGCCGCCGCCTTCGGCCGCTTGCCCAGGGTGAGGATCACCCCGAGCGCGATCGAGAGGAAGGCGGCGACAATCACGCGGTATTCCGAAGGCAAAAGGAAGCAGATCGTGTGGGCCGGTATCCAGAAGAGAGGGATGGTCTTCCCGACCACGAAGCCGAGGAAGCGCCTCCAGTCCACCTTCTCCACCGCCTGCCAGAAGCCGACCCTGGGCAGCTTCCCGTCGGCGCCGCGTCCCTTGCCGAACTTCTCCTCGATCCAGGCGTCGCTGATCCGGTGCCCCGCCATGAAGACGGGACCGAAGGTCAGGTTCATGGTGGCGCTCGTGAGGAGGGCGACAAGGAAGGTCCTCATCCAGCCCTCGCCGACGACAAGGAGGCCCTTGGCCGCGGCGCCCTGCACGCCCGAGTTGAAGAGGGCGAACATGAGGACGACGAGGAGGCCCACGACGCCCCAGACGAAGGCCCGGGCAAGGAGGCCCGCGGGCCTGGTCCAGCGCCCCTTGGCCAGGCGGATTACGAGGAGTTCGCCCATCGTGGCAAGGATGGCGAATTTCGCGAAGCCCATGAGGTAGGCGTGCCTCGCGGTCAGGTCGAGTACCACCTTCGCGGTGGCCGGAACGGCAAAGAGGGCGATAATGGCCGCGATGGCCGCGCCCCAGACGAAATCGCCTTTCTTCAATCGGGACCTCCATGGGTCCGGCGCGCGGCCGCGGGACGAGGTCCGCGGAGCCCGCGCCGGCGGGTTTGTTCGCTACTAGTTGGTATCGGCGGAGGCGAGGCAGGCCATGGCGAGGGAGTGGACCTTGGCCGCGGCGTCGTCCGCCCTCGAGACGAGGACGATGGGACGGAGGGCTCCGAGCACCACGCCGGCCATCCTCGCACGGGCATAACGCATGAGGAGCTTGCCCATGATGTTGCCGGCCTCGATCGAGGGCACGATGAAGAGGTCGGTGTCGCCCGCTATCCTGCTCTCGAGACCCTTGCGCTTCGCGGACTCGGCGGAGGTGGCCACGTCGAAGGCTATGGGCCCCTCGACGATGCAGGAGGGGAAGGCGCCTGCCTTCCAGTCCTCCACGAGGGCGGCCGCGTCAACCGTGGCCCTGACCTTGGGGTTAACCTGCTCGTTCGCGGTGAGTATGGCCACCTTGGGCTCGGCGATGCCGAGGCGGTGGAGGGCGCCCACCGCGTTCCTGATGATCTGCCGCTTCTCCTCGAGCTCCGGAGCGACGACCATGCCGCCGTCGCTCGCGAAGACGAGCTTGGGCTCGCCCGGGATCTCGAAGGCGGCGAAGTGCGAAAGGAGGCCGCCAGCCCTGAGGCCCTTCTCCTTGTCGAGGGCGGCCCGGAGGAAGTCGCTCGTGTTGAGTGCGCCCTTCACGAGGAGGTCGGCCTCGCCCGAGCGGACGAGGCGGGCTGCCTCGAGGGCGGCGGCGGTCCGGTCCGCGATGTCGACGATGCGCGCGGAAGCAGGAAGGCCCGTCTCCCCGGCCTTGGCCAGGATGCTCTCGCGATCGCCCACGAGGATGGCGTCGGCGAGGCCGAGGGCTGCGGCATCGCGCACCGCCTCGATCACCTCCGCGTCGTCAGCCGCCCCGATGGCGATGGTCTTCCTGCCAAGCGAAAGGGCGCGCTCCACGAGGGCCTTGAAATCCCTTATCATGCTGTCCTCCTGAATGCCGCCCGCGCGGCCGTTACTATTGATAGTTGTGTGTTGTTTTCAGGCTTCATCGGCCGGACGCGGATTCTTCACCGCAAGGACCTTGAGGTGCCCCTCGCCCAGGTTCCGCATCCCGTGGGAGAGCCCCTTGGGGTTCGGAATGAGGGTCCCGGGACCGGCCTCCATGGAATCATCTCCCAGATAGAAACATCCGAAGCCTTCCATCACGAAATACTCCATGTCGATGGGCGTGATGTGAGGCTTCACGAAGCCGCCCGGCGCGACGTCGATATGCACGATCATGGCCTCGGGCGCGCTGTAGACGACGCGCGCCACGACGCCTGAATCGTCCTTGATGATGCGGCCATCCTCGACCCGCGTTGATTCCATGGTCGGGATAATAGCAGGAGAGCCGCGGTGCGCACAGCCCCCTTTTTCCGCAACCGGATGCCGCTCCGTTTCTCCTTGCCTGGGGCCGCCTCGCGGAAGTAAATTCAGTGCAAAGAGACGGAAGCCGCGTACGGCGGGCTGTCGCCTCGGGCCGCTCCTTACGGAGGGCTCATCGAGAAGAGCCGGGCAGGAAGCCGGTACCGCCTGAAGTGGATGGCGGAAAGGACGAGACATGAACGGGAACGATTTCTTCGGTGTGGACTTCGACGAGCTCAGGAAGGGCATCAAGGACTTCGCCGAAAATATGAAGGGCTTCGCCGCCGAGCAGTGCGGCAACGATTACCGCAAGGAATGGGGCTTCGATCCCTGCTCCCATGAGAGCCATGAGTTCCGCTTCGACGAGGCCTGGTATCCTCGGACCAACATCTTCGTGGGCCAGGACCGCTCCCTCGTCCTCGAGTTCATGCTCCCCGGTTTCGACGAGAAGGACATCTCCCTCAGCTTCAAGAGCGACAAGCTCCTTCTCTCAGCCCACCTGCCCGCGGACAGGACCGAACGCGATGGCTGCCGCTGGGAGCGGAAGGCCTTCCGCCTCCGCGACATCGACCGCCGCGAATACTCCGTGCCCGCGGATCGCTATGACCAGGCCGCGGTGAAGGCCGTCTTCAGGAACGGCATCCTCACCGTGACCATCCCCGCCCTGGACATCGCCGAGACCGAAGGGGCGGTCAAGATCGAGATCGTGAAGGAAGGAAACTAGGGCCGCCGCGCCGTAACTCTCCGTCCTTCTTTGCGGCCCGGGAGCCTCACGGCTTCCGG
>Ga0209098_1004464_pt1 | contig 10911 bp, 6 predicted proteins | sample AD_JPNHW1_MetaG_FD_184429 | JGI IMG/M metagenome (GOLD analysis project Ga0209098, IMG submission 184429) | Active sludge microbial communities of municipal wastewater-treating anaerobic digesters from Japan - AD_JPNHW1_MetaG (SPAdes) (version 2) | ecosystem: Engineered > Bioreactor > Anaerobic >... | reverse complement strand
TCCACCTTCTCGGTGTGCTCCACGTCCATGACGATGGGGTGCTCGACGAAATCCGAGAACTGCTTGACGACCTGGCGCAGCCGCCAGGCGTCCAGGAATTCGCGCTCGTCCTCCTTCAGGTGCAGCGTGATCTCGGTGCCGCGCGTGGCCTTGTCCACGGATTCCAGCGTGAACTCGCCCTGGCCGTCGGAGATCCACCGAACCGCGCTGGAGGCGGGCTCCCCGGCAGCGCGAGACATGACCGTCACGGAATCGGCCACCATGAAGGCGGAATAGAAACCCACGCCAAACTGGCCGATGAGATCGGGCTTCTGGGTGGCGTCCGCCTGTTTCAGGTTTTCGAGAAAGGCCTTGGTGCCCGAACGCGCGATGGTGCCAAGGTTATCGATGATGCTCTCGCGGTTCATGCCGATACCGTTATCGACGATGGTCAGCGTGCCCGCGTCCTTGTCCGGGATCAGCTTGATCTTCCAGTCCTGGTCGCCTTCCAGCAGATGCGCGTTGGCCAGCGAATTGAACCGCACCTTGTCGATGGCGTCGCAGGCGTTGCTGATCAGTTCACGCAGGAAGACTTCCTTGTGGGAATACAGCGAATGGGTGATGAGCTGCAGCACCTGCCGAAGCTCGCTTTTGAACTCCATGCGTTCGGTGTTGGCTTGGGACATGGGTCATTCCTCCTTGGTGCCGAAAAGAAATTAGTAGCGAAAGAGCCGGTGTTCGCGCAACTGGGCGCAGGGATTCATCAGGCTCGGCATTGATCCCCACAGTGGGCACTGTAGGCCTCGCCGTGGCGCGTCACCTGGACGGGCAGATCAAAGAGTTCGGAGACGTGCTTCGAAGTCAGCAGTTCGGATTTGGGTCCGTTCGCGAAGACTCGGCCCTGCTTCAGCAGGATCAGGCGATCGATCTCGGGGATGATCTCCTCGACGTGATGGGTCACCAGGATCAGCGTCTTGCCGCGCCCCGCAAGGCCTCGCACCATCTGCAGGAAGTGATGCCTGGAGGGCAGGTCCAGGCCGGTGGTGGGTTCATCCAGGATCAGCGCTTCGGGATCCGGGGCCAGCGCCCGGGCGATGAGGACCCGCCGCGCCTCGCCGGACGACAGGCGATCCATGGGCTTGTCCGCCAGATGCTCCGCGCCCGCGAGCTTCAAGGCTTTGTACGCCTGATCTCTCATCGCAGGCTCGATGCGCTGATGTTCGAAAATTCCAAGACTGGCGAAGAAGCCAGACAGCGCAACGTCCAGGCCCGTGATGCGGCTGCAGCCGTGTCCGTCCGTGAAGGCGTGATGCAGATCCGCGCTGACGATGCCGAGATGGGCCCGCAGCTCGGTGATCTCCCAGCGATCGCGGCCCAGGATGCGCAGGGGCGATGAGCCATCGGGGCGGGGGGCTGGGTAATCCTGTCGCGTGAGCATGCGGATGAGCGAGGATTTGCCCGCGCCGTTGGCGCCCAGGATCGCGACATGTTCGCCCGCGCGGATGGTGAAGCGCAAATCCGTGAGGGCGGCGGTTTCGCCGCGAAACAGCGTCGCGCCGTCAAGTTCAAGAATGGGACTTTCCATGGGGCCTCGCGTGAAACAGGGAGCTGAATGAAGCCGAACCGCCGCTTCATTATGGTCGGCGCCGAATAATTGTTGCTGATGGACTATCCTCGTTTCATGCGTTGTCGTCTTCTTCCTGCCTTGTTGTGTGCCGTTCCGGTGTGTTCGTCCATGCCCATCCGCGTTGGGCTAGACACCCAGGGTTCGGAATGGATCATTGCCCTGGAGGGCGGCGGCGAGGTCTGCTCGCGGGAGGGTCGATCTCTCCTGGCGCTGAAGGACGGCGAGAAACTGAGGATCTGGTGGGATAGCCGCGGCGAGGCCAATGCTGCGGACGAATACCGCGTTCAGGTGGGCATGCCGCTGGCGCTGAAGGATGCGGAAGCCCTGATGGCGAGGCTTCGCGAGCAGGGCGAGGCTCCGGATCGCGTCCATGTGGCCGATGGCGATTCCTGGCGCGTGCTCACGGGGCACTTCGCCCTGGCGGAAGACGCCGAGGCCCTGGTCCGCAAGCTGGGAGATGCTGGCTTCGATGAGCTGTGGATCTCCAGCGAGAGCCGGCCGGGCAATCCCCGCAAGGGCCGCGCCCTGTATGCCGTCACCGAGCGCTACGAGCGCCACGCGCTGCCGCTGGACGGCGTGCGCCTGAAGCCCAAGGGCGATTTGACAGTCGTTGTCGGGAAGGGGCGCTACCGCGGCGCCGTGGAGATCTTCCCCAACGCCCAGGGCCGTCTGTCCCTGGTCAACGAGGTGGAACTGGAGACGTACCTGCGCGGCGTCGTGCCCAAGGAAATGGGCGCGTGGGAATTCCCCGCCATCGAGGCGCTGAAAGTGCAGGCCGTGGCCGCGCGGACCTACGCCGTGGCCAATCGCGGCAAGCGGGCGAAGGAGAGCTTTGATCTGCTGGATACCACGGCGGATCAGGTCTACGGCGGCCGCGACGGCGAGCAATCCCTGACCGACCGCGCTGTGGAAGAGACCAGGGGGCTGATCGCCGCGTGGAACGGTCGCCCCATCCAGGCGCTCTTCATGGCCAACAGCGGCGTCGCCACCGTGGATAACCGCTACGTCTTCGGGAACGAATTCCCCTACCTGCGCTCGGCGCGCAATTACCTGGATACGCCCACGCGCCTGCCCTTCACGGGATCCACCGCGCCCCAGGGCGATCAGGGCTGGCTCTCGTGGGAAATCCTGCGTCTGGCCGCCTGCGATCTCATCCCGTCTTCGATGCTGGAGAGCGAGCGCATGGAAGCCCCCGCCCGCGCTTCGGACCTGTTGCCCGTGCTCGGAAAACTGGCCGTCCGCCTGCATTTTCAGGCGCCCGAGCGCAGCTTCGATACGGGCTCAAGGCTGTATCTCTGGATGGCGCGATCCCTGGGTTTCGATGGCGTGGTGGAAGGGCTGGAACAGCCGCAGGACGCGGAATACCTGCTGGGCGCCACGGCGCTGAAACCCTCGGAAACGCTACTGGCGTGCTTCCTGACCCGGCGCGGCGTGGTGCCGCCCATGGCCTGGAAGACCGCGCCCAGTCTGGGCCAAGCCCTTCAGGCGCTGGGGCGTCTGTGGCAGGAGCTGGAGCCGATGGAACTTTTGGAAGGCACCCTGCTGCGGGATGGGCAGGTGCGCGTGAAAAACGGAGGGCCGGGGCCACTGCCGCTTTCGGATCACTACCTGCTGGCGGAGGAAGCGCCCGGAGGCACGTTGCGACTGCTGGGTGAATCCTCCATCCAGGTGGGAGACAAGCTGAAGTGGCTGGTGCGGGACGGGCTGGCCCGTGTGGTGGTGCGCCGTCTGGATCCCGATGGCGCGGCGCTCAATCGCTACAACCCGACGGCCCACTGGAAGGTGGATCTGAAGGAGGCGGATCTGCTGGATCGCCTGAAACAGAAGGGCGGCATCAAGGGGTTTGCGAGCTTTTCCTTCACGCACGACGCCCAGGGGCGGGTGCTGGAGATGACCGTGCGCGACGGCGCGAACCGTCCTCACCGGTTCACGGGCATGCGCATCCGCAATCTGCTAGGCCTGAAGGACAACGCCTTCCGCTGCCTGGAAGTGGGCGCGAAGCCCAGTCGCCACTTCATCTTCTATGGGCGCGGCTGGGGCCATGGCGTGGGCATGGATCAGACCGGCGCCTACGGCTACGCCCTGGAAGGCTGGACCTTCGATCGCATCCTGAAGCACTACTACCAGGGCATCGAGTTGAAGCCGGTCGAATAGGACTCCCGGCCCACATCCGCCGGCTTTCACGCTCGCCGTGCTTCCGGCTTCGATGGCTGCAAACCCCAACATGCTGGGCATTAGATTGGAGTTTATTTGGTTCCCCTTGGGTGTGCCGTTACGATGTTGAATCTTTACGCCACGCCTTGAACCCAACACCCCAAGGGGAGCTATGTCCATAGCCTCGAATCTTCCTAACTTCGGGTTCAGGCAGCTTTGTGCTATCGGATTGCTTGCCGTGCTGTGTGCGTGCCAGGGGGGCGGCGGCGCCGAAATTGACACAGGAACGGTCGCCGGCGTTCCTTCTCCGACGCCCTCGTCGACTCCCACCTCGACGCCCACCCTGGATCCCGCGAAACGAGTCTATGGAGCAGAGATCTATGTGAGTGCTTCCGGGGAAGACAGCCAACCCGGCACGATCGATAAGCCGTTCAAGACCCTTGAAAAGGCGCAGGAGGCGCTGCGGGCCCTTGTCGCCAAGGGCGTGCCATCGGGTGGCATCGTGGTCTGGCTGCGAGGCGGCGAATACGAACGTGCATCCACCCTTGAACTGGGCGCCTTGGATTCGGGTCCGGATGCATCAAAGCCGGTGGCTTGGTGTGGTTATCCCGGTGAAGAGATCCGGATCCTGGGCGGCAGAAAAATCAATGCTTCGAATTTTGTCAAAGTTGCATCGACATCCAGCGTCTGGGGGCGTTTGGATGCTTCGGCCAAAGGCAATCTGCTCCAGATCGATCTGAAGCCGATCCTCGGAATCACGGCCAGTTCCACGGATGCAGACAAGCTGAAGGCCTATGGCCAACAGAAACCCAGCGACGTCACGTGGCTGGACACCAAGCTGGACGCGGCCCTGGAACTGTTCGTGGATCGCCAGCCCATGCAACTGGGGCGGTGGCCGGATGCGGGCGCCAACGATCCTGTTCAAAGCGTTACTGCGGATTCCGTAACCGTGTTCGGCTCTGGATCTCCCAGCGTTGCGGGGACGTTCACCAAGACCGGTGTGCAGGATGGTGTCTCCGTGTTCAAGCGAGACGGGTTGGTGGATTACGCCTTTCAGGATGCCAATGGGCAGGTTGTATCCGAAAAGCTGCAGTACTACCTTTACCGGCGCACTTGGGATTACAACGGTGGCCACTACATTGCCTGGTTCCTTGCCACCACGTCATCGGGAAGTCCAAGCAAGACAGCGCCCACCATGCGCCCGTGGTGGTTCCGCTACCAGGCCGACGGCGGCTTTGGAAACTTCACGTCCTATGCGCCTTCCGGAGCTTCCGGGACCTTGAGCCTGGATGACCCCGGCAATGTCCGCGATGGGTTTGCGCGCATTGCGAGCTCGCCTTCCACGTTGCAATCGGAGACCCATTTCAATTACTACGGAGATCGTCCTGCGAGGTGGACCCAAGCCAAGGACATCTGGATGCATGGCTATTTCCAGTGGCTGTACTACGATCAGCACCGCGCGGGCACCCTGGATGCCGCAAGCCGAACCTTCACCCTGGGCAAGGCGCCCGGATTTGGCATCAAGGCCGGACAGCCTTGGTACGCCTACAACCTGCTGGAAGAGATCACCCAGCCGGGGGAGTGGTACCTGGATCGCGAAACCGGCATTCTCTACCTTTGGCCTCCTTCGGGATTCAGCGACACATCCGACGTGATGATCTCGATGCTGGAGACGCCGCTCTTCACCTTGAACAAGGCGTCGAATGTCGTCCTGGGTCATTTCACGGCGGAAGGCACACGCAAGAATCTGGTTTCCATCTCCGGGGGCAACGCCAACCTGCTGTCCCATATACTGCTGCGCAATACCGGCGGCGTTGCGGTGGATATCGGCGCGGGCTCCGATCTTTCAGGGACGAACCATCTCGTCAGTCACTGTCGTATCCAGAACACAGGGTTGAAGGGTGTCTACATGAAAGGCGGCGATCGGCCTTCGCTGACCAAGGGCAATCTTCGGGTTGAGGACTGCGAAATCTCGAATTTTGGACGTGTAGCCTTCTGCTATCAGCCCGCCGTGCAGATCTATGGCTGCGGTCAAATCGTGCGCAATAACCTCCTGCACGATTCCCACCACGCCGCGATCCTCTGGGACGGCAACGAGAACGTGATCGAGCAGAACGAGATCACCAAGGTCTGCCAGACCACTTCGGATGCTGGCGTCATCTACGCCGATAACGATTGGGGTGCCCGAGGCAATATCATCCGGCACAACTACATTCACGATGTGGATTCCACGCTGGGCGACTGGGTTCATGGCATCTACCTGGATGACTGCCTGAGCGGCGTGACCGTGGAAGGCAACATCGTGCGCAACCTGGTGGGCAACGGCATCATGGCGGGAGGCGGCCGTGATCACACGATGGTCAACAACATCTTCGTGAACTGCAGCCGAGGCCTCTACGGCGATGCCCGGGGCGTTTCATGGAACAAGCCCACCTCGCCCAACAAAGGCGATTGGAGCCCCCTGCTGAAGAAGCTGATGAAGCTCAACTACCAGCAGGAACCCTGGGCATCGCGCTACCCCAAATGCGCAGCCATTCCCAATGACTGGGCTGTGGTGCTCAGCGACGGACACTGGTTGCGTCCCGAAGGATGCGTGTTCTCCCGCAACCTGGGTTGGAAGAACGGCGCCTTCACCGAAGGCGAGGTGGAATCCCAGGTGATCGACGCCCAGGGCAATGTGACCCAGACCATTCGTGCCTTGGAACGCTACGCCGAAGTGCTCAACAACGTAGAAAACCAGGACCCGCTGTTCGTGGATGAAGCCAATGGAGACCTGACGTTGAGCCCCACCTCGCCCGCTCTGGCCATTCCGGGCTTCCAGGCCATTCCCTTCAAGCAGATCGGGATTCGGAAATGACGACCCCGATGATGAACGTTTGCCCTCAACACCTTCGCGGTCTACTTCAGACCTTCGGCGTGACCTTGATGCTGTGCGGCCTTCTCGCATGCACGGGAGGGAGCGGATCCGAAGTGACGACGCCAAGCACACCGTCCGCTTTGCCTTCGCCAACACCTACCCCCATCGCGCCTCCTACGCCGGTGCAGAAGGTCTATGGCGCAGAGTTTTCCGTGAGCCCAACGGGCAGCGACAGCAATCCCGGAACCCTCGACAAGCCCTTTCGTTCACCGGATAAGGCTCGGGATGCCGTCCGCAGCCTGATTGCCAAGGGTGTCCCAGCGGGGGGCGTGGTCGTTTGGCTTCGAGGCGGCATTTACGAACGCACGACTCCGCTCTCGCTTGATGCCCGCGACTCAGGGATAAGCGCCTCCGACGCCATCGAGTGGCGCAGTTATCCGGGTGAAGCCGTTCGGCTGATTGCAGGGCGTCGCTTCTCGGCCAGCCTGTTTACTCTCACCGCCACCAACTCTCCCATCTGGGATCGTCTCGATGCGTCGGCCCGGGGCAAGGTCGTCCAGATCGACCTCGCTGCTCAAGGTCTATCGGATTTTGGGACCCTGGCACCCCATGGCTGGGGAACCGATGCGCCTCCCGTGCTGGAGGTGTTTGCCGATGCGCAGCCGATGTGGATGGCCCGCTGGCCCGATATCGATGACCACAACATGCCAGAGCAGGACATCTTGGGCGACAAGCTCACCCTGTACGGAACCAGCGCACCTGCCGTGGCGGGCACCTACACGAAATATGCCGTTCAGGATGGCGTGTCGGCCTTCAAGCGAGATGGCTTGGTGGGTGGCGAGCAGTATTACCTTCGCCGCCATTCCTATGACAACGGGAAAGGCGAAACAACCACCTTGTGGTTTCTGACCCAATCGTCCCAAGCGGGATGGGATAACAGCAGCACGCCCAAGTGGCGATGCTGGCAAGCGAAGCCAACCAGCTTCACTCCCGTGGACACGTCCGGCGCAGCGGGAATACCCTGCGCACTCGAACCGGCGCGAGTCAATCGGGGTTGGGCGCACACGGCGGACCCCATCACCTCCACCAGCTTCACCTGTTCCAGTGACCGCCCGGCCCGCTGGCTTCAGGCAAAGGATGCGTGGGTCGATGGATTTTGGGCCAATAGCTGGGCTGAATTTCATATTCCCATCGCATCCATCGATCCTGCAGCGCACCGCATCACGCTGAGTGCCGCACCACCCCGGTTCGGCATCCTGCCCCACCAGCCCTGGATGGCCTACAACCTGTTGGAAGAAATTACACAACCGGGAGAGTGGTACCTCGATCGCGCCAGCGGCATGCTTTATCTCTGGCCGCCGGATACGTTCACCAGCAGTTCCGAAGTCGTGGTTTCCGTCGCGCCAAGCCTAATCTCGATCACCAATGCGAAGCACATTCACTTCCACGACCTCACGTTCGAAGCCGCGCGCAGAACCTTGTTCACGTCCTCGAAATCCTCAGGGATCGAAGTTCAGAATCTCGTGCTTCGCAATTCGGGGGCGGTTGGTGCAAGCATCCATGGAACCGATTCACGCATCAGCCGCTGTTCGATTTTCGGGTCTGGTCGGGCCGGAATCTCGCTGCTTGGAGGCGATCGTGCATCACTCACGCCTGGCAACAACCGGGTTGAAGATTGCGAGATTCACCACATCGGTCGAACCCAGATCAGCGGCTCGGTTGGCATCGAAATCTCGGACTGTGGCAATGTCGTACAAAACAACCTCATTCACCATGCCCCCCGAGGAGCCATCGGCTATCGGGGCAATGAACATGTGATCGCCTTCAATGAACTTCACAGCCTTTGCCTGGGCAGCAGCGATTCCGGTGCCATCTATGCTCCCGGAGATTGGGGCGCGCGAGGCGTCAAAATTCGCTTCAATTACATTCACGATATCCAAAACAATTTGGGCAGTTCCGATGTCCACGGCATCTACCTCGACGAAACCAATGCCGGAGCACTGGTGGAGAGCAACCTGCTTTACCGCGTTGCCGGTTACGCATTCAAGGTCAACGGAGGACGTGACAATCAAATCCGTCATAACGTTGTGGCTCAAAGCGGCGGGGTGCTTTTCGCATCCGACTGGGGGCTCCGTCAGCTCAACACTCCGAGCCTGACGTCTCTGCTTCAAGCTCGGCTTCAGGGTCTGATTGGTTTGGGCTACCAGCAAGAACCCTGGCTCAGCCGTTACCCCGCGTGTGCAGCCCTCCCGAACCAATGGGCAGAACTCATCGCCAACGATGGGCGCTGGATTGCCCCCGAGGGCAATGAACTCGTGGGGAATTACGCCTATTCCAATCGGAGGTGGTACTCGTACGACTCATTCATGGGTCCGGATCCCGTGGCCAAGTACTTCAAAACGGTTGCAGAAAATCTCCAAACAACCGCAACCCCGTTTGTAGACGAAGCCAAAGGGAACTTGAACCTCAACGTCAGCTCACCCGTCTTCACCATTCCAGGTTTTGTAAATATCCCCCTCGACCAGATTGGCATTCGACCGTGAGTCACGAAATCCAGGGTTCAAAAAGGCGATATATGCCGTTCCATCTTTCCATCTTTCTAAAAAATCGAAACCAATTTGGATCACATACGAATCACCCAAGGATTGGGTCATCCGGGATGCTCATTTCAATCTTGTTGTTGAGTGGCCTACTCGCCTGCACGGGAGGCGGTGGATCCGAAGCGCAGACGCCAAGCACGCCATCCGCTTTGCCTTCGCCAACACCTACCCCCATCGCGCCTCCAGCGCCGGTGCAGAAGGTCTATGGTGCTGAATTCACCGTTAGCCCCAGCGGCAGCGATAGCAATCCCGGAACCTCCGACAAGCCCTTCAAGAGCCTGGATAAAGCCACTGTGGCCGTTCGAGCCGTCATCGCCAAAGGAATCCCCCAGGGAGGCATCGCCATCTGGCTCAAGGGCGGCGTGTATGAACGCAGCTCCACCCTGTTTCTGGGGGTGAAGGATTCTGGAACGGATGCGGATCACGCCATTGATTGGCGAGCCTGTCCCGGAGAAGAAGTCCGAATTTCCGGCGGCGTGTCTTTGAATCCATCCGCGTTTCAAGCCATCAGCGACCCTGCCGTGCTCGGTCGATTGAATCCGAGTGTTCGCAACACTGTGCTTGAGGCGGACCTATCGGCGCTCAGCGCCGCTGATCTGGGGGCCTTTACCGATGTGTACCGTGGGGCGGCAGCGGTGCCCGAGCTCTTCTTCAACGACACCCGGATGACGCTTGCGCGCTGGCCAAACACCGGATGGGCCACGATCGCAAAGGTTGTTTCATCGGGTTCGATTCCAAGCAACGGAGAGACGGCAAACGTCGGGGGCATTTTTGAAACACGCGAAGACCGTGCTACCCAGTGGAATCTATCCGACGGCGTCTGGTTGCATGGGTTCTGGAAAGCCGATTGGTACGATGAAACGATCCGCGTCGCAGCCTATGATGCGGCGACACGGCAAATCACCTTGGCCGCTGCGGCCAACTATGGTCTCAGCGATGAAGCCCTGGCCGCACGACGGTACTACGCACTCAATGTTCTGGAAGAACTCGATGCAAACGGCGAGTATTTCATCGATCGCGCCCGCAAAAAAATATATTTCCTGCCGCCTGGAGAACTAACGGGAGCGCGCATTGTTCTGTCCCGGTTGAATGGAACGCTGTTCTCATTGGTTGGAGCTTCTCATCTCAATATTCGTGATCTCATCTTCGAAAATGGCCTGACGAACGGGGTGGACGTTACCCAAAACAGCAGAGCCATTTCTGTCAGCGGTTGCATCCTGAGGAACTTTCGATGGCACGGCGTCTTTATCGAGGGCGGACAGGAAAACCGGATTGAGCGATGCCAAGTGCATGATGTGGGGGGCGGCGGTATCACCCTCATCGGTGGAGATCGTAAACAGCTCACGCCGGCCAACCATGTCGCCATCAATAATCGAATCTGGCGATTCAGCCGGCACCAACTCAGCTATGCCGCAGGGATAACCGTTGGCGGCGTCGGCAATCGTGTTGCCCATAACTTGGTGTATGAGGCTCCACATCTTGCCATTGCCGTCGCTGGGAACGATCACTCCGTTGAATACAACGAAATTCACCACGTTGCGCTTGAGACAGACGATTGCGGAGCTCTGTATAAAGGCCGCGACCCCTCGGCGCGAGGCAACCTGATCCGCTACAACTACTGGCATCACATCGGCACTCCGATGGGGTGGGGTGTCGCATCGATCTATTTCGATGATGGCGATGGCGGAGATTTG
>Ga0209098_1004463_pt1 | contig 10912 bp, 7 predicted proteins | sample AD_JPNHW1_MetaG_FD_184429 | JGI IMG/M metagenome (GOLD analysis project Ga0209098, IMG submission 184429) | Active sludge microbial communities of municipal wastewater-treating anaerobic digesters from Japan - AD_JPNHW1_MetaG (SPAdes) (version 2) | ecosystem: Engineered > Bioreactor > Anaerobic >... | reverse complement strand
CACGATGTTGTATCCCTGCGGTAGTTTAATACTTTTGTTGATTTGTTTTTGAATTTCCTTTACTGTTCCACCTAAGTTACTATTATCCAAACGTGCGGTGACGATGCCAAGTGTTTGCAAATCTTCGCTTTTTACCTCAGCTGACCCAGTTATAATTTTCACCTCTCCAAATTCTTTTATTGGTTTCAACCGTCCGTTTGGAAGCGAAATCATACTGTTCTCAATTTCATTGAGTGACGCATTTCCAGTATTTCCATATAGCATCCTGATGGGTGTAAATTGCTGTTTATCAAATATATTTCCTACTACATTGCCTTCGAGTACGGTTTGTACCTGGTACTGGAAATCCTGAGGAGATATGTTGTATTGACCCAAAATAGAAAGATTTGGAATGATTTGAATAGTTGGCCCGGCAATCACTATACCATCGAAAACATCAGCGGTTCCGGAAACTTTACTCACCACCCCTGCTACTTCTTTCGAGTATTTTTGTATCAACTTTTCATCGTTTCCAAAAATTTTAATTTCGATCGGTTGCACACTACTCATCAAGTCACCAAGATTATCGGTGATTACTTGCCCGAAATCAACAGTCAACGGCAACCCGGTAGCTTCAATTTTTTTACGGATTTCATCGGTAACTTGTTGGGTGGTGCGATTTCGTTTCTTTTTCAGGTTTATTAGATAATCACCGGTATTGGGTTCGGTAATGAAAAAACCCATCTGTGTGCCTGTTCTACGGCTGTAGGCATCCACTTCAGGAATTGAAGTAATGATTTTTTCCACTTCATGCAGTTCATGGTCTGTCTCTTCTAGCGACGTTCCGGGTGACGAAGTATAGTCAAGCACGATACTTCCTTCATCCATTTCCGGCAAAAATCCCGAAGGTAAATTCGGTACAATCAATAAACAGGAAAGAATCAATATTCCAATGAATACAAGCGAAATAACAGGACGATCGATGAAATAGCCCACCCATTTTTGCTCTTTCACTTCATGCGATTTGATTTTTTTCTCGGGAACTATTTTCGAAAGGAAAAGATACACTACAGGAAGCAAAATCCATGTTACAAAGAACGAACATATAAGCGTGATAATCATGGTATTGGTCATTACCTTGAAATAAGCGCCGGCCACGCCGCTCATCAATGCAAACGGTAGAAAAATAACGATAGTGCTTAACGATGAACCTATTATTGCTTTGAAAAGGTAATCAATTGCCGCCTGCACCAACAAGTTGCTGTCTTTACCGGGATTTTCTTCATGCGTACGGTGAATCTGTTCCACTATCACGATGGCATCGTCAATAATCAGCCCAATGGATGCAGCAATAGCTCCCAGTGTCATAATATTAAATGTTTGACCCAGAGAATAGAGCACCACAATCGTAAGAAACAGCGTTACAGGTATAGTAATGAGCACGGTAAGACTCGATTTCCACGATTTAAGGAACAAAATAACCACGATAATTGCAAATAACAACCCAATCCATAATGCATCGGTAACGCTTTTGATAGTGTCACCCACAAAGGTAGCCTGGTCGTAATAGGGTTTGAGTGAAACGTCTTTCGGCAAGGTTTTGTCCAATTCTTTTATCTGTTTACCCATTGCTTTTGAAAGTTCCACCACATTAGCGTTGGGTTGTTGAATCACTGCAATCAGGATGCTTTCTTCACCGTTGGCATTGACCTTAATGTATTGTTTGGCAGGTCGGATTTGAATATCGGCAATATCCGAAAAATAGGTAATCCTGCTTCCGTCGTTTTTGATAACGATGTTTTTCAGTTCGTCTAGACTGCGTAATTGTGCATCAGTAATGGTTAAGTAAAGATACTTGTAATCGGATGAATAACCGTTTGACTTAATGAAATTGGTTTTGTTCAATACATCGGCAATTGCCGAAGGAGACATTCCCAAGTGTGCTATAGCTTCCTGATTAAGTACCGCCCAATATTCTTTATCCTGTCCGCCAATCACACGGATTTCACTCACACCCGGCACTTGAGATAGAAACGGCTTGATGGTATAAAGTGCAAGTTGCTTTAGTTCAATGGGATCCATTTGCGTAGAACGTACCGAATATCCCATAACAGGCAGAATGGACGGGTTCATTTTTTCTACCATAATACTCACATCAGCAGGCAGTTGATTGCGAACCCTATTGATATGTGCTTCTATTTGCTGTTGGCTTAAATCAATGTTGGCATTCCAATCCATAAAAGCCGAGATTTCACAACTGCCACGGCTCGTAATGCTTCTTATCGACTGCAAATTGGGTACCTGCTTTACAGCATTTTCCAGCGGTCGTGTTACCGCTACAGTCATTTGCTCAACGGGTTGCTGCCCAGCGTCGGCAATGATTTTGATTTTCGGGAATGTAATCGTAGGAAATAGTGATGATTTTATTCTAATATACGAAAATATGCCACCGAACAAAATCAGCACAAGTAAAAATAGCAACGGATTTTTGTATTTGACGTAGAAGGATGACTTCATTTTCATTTCAGCTCATTTTGAATTCTTACGTACGCCGTGTCGCTCAAGCCATAATTTCCTGTGACAATAATCCGGTCGGCTGAAGTGAGATTGCCCGATGCTATCTGTACCCTTTTATTGTCTTCAATTCCTTTAGTAATCGAAATTTTAACGGCAACAGTGTCATTAATGAGTTTCATTACCCAAAAATTGGATTGCGTTTCGTTGGTCAGTACGGCCTCTTTTGGAACGGTCAGCCCGGTTTGTTTTCGCTTCGAAAATTTGACGGTTGCAATCAGATTCTCAGGAATGGTTCCGCCATTTTTTACCTGTACCAGTACTTCCTGGGTTTGCGCTGCGATATTAACCGTAGGCATAACTTTACTCACATATCCCACCAGATTGCGTCCATCGGGAAGTTCCACCGTCAGGTTTTTATTGTTTATTAAATACTGATTTTGTTCGTAAGGAACATCCATCAAAAATCCAAAACTGTTTTTATCAGCAATAGTTGCCAGCACGTCGCCTTCCATCACGTAATCGCCCTTCTGATGATTGAGCATCTGCACGTAGCCCGATGCAGGACTGATAACAACTGTGTTACCAGAAAATTTAAGTGAGGGGTCCAGCGTGTTAATGGTATTCCCCAATGAGTGCGCTTCCTTAGTTTGAAGCGAAAACAGCGTCTGTCCCCGTTTTACCCAATCAGCAAGTTTAATATTTACAGACATAATGTAGCCCGTTGTATTGGCTTTTACGTCCGATTTCAGCAAGTACGTTGCCGTAGCATTCAAGCGAATATCATCGCTGATTGTAAAACTATCCGAAGGATACACCACAGTTACTGGCGTTTTGGGCTGAACGTAAACTCCGGCTTCGTTGTTATTTTTTTTAGAATTACATCCCAAAAATGAAGATAAAACTATTGAAATAATTCCTATTTTCACACATTGCACTTTCATCTTATTTTCTATTGTAAAGTAATGTACTTTAATTTATTATAAAGATTGTAGAGGTTGGTTTCGTATTGAATGAGCGATGATTTCAAATTCAGATAATTACTAATCGAGACTATAAAATCAGTTACTTTTACATCTCCCGTAGGAAGTTGTCTCAATGTGGCTTCTATTAAGGTTTGGGCATATTTCATTTGCTCATTAGCCGTAGCTATCATTTGTTTGTATTGCGAAATTTGGCTTTCAATTTGAAGGGTTTGCTGTTCGTATTGTTTCCTTTCAAACTCGTTGTACCAACTAAGGGTTTCCTGTTGCAATTTTTTCTGTTGCAGGGATTTTTTTCGCTTATCACCGTCGTAAATTGGCACGGTAAGCGATAATCCGGCACTTACACCCAGATTTTTATATGCTTTGGCCGGAAATGACGACATATAACCGCCATCTGCATACGCCGACAATTTCGGGCGATAATCAAATTTAATAATTTTGGTATCGTTTGCTAATTTCAGACTATCAGTCAGATAGCTTTCGGCGTAGATACTCTGTTCGAAAGGAATAAAATTATCATTGGAAAGCAAAGGCGGTGCAATTTTCTGTAAAGTGGTGTCCACCATTCCAGCAAGGTAGTTCAGTGTGGCATAATTATTCAGCCAATCGGCGTACAATTGTTTGGATGTAAGTTGATTTTGTTGCAACGTGACCACAAAACTCAAATAATCGGTTTGCTTAAATGATGCGTTTTGTGTCAATTTTTTCAAAATAATTTCTTCCTCCTGCAATAACCGGATAATCTCCTGTGAAACCTGATACTGTTGTTGAACGGAATACGTGTTGATGTACTGCTCGGCAACGGCACGGTTCAGTCGCAGTTCCGTAACGGCAGATTGGTTGAACAATTGCCTGATGTCCAGCGAATAATCAGCTAACCGGGTATTTCGGTTTTCACGCCCCAGCAAGTCTTTGTTTACACGGATAACAGAATTCAGATTTTGCCCGTTTGAGAGTACATTGTCATATCCCCACCCTTTTATCACCGGCGCGTACATGGCATCCACATTTCCGGTAACCTGTAGTCCGTTATCGGCAAGCATTTTCAGACTGTCAATTTTCAACGAATAACGCTGATTATTGTAGTCGTTTAACACCGGACTGTTGGCACGTGCAGAAGCGAGAAAATAATCGAGCGTTTTGGTGGATTGGGTAAAAGCCGCCATAGGAAACGACAAGATTGTTAAAACGGTTATGACTTTTTTGAAAGAAAACATATTTTTTATACTAGTTGATTTTCTGAACTTTAGGCTTAAATAAAGAAAGAAAAACACGAATTGGATAAGAAATTACAAACAAAAATCCGTAAAATCAGCCAATACATGTTTTCTACCTTGCATATCACATTTTTTAATGTTCACAAATTACATTTCCGTTTAGGTCAAAAATAACTTCTTTCTCGGCACCTGCTTTTGAAAGGTCAACCATATACTGAATGGATTTATTGACAAGTGTCAGTTTTTCAATCTGGTGAGAAATAGTGTAATCTGCAAAATTAGCCTTTATCACTTCAGTGATTTTAGAAGGAGCCGTTTTTATATCTACATCTTCTTCCTGCTGAATAAACTTGCCTTGAGGCGTAAAAATCAGGGAGTAAGTTGTACTTCTGGCTTTTGAAATAGCAACATCAATGGCATCTTCGCCTGTGCACATCGGGTCATGATTTGCCTCTTTAATAGTATATCCGACATAGTTTTTTGCTACAAAGTCATGAACGCTCTGCGGTAATTCGCTAATTTCCACTTTTCCAGATTCAGAAACCGGAGCGGAATTAGCTGGTAAAGAATTCTCGTCATTATTATTTGTTTGCAAAAAATTACCCAGAGTGTCAAAAATCAAATTTTTATCTTTCACTTCCGCCTGAAAAGTTACATTCTTATTCTTATCAGTAATTTTTGAAATTTCTTTCACATTAGCACCAGGAAAATTTTTAGTAATATAATCTTTTGCCAGTTTAGGAAATAACGAATAAGCGATTTCTTCTTCTAAACGCAGGAGTTTTCCGTCAGTACTGAATAGAGCCGACGTTTCAATACCATTGTTTTTAAATTCAGCTTCCCAGCTGGCGTTTTCTTTATTCTCCCAATCTACTTTTGAAATTCCTGGATACATCTTTTCAATAGCATTTTGGACATCTTGGGGCGCTTTTTTGCCTTCATTGCAACTTGCAAATACAAGTGTTGCAACCAAACCCATTACTAAAAATACTTTTTCCATTTTCGTTTAATTTTTCAATTGATTAAGTACTGCAAAGTATAAAACCGAATCTGAACGAAATTTGAATTTATGATAAAAATATTTTTAAAAGTGTAAGTAATGTTAAAATTCTACCACAAACCAATGTTTTCCTTCTAAAAACTCATAGCGGATTTGCCAATTATTCAATTCACATATTCGTCGGCAGATTTCCAAGCCTAAGCCCGTACCGGATGAGTTACAATGTGATTGTTTTTGAAAACGTTTGAAAAGCTTGGATCTGTCAAGAGGTTGATTTTCAACAGCTGTGTTGCCCACTCTGATGGCATTGAGTAAAATTTGGACCTCCAGTGTGCCATCTTTGGGTGTATAGCGAAGAGCGTTTGTAATTAGATTGGTAATAAGCGTGACCGTCAGTATTTCATCGGCAATAACTGTGGATGAGGCTTTCTGTAATGTAACAACATGAATATTCCTCTCACTAAAAGTTTCTTCATGCTGGGTAAGAATGTGTCTTGTCGTTTCAGGAACATTAATTTCTCGCTTCTCTGCGAATTGGTTATTATCAATTTTTGCCAAAAGCAGAAGTGATTTGTTTAATTTCCGCATTCTGCTACTAGTTTCGGACATTTCTTCCAAAAGATTTACCTGTTCCTGATTAAGTGAGTCTGTCTGCCAAAGTAAGTCCAGCTTGCTCTGCATGATAGCGAGTGGCATCTGTAATTCATGCGAAGCATTTTCAGTAAATTCTTTTTGAGCTTTGAAAATTCGGGCATTGTGGCTGGTTAATGTATTGAGCGATTGATTTAGATTGTTTAGTTCTGTAATGGATGATTTTGGTAGGTTTAAAGGTCCATCTCTATCAATCCGGAATAAACTTAATGCATTCAAGGTTTTATAAAACGGTATCCAGATTTTTTTGTTAAGCCTTCTATTGATAAACAGTAAAGCCAGAAACAGCAATATCAAAATAAAAATTTGCATAACAAGAATAGCCTGAAGCAAATCTTCGTTTTCTACCAATGATCTTTGAATGCGAATGAAATAAGAAGTACCATTTGTAGTAGTATTAAATTCCATTATCCGATAGGGAACCATTTCCTTATCCTGAGCAACATAAATATCTTCTGTATAATGCCGTTCATACAAAGTTGTGTCTTCTGTGGGACGTATAGTGATATTTTCATCGAATGAAGTAAAAGTTATCGGGGAAGCATTTCCCAGTTTTTTTTCAATCCACTCACGCTGAAACTCTATACTCTCATCAATGCTGTTAATCATTACCGCACGAAGCACGAAATAAGTGATCGGTGTAGCCATCAGCAACACAGCAATGGTAACACCTATATAGTGTATGGCTATGTGGTTAGTCAGCTTCATTATACTTCAAACTTGTAACCCATGCCGTAAATTGATTTGATGTAATCAGTACCACCAGCTTGAGCTATTTTCTTCTTAAGATTTTTAACGTGAGCATACACTATGTCAAAGTTATCAAAAAATTCGGTGTTGTCACCAGCAAGATGCTCTGCGATAGCAATTTTTGAAAGAACCCTGTTTTTGTTCATGACAAAATAAAGCAACAGGTCGTACTGCGTTTTAGTAAGATCGAGAAGTTTGCCATTCACATAAACTGTTTTTGCAAGTGTGTCTATTAAAAATTCGTTGAATTTCAGTGTGTTATTTCCATCAAACCGACGGCGACGTATCACAGATACGATTCGTGCACTCAGTTCCGACAAATGAAAAGGTTTAGCAAGATAATCATCAGCGCCCAGTTGAAGTCCGATAATTTTATCATCTATTGCATCTTTTGCAGAAATAATTATCACACCCTCTGTTTTGTTATCCGCCTTCAATGCTTTTAGAATATTCAAGCCATTGCCGTCAGGTAGGCTGATATCCAACAAAATGCAGTCATAATCGAATCCGCCAATTTTATACATAGCCTCATTAAAATTTTCCGCAACATCACACACATAGTTTTCGTGCTTTAAATATTCGGCAATACTTTGGCTAAGTTTCTCTTCATCTTCAACAATTAGGATTTTCATATCTGATGATTTTTGTTGTAAAATATCCTCGTAAATCTGGATTCAATCTGGATTCACAAACAAAAAAAATAATGCTTTCTTTACGATTAAAAATGCATTTTCATGTATTTCAATTTCGGCTCGGTGTACAAAAAATTATTGTTTTGGCAAAATGAACCAGAAAGTGGAGCCTTTGCCAACTTCTGAATCTACCCCCATCTGACCATTGTAATGTTTGATAATCTGCATGCAGATAGAGAGACCTAATCCAGTGCCTTCTACGTAGTTGTCCAGTTTTACAAATCTGTCAAATATCTTTTGCTTTTGGTCATCAGGGATTCCTTTTCCGGTATCTTCAACAAAACAGCGGACATCTTTTTCCCTCTCACGGAATCCTACTTTGATATGCCCCTTTTTTGTAAACTTAACAGCATTAACCATAAGATTTGTAAAGATTTCTCTCAGCCTTGCAGGGTCTGAGATTATCTTGCAAGTCTCAGCAGGAATGTCAATCTGCATCTCTATATTTTTACCTGAAAATCTTCCGGTCTTTGCTTTTGCGTCAAGTGCAAATTCACCATAGGAAGAATTCACAAGCTCATTCAAATCTATATACTCATTAGTAAAGTCAAGAGTTCCAGCCTCAATCTTAGACAAACTCAATATATCATTAACCAAATTCAAAAGTTGCTTGGTATTAGATTGCATGATGCCCTTGTACATCTTTTTATCTTCCGACGTAACATCCTCGTCCATTAATAGCTCCGCAAATCCGTTAATTGCATTCAAAGGGGTCCTAATCTCATGACTGACATTTGCAATAAACTGGCTCTTCATCTTATCTGCAGACTCAGCCGCTGCCTTTGCCAATCTAAGCTCAGCCGTTTGAGTCTCCCTGTCAGTTACATCCTCCACTCTGATAACGGTACCGATATATTCTCTACTGTCGGGATTATAAATAGAATTATAATACATCTGATAAGTGTGGGCCTCCTTGTGGATTATCTCTCTGGATGTATGCGGACCGTCAAAGGAATGGGTCAAAATTGGACAACCCGCTTCACAATTAATATTTCTTATTTTAAGGTTAAAGCACTTTGTTCCTATCTTCCACTCTGAGAAATCCTCCATGCCTTTCATAGTGCTGCAATTTTCCCAAATAATATTGTGATACGCATCTATAAATATCAACCCTTCACCTATGTTGTCCAAAATCAACTTGTTATCTCTGTGTAAAACTTTAAGGGAAGTGTTAAGACGCTCCGTTTTATAAAGCAGCGTTAAGATAAAAATGAATGCGATAAGAAAAACTGCAAGCGCAACGGCAATTAAATCAACCCATCTGCGGTAACGTTCCGGCAAATAATTAATGTCATTTATAAATTGTGACTTTTTCTCTGCAAGCCTCTTATCTATATTAAATTTCCCAAAAGCCTGAGCATCATATTGTACACCATTTGGAATCTGGTCAAAATATATACCCGGTTCAGAATATCCGCCGTTTAAGACTTTTACAATACTCTGTGCTATGTCCCTTCCCTGATTTCTATACTTTGGAAAGTAACCGCCTATTGCCCATTGACCCATGCCAATAGAAGACAATGAAAATACAGGAAGTGCCTTATTTGCATTAGACAGAGAGTAGACATCGGTAGGCAAATAATAAGACTCATTCTTATCCACACGCCATGTTCCCAACAATAGGACGCTGTTTACAGGTGACAGAGAGGCTATTGCAGATTCTATCTCTTTACTGTCTTTTGTCCTTCCGTCAAGTAAAATCAGTTTTAAATCTTTATGCCTCCCAAAAACTTTACGCACATGGGCCTGCATGACAACTCCTCCAAAAGTATTATCTGTAAGAAGAGCAAAATTTTTAACCCCAGGATAAAGATTTCTTATAATATCTATATTCTTCTCAATATCATAATTATACACAGTTCCCGACAGTACGCATTTCCGGTTCTTTAAGTCCGTAAGATAAACTGGCTCCGGCATCCATGTGGAAAGATCTGTCCTCTCTTTTGGAAGTTTTATGCTGTTGTAACTCATCATTGCACAAACAACGGGAACACCTATTATTCTGTCTGACGGCTGAGAGAGATAGGTCGCCCACACCTCCTGGCCCAATAGAACAACTGCTGCAACAGTCAGATTACCGTTGACATCCGTATACTTGTCTAGAATTCTGCTAAATCTTCTCTGATAGGCAAAGACCTCTCCAAAATTTTTGCAATTCATGCTCTCAATTACAAGAGTATTATGAATACGCAAAGAATCACAAGTTTGCTTGCAGCTCAATAATGCGTTTGTAACAGAACTTGTCTCCGGATTGTAAGAAGATATAACAAGCACAGGTTTGCCGGTGTTTATGTAATCATCTCCAAACGCAGGCTCATCGCTGGAATATGCATCAATTCCATGATGCCCTATTTTCACATATCCGGCTGATTTTAAAGCAGTTGCATTTTGCCCGGAAACATTGAGAGACAACAACAGCAACGCCGCAAAAATACCGGAAAAAAATGCGGAAAAAATTTTGGGGGCTGCGCGTGAGCCAAAATCACAATTATTTTCTGAAGAGTCTTTCAAAACGTTTAAACCAATATTAAAGGTAATTTATTTTCTTTTATCCCTTATTTTTTGTTATCCTTCATCTCTCTCTCAACATCCTTTACGGTAATAGGCAACCTCTTGGCACCCAGGAGTCTGCAGCCGTCGGGAGTAATAAGGATATCATCCTCCAGCCGAATTCCTCCAAAGTGATAATAATCTTTAAGCTTGGAGAAGTTAATGAACTGAGCATTTGTTTTCTCTTTCTTCCACTTCTCTATAAGCGCCGGAATAAAGTAAATACCGGGTTCATCTGTGATTACATTTCCCGGAACAAGTTTACGTGCCATTCTTAATGATGCAAGACCAAACTGTTTGCTGCGTTTTGCGGCGCTGCCATAGCCAACATAATCTTCTCCTAAATCCTCCATATCATGAACATCCAAACCCATGTTGTGGCCAAGGCCGTGAGGCATGAACAATGCAGGTGCGCCGTTTGCAACAGCCTCATCTATATCTCCTTTCATAAGTCCAAGTTCTTTAAGTCTCTCTGCAAATAATCTGTAAACTGCAATATGAACCTCCAAATAAGTGATGCCCGGTTTTGCCATTTTAAGAGTTAAGTTATTTGCGTCTGAAACTATTGTAAAT
>Ga0209098_1004461_pt1 | contig 10914 bp, 10 predicted proteins | sample AD_JPNHW1_MetaG_FD_184429 | JGI IMG/M metagenome (GOLD analysis project Ga0209098, IMG submission 184429) | Active sludge microbial communities of municipal wastewater-treating anaerobic digesters from Japan - AD_JPNHW1_MetaG (SPAdes) (version 2) | ecosystem: Engineered > Bioreactor > Anaerobic... | reverse complement strand
CTTGTCGGCCTCCGAAAAACTCTCGACCGGCAAATTGCAGAATGAACAGATTTCCCCAAAACCTGCCAGTAACTCTAAAGGTGCATAACGGCAAACGTAGTCAATCATTTCCCGGCTCCGCAATTCGGCCTGCTAGACCACCTAGACCTCTGCATTGTGGCCTCCAAGCATCTCAAAAAAAGCCTGCATCTTCGTGGCCATCTGGCCTTCGTTGATATTTTGCTTGTCGCAGGCATCCCCGTCCAGCACGAGCACGGGGAAGCCTTGTTGTTCAAGAATCTGCTTGGCAAGATTTGCAGCTCCAAGCGTCTGTTTGCATCCCCATTGGCAAAACCACACCACGCCGTCCGCATGAAGCCTCTTTGCCAGATCCAGAACTCGACGCGTTCGTCTGACTGCACTCCCTCCGGCGCTATTCCTAAGCAGTTTCCGTGCCATAGATTCAAAAGGGACCTTCTCATCCAGATCATCTTCCTCGTTGAGAAAGTCAAAACTCAAATCGGATCCCAGAAGTTGACAGGGCGCATCAAGTGCAAACATACGAGCCACGGAATTCTGCCAAAAAGGCAAGGTATGGACCCAGAGAATCCTCTTCTTCAGGTGTCCATGGTTCGCCAGCGGCGCATTTTGAACATCGCGAAGCAAAAATTCCATATATTTTTCCAGGTTCGGAGAACCCGCCTGCAGGTGTGTCAGAAAAATACGATACATTTCGGTTAAAGGGTCATTTGTAAATTCGCGAAAAGCAAGCTCGCTTTGGTAGCGTGCATAGAGATCGAAACTTCGTTTCTCTCTTCTGATCGCTTCTGCCAGGCGCTCTTCGTTTAGCTTGCGGTGAGTGGTGTCCTCCAGGAATCTTGCCATTGATCGAAACTGGTTTGCCACATAGATCACTGCTTCGTCTGGAATTGCCTTATCCCAATTTGGGGAGGCCTGGCCCATTTCGACACACAAATCCTCTTCGACATATGAATCCTCGTAGCCAACCGAAACTGCAGGCACATCCAGCACAAAAAGGGGTACTTGCCAATACGAGGCAAGAGTACGAAAAGTATTCAGATTGGCATCGCAAGCCACAGTTGCGTGTATGACACACTGGGGCTTTGGCAGTACGGAGGAGAGTGATGCTCCAAGGAGCGCCTTGTGGTACGAGCAATAAGTTTTTGGCACTCCCCAGTTTTCTGCATATTCAACAAAACCACGTTCGCAACATGCCCCGTCCAGGTAACCGGCAAAGCCCTCTACGAATTGCGGCACGAGATCCATAGCGACGAGTAACTCACAGGGAAGAAAAAGGTTGACTACAACCGACTCTTGAGGCTTTCTGAGCGGCGCAAGAATGGCCAGGCCGCATGCCAAGGCTACATAACGCTGGCTTAGGCCTAAATGCGAAACAGGATCAAAGCAGCTCAAGTGGCTTTGAAGGTTGTTTGCTCTAAAGCCGACCTTGAGCAGCTTTAGCGCTGTCTTCGGTCTTGTTTCAATGCAAGTGCCAACTGCATTCCCGAATGCACGTACGATAGAACTCATTCTTGCTTGTTGGTTCATTATTGAATCAGTCTGCTCCTTTTGCCGGCCTACGACACACAATGGTCTTGAAGCGACCTTGAGGAAAAGAGTAGACTAAGTATTCTATCCTTAAAAATGATTGTACACCAGTTTCTAAGTGTTTAGAAAGTGAGTCGTGCAGAAAACCAATCCTAAAAGGCTGGCGGAATGGAAGAAGATCTGCTCAAGAAGCTCTCTCAACTCGCTTCGCAAGAACACATCGAGCTCCCCAAATGGCTTTTTCCAGAAGAGATCACTGAAGCCGAGACCGAAGTGAACGAAACTCGGTACCTCAAACTGGCAAAAGAGAGCAATGTCCCATTCTGGGGTCTTTTTAAGGCTGTTTTCGAGGAAGACCGCCTCTTGGTTCTCCCCAGGCTCCTAAGTGCCACCGTTAAGACGCTCGATCGCATTCCAAAATCGCTCCTCATGCGAGCGAGCCCGGAAAGAGAAGAGTATATTTTCGATACGTTTAGAATTTGGTCCGGTGCCATTTGTCAGTTACTTCAGATAAGGCTGAGCGTCAAAGGGGCGGAGCGGATAGATCCAACCAAGACGTACCTTTTTGTGTCCAACCACCGCTCGCCAGCCGATATTCCTGTACTCTACAACACCGTCCCCACAAAAGCGGCCTTTGTAGCCAACAAGGTCATAGGACAGATTCCCATTTTCTCGTATTGGATGAAAGCAAGCGGTGCCGTTTTTGTAGATCAGGGCAAACCTAAAGAGGAAGTGGATGCCTTTAAAACTATGGTCAGACGACTAAAGCAGGGACGAACACTGATTCTTTTCCCGGAAGGTTATATCCACCAAGGGCCAGGCGTTGGAGAATTCAAACGCGGTGGTATCCACGCTGCTTTGCTCGCCAATGTACCAATTGTGCCAACATGCCTTTTCAACACCGAGAAGGTAATACGAACAGGGACTTTCCATTTTGTTCCAAGACAAAACGTCTGCGTGGAGTTTGGGGAACCCATTTATCCCGATTCGTTGAGCAGGAAAGAAAAGAAGTTTATAGAGCTCACTACAAGGGCTGAAATTGCCGCCATGCGGGAGAATGCGCGTAGAAAGGAGTCTGCTCAGATTTCAATTCCTGAGTTGCGGGCTACACTTAAGGAAACCATTAATAGGTTGACGTAATTGAAAAAGACGTCGTTAAAGCAGTTGTAGCAAAGGAAAAACCAACTATGTCGGATCCAGTGAGTCGTACCATAGACCCTAACCAGCAAAAAAAGAAAAATGCTTATGCTTTTTTGGTCCTGATCGGTATTGTGAGCCTCTTTTCCGACCTCACCTACGAAGGGGCAAAGAGCATCATTGGGCCATACCTGCTGTTGTTGGGTGTGTCCGCTTCTACCGTCGGTTTTGTCTCAGGTCTGGGGGAGTTCATCGGTTACGCGTTTAGGCTTGTGGCAGGCTATATAAGCGACAAAACCAAACGCTATTGGACCATTACCATCATAGGCTATGCCTTTAACGTCGTCGTCATTCCGGCGCTCGCGCTGGCCACGAAGTTCGGCTGGGTGTACGCCTGCGCCCTTATACTCCTGGAACGTTTCGGCAAGGCCATAAGGAGTCCTGCAAAAACAACAATTGCGTCGTTTGCCGCGCAGGAGGTAGGCGCTGGCAAAGGCTTTGCGCTGCAGGAAGTGCTGGACCAGATTGGTGCTTTTGTTGGCCCTCTCATGTTATCGCTCGTTCTTTTCATAAAGGGCGGCAGCAACGATCTCTCGGCTTATGAGCTCTCCTTTTTGCTCCTCGGCATACCGGCTTTGATAACACTGGGAATATTGCTTTTTGCTAGAAGCAAATATCCCAACCCGAGTGAATTCGAGGTTAAAGAGTCGCCCCGCGATGCAAAGAACATTCAAGCGGCGTTCTGGTTTTACCTTGCGGGTATTTCACTGCTCGCCATCGGCTTTGCAGACTTTCCGCTCATGTCGTACCACTTTGCCAAGACAAAACTAATCTCGGATAGCATGATTCCAATTCTTTACGCCTTGGCAATGGGCATCGACGCACTGGCGGCGCTCGTTTTTGGACGAATGTACGACAAACGTGGCATGACCGCGATTATGATTTCCTCCGCTATTTCAGCGTTCTTTGCGCCTTTTGTGTTTTTGGCGAACAGCGAGGCAATAGCCATTGTGGGCATACTGTTATGGGGCATCGGCATGGGAGCACAGGAGTCAATCCTGAAGGCCGCCGTCACCACCATGATCAGCAAAGAGAAGCGCGGCACAGCGTTTGGCATCTTCAACTGCGGCTTTGGGCTCGCCTGGTTTGCGGGCAGCTGGGCTATGGGAGCGCTCTACGACACTTCGATTATCGCGCTGGTTATCTTTTCCATTGTGGCCCAGCTTGCGTCGCTGCCCTTCTTCTTTAGGACGAAGACTTTGCTTGCCTCAAGGCCATAAGTACGCGCTCAGGCGTAAAGGGCGTTTCCGTCAACCGAACACCAATTGCGTTGCGAAGGGCATCTGCGATAGCAGCCGGCGGTGTATCTATGCCAATCTCGCCAATCGACTTGGCGCCGAAGGGGCCAGAAGGTTCAAAACTCGGTGCAAGCTCGACCTCAATCCTGCCAACGTCCTCGCGTGAGGGGATGGGATACGACATGATGCTGTTGGTAAGCAGCCTTCCTTTCTCCGTATATTGAACGTTCTCGTAGAGTGCAAGCCCGATGCCCTGCAGGAGACCTCCCTCGGCCTGGACGCGCGCCAGATTGGGGTTGATGGGCACACCGCAGTCCACCACCGCAACATACCGCAAAAGATCAACCTTTCCAGTGCCCGTGTCCACCTCGATCTCTGCAAAACCCGCCATATAGGGTGGCGGCGAGAGGGGACCAGTGAAGGACCCTGTTGCGGACAGCATCTTCATGTCTTCGCGGTTGTGGTAGAGGGTATCGAAGGAAAGATCGCGCAAGGTCACCAAGACCGCACCATCGGCAGCGAGGAATTTTTCGCCGTCGAAGGTGATGGAGGCACTGTCGGTGGCGCCGCTTTCGGCTTTGTCGCTGCCATTGTCCGCGGCGTTATGATCGACGTGCCCGCCCTTACAGTAATGCTCTGCAACGGCGTCGATCATCACCCTTTTCATTTTGCGGGCGGCATCCAGCACGGCATTGCCCGATACGTAGGTGGTGCTGGAGGCATAGGCGCCCACATCGAAGGGCGTATTGTCGGTGTCCGAAGAAAGAATCGAGATTGAGGAGACCGGCACGCCCAATTCCTCGGCTGCGATCTGCGTCAAAATGGTATCGCTGCCGGTACCCAGGTCAGTGGCCCCTACTTTGAGCGTGAACCAACCGCCATCCTGGAGGCTCAATGTGGCAGAGCCCATGTCCACAAGCGGAATGCCGGAACCCTGCATGGCAAGAGCCATACCGAGCGCGCGAATTTTGCCGGGTCCTGACTGCCAGGACAGGTGTTCGGGGTTCCAGCCAATAAGTTCCTTTCCTCTGTCGATGCAGTATTGAAGTTTGCAGCTGTCGATGGGCGCATCGATACCTTCGCCACCCTCGCCCATGATGCGGAACACGTCGCTCTTCTCGCCCTCGCGAATCATGTTCTTTTCTCGGAAGGCGATGGGGTCCATGCCAAGCTGGTGCGCAATCTCATCGATGGTGGATTCCAGCGCGAAATTACCCTGGATGGCACCGTAACCGCGGAAAGCTCCGGCCGAAATTTTGTTTGTGTAGACGGCATGACCGCCAAAATGGACGGCCTTAACCTTGTTATAGAGGGGAAGTGCCTTGGAACCGACCACCATGAAGGCGGTGAGGGCGTGCTCGCCATAGGCGCCAGTGTTGGAAAGGACACTCATGTCCAGCACATTCAGAGTGCCGTCGCGATTGGCGCCGGCGCGCATGGTGATGCGCATTTGATGGCGGGTGAAGGTGGATTCGAAGACTTCCTTGCGGGAAAGGGCCAGGCGCGCCGGCCGGCCGGTGCGAAGCGTCACGAGCGCAACGAATGGCTCGACGTGGATGGTCTGTTTGGAACCAAATCCCCCACCGATGCGCGGCTTTACGATACGTACCTGGCTATACGGGATATCGAGGGCCTGCGACAGGATTCTCCGCGTGTGGAAAGGGTTTTGTGTGCTGGTATAGACGACAAGCCTGCCGTGCAGATCGATGTAGCTGAAGGCAGTGTGTGGTTCCATGGCGACGTGCGACTGTGCCTGGGTTACGTAGGTTTTCTCTACCACGACATCGCTCTTGGCAAGTTCGGCTTCCACATCGCCAATGTGCATATCGTAGGCACAGGCGATATTTCGGCTCGGATCAAAGCCGGTGGGAATCATCTCGTGGATATCTTTCTCGGGGTGAATGACAACAGCGTTGTCCATCGACTTTTCAAAGTCGAGCACAGGCTCGAACACTTCATAGGTCACCTGCACGAGTGAGGCGGCCTTTCTGGCAAGCTCGAGCGTCTGTGCTGCTACGATGGCGACCTCGTCGCCAACGTAGCGCACATATTCGTCCAATACGAACTTGTCGCGGGGACTCGGCTCCGGGTCGCCCTGGCCTGCCCGTGTGTACGGGATGTGCTTTATGTCTTTCCATGTGAGGATGCAGGCAACGCCTGGCAGGGCGAGGGCTTTCTCCGTATCGATGGATTTTATGCGGGCGAATGCATGGGGACTTCTAACGAGTACCACAAAGAGGGCGTCGTATGGGGCAAAGTCATCGGTGTAGGCGGGCCGGCCTGTGACAAGGCCGATGCCTTCTAGTTTTGGCTGATTGTGGTTGACGGTGCGAAAGGTGCGGGAGTTATCAGGGGGCCGATCATTCATGTGGCGCCTCCAAATACTTTACGATCGCTCGTAAATGGCCTTCGTAGCCAGAACAGCGGCAAAGGTTGCCGGAAAGATAGTGGCGAATTTCTGCTTCGGTAGGAGACTTTAGTTCGCGTTTAAGGGCCAGCACCATCATGGTAAAACCAGGGGTGCAATAGCCACACTGGTCTGCTCCTTCGGCAACAAGGAATTGCGCGAATTCCGCAGCTTCTTTTTCCACGCCGCGGACGGTAGTGATGTTGCGGCCTTCGGCGCGGCCTGCAAAGACCGAGCAGGAAGGGACCGGCACCCCGTCCAACCACACAGTGCAGACGCCACAGTTCCCGGTGTCGCAACCTCTCTTTACTTCAGTATAGCCTGCGGAGCGCAAGACATCGCACAGCATATCGGCCGGGTTGCACGCAATAACGCGTTGAACGCCATTAATCGTCATAGTCAGGTTGACGTCGCTCATGATGCGGCCTCCGTAATTGCTCGTTCAACAAGGGTTTCACATAAAAGACGCCTATAGTCCGCACTCCCACGCGAATCGGAAACAAAAAGGGTTTCGGCAGCGGCGGCCTTCGCGGCGGCGCTTGCGTAGGAAGACGGTGCGGCGGGCGGCACCATTGCGGCGCCCTGAGCGTGTGCGGCCGTGCAGGCCGCGTTGCACGCGGCCTGCGCATTTGGGCAAAGCCGCGCCGCGGCCGGCCGCGCCCCAACCACAACGCGCCAGCCTTCCGCCGTGAAGGCCGCCGCCGCGTTCAGCACCGCAAAATCATTCCTGGTTATCCGCAAACTCTGAAAGCTGACATAAGGATTCTTGGCAACCACGATACTTTCCAATAAGAATGCCCCTTTTGGCGGAGCCGCCAAAAAGTCACCAAGGCTCATCTGTCCCTGCCCATATAGACTCACCCTGGCATCAAGCGCCAAGAGCAAGGTGATCAAATCGGAAAAACCATACCGACCTGCAACGGTTCCGCCTATTGTTATGAGATTGCGCAGTTGGACACCTACCAGATGCTCGGTTGCGTGCCGAAACGCGCCGCGAAATGCGTCATCAAGCAAAGGAGAAGTCTCTATTGCTCTTGCGGTCGTCATGGCGCCTATTTCAACAAGATCAAGAGAATCTCCAGATCCCGCTTCTCTTATGTAATCCAACCGCAGCTCACAGAGATCTACCATTGTGTCGGTAGACCTGCCATTCATGTGAAGCCAGCACCCTCCACCCACGGGCAGCCCGCCCTTCTGGATGAGGCTGTAGGCTTCATCGAGCGTCTGTGGACGCATGTAGTGATTTACTTCCATGACTTCTCCTCAACAATTGCGCTATTCTACTACAAAAAACTACAACGAACAACAAAAGGACACTCTCTACATGCCTGCGCGAGCAGCAAAAGCCGCAAAAATTGCACCTCCCCTATTTCTTCTTTGTGAGCTTCTCTATCTCTTCTTCTACTTCCCCTGCACCATCTGCATAATACTCCTGTTCTTTTGGTTCCAGTTCTTTAAGCAGCCTGAGAAACTCCCCAGCGTGCACTCGTTCTTCATTCGCTATATCGACAAGAACTTCCTGCGCCAACTTGTTGTCCGTGGATTCCGCAAGCTGCGTGTACATTTGAATCGCCTCGTACTCTGCCGCGATCATAAACCTGATCGAGCGCACAAGTTCGCTCTCCGTCAACTTGCGGTCGCTCTTCATTCCCGAAAACGCTGTTCCAAAATCTGGCATACAAACCTCCTTAGGATGTTGCTAGTCATTACGCTCTTAAGGCGATGTTTAAACACTGACATCTAAGTGAATCCTAACATAGTATATATACCGCATCAATTTATGAGACTGGAAGCCAAAACTTTTCTGTTGAAACTCCATGACAATGCGTCCTTGTGCACTCGATTAAAATGTCCTTTTGGTAGAATAGCAGCCAGGAACGAAGATGGCTAAGAAATGAGCGATGGGACAAAAAGCGCTTCTACGGGCGAAAGTTATGGAAAATAATGAAAGAAGAAACCACGTCCGATGCAACGCGACTGCTTTGGCGCTGGATTGAGCGTTATGGCATACCACAGGCGCTCTATTGCTATCAAAAGAATGTCTTTGTGAGTATCCGTGAGGCCACGATTGAGGAGCACTTGGCGGGTATTGAACCGAAGAGCCCGTCAAACTTGTTCCTTATGTTCGGCTCACTATAGACAGCCGCTCTTGATTCCTTGCTGATTGGTATTATATTGATGCATGTTACGTTGCCTGCTCTTAAGGAAAGCATGGGAAGCACAGCCGTGTGAGGAACAAAATGGCGCAAACACACTACGATCCTAAGTTCTACTCTATCCCAGAGGCGTATTTGGCACTCTATAAGGGGATAAAGACATCTCTCAGCACTATCACCTTCAAAAAAAGCACCGACACTTTGAGCGATGAGTTCAAAGAGAGAATCATGCTTGCGGTTACTGAAGTGAACAGCTGTGAAATCTGCTCATACGTGCACACACGAATAGCCCTTGAAAAGGGCTTGGACGAAGAAGAAGTGCAGATGATTCTGGGAGGTAATTCCGAAAACATACCAGAACAAGAAAGAGTGGCTATACTGTTCGCCCAGCATTACGCAGATACGCGTGGCAAGCCAACCCGGCAGGCATGGAATACACTCGTGGAAACGTATGGAGAGCAAAAGTCCCGCTACATCCTGGGCGCTATACGGACGATGATGATAGGGAATATCTTTGGTGTACCGGTAAGCGCATTTAAGAACAGACTAAAAGGAAAGCCAAACAAAAAGAGCAATATTGGCTACGAGTTAAGCATGATGGTGCTTCCAATCGTGTTTGCTCCAATTGCGTTCGTACATGCGCTTATATCACAAGCCCTAAGGATACCTCTACTCTCATTCAGAAATTAGGCATATCGTAAAGACCGCCGGCGTTAACAACCTTTGAATATCCCGCCGACTTTAGCATGCGGGCAGCGAGTGCGGACCTTGCTCCAGAAGCGCAATACAGAACAATTTGTCTATCTTTTGGGCCTACTTCGCTTAAGCGGTTCAAAATCTCGTTCACGGGGATGCATATTGCATTCGGGTAGTGTTCCTCTTCAAACTCTTCCATGCTCCTCACGTCTATGACGAGCGCACCACCCTTGATGAGTTCTTCCACAGGATTACGTGCCATACTTTATTCTCCTTCCTCAATGAGTTCATTGAACTCTTTTATTAGTTGCATGCTGGTGAATCCACCACTGACATACTTTATGTCGCTCGATCTCTTATCAACAAGTTGCCGATATGCCAGATGTCCCTCAAATCCTGCTTTTGAAACTATCAACAGCTGGCTTTCGGGGATTTCATCGATCCTGTCCCGCAGTTCATCCACTGGAATATGAATACTGCCTCGAATATGACCCTGTACAAATTCGTTAAAGGTTCTGACATCGAGAACGGTAGCCGAATTCTCTTTGATAAGCGGCAAGGCTTCTTGGGCGGTGATGAATTTTGAGAAACCCACCATATCGTTTCGCGCAGCAAATGCGGCCATCTGTAGTGGATCGTTTGCGCTGGAATACGGTGGAGCATACGATAAATCGAGCGCGGACAAATCCTCAAGTGTTAGTTTTGCATAGATTGCTACGGCTAGCACATCGATGCGTTTTTCTACACCTTCCTTACCAAAGGCTTCTGCGCCAAGAATCCTCCCATCTTTTGCCTGATAGATGATTTTCAGGCTTAAGTCTTCGCCGCCGGGATAATAGCTTGCGTGATGTGGCCTGTGAACAGTCACCGCGCGGCATTCAATCCCCGATGCGCGCGCAGCCTTCTCAGAAAGGCCTGTCATCGCATACGTATAGTTCATGACTTTTACCACGGAGGTGCCTAACGAACCTGAATACTGCATGGAACCTCCGAGGGCATTGGTCGCCGCGATACGGCCCTGGCGGTTTGCTGGCCCTGCTAACGGAACTCGAGTCTTTGCGCCATCAGGGATGCGCGTCACTTCGATCATATCGCCTGCGGCATAGATATCAGGGTCATTGGTCTTGAGCCATGAGTCGACGGCGAGTCCATTTGAAGGCCCTATTGTAAGCTCGCTCTTTTTGGCCAGTTCGAGATTTGGGCGCACACCGACTGCAAGGAGCACAAGATCTGCCTGCAGTTGACTGTTGTCGCTCAAGAACGCCAGGTGAGCCTTCTCGTCCACGGCCACCAAAGCCTTTCCAGTAATCGTAGAAACCCCGTTTTCCGCAAAAGCTTGCGCTATTTGCGCTCCGAATTCAGGGTCTGAGAGCGGCATCAACTGCTGAGTGAGCTCTACAATGGTTGTCGAGATGCCCCGCTTATGCAGTGCCTCTGCGGCTTCAAGCCCAATAAATCCACCACCGACGATTACTGCTGCCTTAGGAGAATTTTCCTTAATGAAGTTTTCGATGTTATCGGTATCGGGAATCGTCCAGAGATTGAAAACGTTTTTGCTGTCTGAGCCTTCAAATGAAGGTCGAATCGGGCTACCTCCTTGTGCAAGTATGAGCTTGTCGTAAGGTATCGTAGACAGTCCTTCCTTGCCTTTGAGGGTTACCTGCTTTTGCTG
>Ga0209098_1004458_pt1 | contig 10921 bp, 6 predicted proteins | sample AD_JPNHW1_MetaG_FD_184429 | JGI IMG/M metagenome (GOLD analysis project Ga0209098, IMG submission 184429) | Active sludge microbial communities of municipal wastewater-treating anaerobic digesters from Japan - AD_JPNHW1_MetaG (SPAdes) (version 2) | ecosystem: Engineered > Bioreactor > Anaerobic >... | reverse complement strand
GTACCCGTGGGTGACCTCTTTGACGTCGTCTTTGAAACGTTTGAGCGAGCCAAGGTCGCCGGTATAGATTACAATACCGTCGCGAATGATCCGTACTTTGTTGCTGCGGGCAATTTTCCCGTCGCGGACAAGACAGCCTGCCACGGTGCCCACTTTGGTAATTTTGTATGCTTCGAGAACTTCGGCGGTTCCGGTAATTTCTTCTTTCATTTCGGGAGCAAGCATCCCTTCGATAGCCGATTTGATCTCTTCGATGGCATCGTAAATGATTGAGTAGAGCCTGATGTCGATTTGTTCCTGTTCGGCGAGCTTGCGTGCTGCCATGGATGGGCGGACCTGGAATCCGACGATAATAGCATCGGAGGCTGATGCCAGTATGACATCCGATTCAGAAATCTGACCCACGGCTTTGTGCATTACGTTCACCTGGACTTCTTCATTCGAGAGCTTAATCAGTGAGTCGGCGAGAGCTTCAATAGAACCGTCTACGTCGCCCTTAATAATGATATTCAGCTCCTGGAAGTTTCCAATGGCGATACGGCGTCCGATTTCGTCGAGGGTGATGTGTTTCTGAGTACGCATTCCCTGTTCCCGTTGCAGTTGTTCCCGTTTGTTTGCGATGGTGCGTGCTTCGCGTTCACTTTCCATCACATTGAATTTATCACCGGCCTGAGGGGCGCCACTCAAGCCAAGAACGAGTGCGGGCTCTGAAGGACCGGCCTCTTTGATGCGCTGGTTTCGTTCGTTGAACATCGCTTTCACGCGTCCCATGTGGGGACCGGCCAGCATCACGTCGCCTTCTTTGAGGGTGCCGTTCAATACCAGAACAGTTGCTACATAACCCCTGCCTTTGTCGAGTGAAGATTCAATGACGGAGCCGGAAGCCCTTTTGCTTGCATTTGCTTTCAATTCAAGCATTTCGGCTTCAAGTAAAACTTTTTCGAGCAATTCATGAACGCCTGTTCCTTTTTTGGCCGATATGTCTTGCGACTGATATTTTCCACCCCAATCTTCAACGAGGTAGTTCATATTGGCCAGTTTCTCTTTGATGGATTCCGGATTTGCTCCGGGTTTATCGATTTTGTTGATGGCAAAAATGATAGGGACACCTGCTGCCGAAGCGTGGTTAATAGCTTCGATGGTTTGAGGCATCACGTTATCGTCGGCTGCCACAATGATAATGGCGATATCGGTTACCGAGGCACCACGGGCACGCATGGCGGTGAAAGCTTCGTGACCCGGAGTATCGAGGAAGGTGATTTTTTTGCCACTTTTCAATTCTACATTGTAAGCTCCAATATGCTGTGTAATACCACCGGCCTCACCGGCAATCACATTGGTGTTTCGGATAAAGTCGAGCAACGAAGTTTTTCCGTGGTCGACGTGTCCCATGACGGTGACAATTGGTGGGCGCGAATCCAAATCTTCTTCGCTATCGGCATGTTCTTCGATAGAAGCCATTACCTCGGCACTAATGAATTCAACCCTGAAGCCAAACTCTTCGGCCACCAGCGACATGGTTTCTGCATCGAGGCGCTGGTTAATCGACACGAACAGTCCAAGGGACATGCAGGATGAGATGACCTTTGTAGCCGGAATGTCCATCATGGTAGCCAGTTCGTTTACCGAAACGAATTCGGTAACCTTGATAGTGTTCTGTTCTTCCATGGCGAGCGCTTCTTCCTGGGCCATCCTTTCACTGAAAGCAACCCTTTTCTCCTTGCGGTATTTCGCTCCCTTCGATTTCGTTTTGGTCGTTAAACGGGCCAAGGTATCCTTTACTTGTTTCTGAACATCTTCTTCCGATATTTCCTGGTGGAAAGGCCGTTTCTTTACCCGTTGTTGCGGGACAAATTTGGTTGGGCCTTTTTTAACCGGACCGGCATTTTTTTGGTCCGGTGCCGGGGTACCGGGTGCATTATTGGTGATGTCGATCCGCTCTTTCTGGATCCGTTTCCGTTTCCGTTTTTTGAAGTCGTCGCTACCATGGGCTGCTGGTTTTTCATCGCTCTTTTTATCGAGAGTAATTGTTTTGGGGCCAGCGGCAGGAGCTCCAAATTTATCGGGACGGTTTTGAGCCTCGGGTTTGTCGGTTGAGGAACTTTCTTTTTTGTCGCTTCTCTTCTGGAAATCCCTGGCTTTTCGTTCATCTTCGCGTTGTTTTTTCGTTTTCTTGGGAGGCCTGGTCCGTTGGTTGATGGTGTCCAGGTCGATTTTCCCAATTACTTTCAGGTCGCCTTCTGTTTTTTCAGGAATATTCGATACCTCCTGGGGTTGTTGTTCTTCCCGGAAGGGTTTGAAAGGTGTTGGTTCCTTTTTTTCCACCACAGGAGGTGCAACGGGTTTGGGCTCTTCGGTTTTCGGTTTTATTTCTTCGATTTTCTTTTCAACAACGGGAGGTATAACAGTAACAGGTTGTTCTGGTTTTATCTCTTCAACAACGGGAGGAGTTGAAGGTTGCTTGGGCTCAACGATTTTCTCAGGCTGAACAGGTGGGGTGGGAGTGACTTCTGCTTTTTGCTCTACTTTGGGCGGAGCCGGTTTTTTTTCGAGATCGATTTTCCCAATAATTTTCACTTCTTTTTTGGGTGTAACAATTTTGATTTCTTCGATCTCTTTTTCTTTTTCATGATGGAAGGACGAAGGGGTTGTTTTCTTGGCACTGTGGTCGGTAATCCTCAGTACGTCTTCGTCCTCTTTTTCTTCTTCCGGTTCTTCTTCCGGTTCCTCAACGTCATCAATGGTGAGTGATTCGTTTTTCTGATGACGGTGGGTTCTTAAATTTAATTTTTCCGACTCCTTTTTTAAATCGATGTCTTTGCTGTACTCCCGTTGCAACAGCAAATATTGCTCATCATCGATTTTTGCATTCGGATTCGGATCGACTACATGCCCTTTTTTGCTCAGAAATTCAATCATTGTTTGAATTCCAACGTTGAATTCCCTTGCAACTTTGCCAAGCCGTTGTGTTCCTGTGCCTGATACCATATTTACCTTTCGATTTTTTTATCTGATCTTTTTTAAAACCGGTTGTTACGATTCGAACTCGGATTTTAATATGTGTAATACATCGTCAATGGTTTCTTCTTCCAAATCGGTGCGTTTAATTAATTCGTTGCGTGAAATGGCTAACACGTTCTTCGCGGTATCGCAACCAATCGCTTTCAACGAGTCGATAACCCATCCTTCGATTTCGTCGGAGAATTCGTCGAGGTTCACATCTTCGTCGTCGGCTTGCATTTCACGGTATACATCAATTTCATATCCGGTAAGCTGGCTGGCGAGTTTGATGTTTAAACCACCTTTCCCAATTGCCAGCGAAACTTCTTCGGGTTTAAGATAAACTTCAGCGGTTTTGGTTGCTTCTTTGATCTTGATACTCGATATTTTAGCGGGATTTAATGCCCGCTGGATATATAATGTAACATTGTTGGTGAAATTGATTACGTCGATATTTTCATTTCTCAGCTCACGGACAATCCCGTGAATTCGTGATCCTTTCATTCCTACGCAGGCGCCAACCGGATCGATTCGTTCGTCGTACGATTCTACGGCTACTTTGGCCCGTTGCCCGGGGATCCTGACAATCTTCTTGATGGTAATCAGCCCATCGAAAATTTCGGGTACTTCCAGTTCAAACAACCGTTCGAGGAAGGCAGGCTGGGTGCGCGAAAGGATGATCAGCGGGTTGTTGTTCCGTAGTTCTACTTTGTAAACAACGGCTCTCACGCTGTCGCCTTTCCGGAAATAGTCGGTAGGAATTTGTTCGGTTTTGGGAAGGATCAGTTCATTGCCTTCGTCGTCGAGTACCAGGATCTCTTTTTTCCAGATTTGGTAAACCTCACCGGTTACAATTTCGCCAACTTTATCTTTGTATTTGGTATAAATACTGTCTTTTTCCAACTCCAGAATGCGGCTGGCAAGGTTCTGGCGAAGGTTCAAAATAGCCCTGCGCCCAAAATCGAGAAGTTTTACCTCGTTGGTAACTTCCTCACCCACTTCGTATTCTGGGTCTATTTTCTTTGCTTCGGTAAGCGGAATCTCTTTGTTCGGATCGGTGAATTCTTCATCGGATACAACTGTGCGGTAGTGCCAGATTTCGAAGTCACCTTTATCAATGTTGATAATGATGTCGAAGTTTTCATCACTTTCGTACTTCTTCTGAAGCAGGTTGCGGAAAACATCTTCAAGTACACTCATCATTGTTGCCCTGTCGATGCTCTTTAAGTCCTTAAACTCGGCAAACGTATCGATCAGATTGACATTATCCATTTTTTAATTTTTTTATTAATTGAATGATATACTATTTCTTACTTCCGGGTTGTTGTCGAAACGAAAACGAACTGTTTTTACGACTTCAACCTTTTTATTTTTCCCTTCCTGTTTCTCCCTGGACGTAATTTCCAGATCGAACCCTTCGGGATCTACGTTGACGAGAATTCCGGTGACGGGTTTCTCGTTGTTCTGTTTTACTTCAACTTTTTTCCCAATGTTTTTCAAATATTGGCGATAAATTTTGAATGGGTTCCCCAATCCGGCTGATGAAACATTTAACTCAAAGTCTTCGCTTTCCCGGTCGAGATTTTCTTCAACATGACGGCTGATTTCGACACATTTCTGAATCGACACCCCGTTGTCTCCATCCATTATGATTTCGATCCGGTTGCCCGGTTTTAGGGAAATCTGAACCACGAAAAATTCTTCGCTTAAGGTTTCCGAAACCAATCTCTCTATGAGTTCCTGCTTTATCATCATTAAGGTTAACAAAATAGGGGACACCCGTCCCCTATAATTTCACTTACAGAATTGCTGCAAAAATATAAATAATAATGAATCAAACAAAATCAGTTAGTTAATTATCAACTGTTATCTGATCGATATTTTTTGATTTCTTAAAAAAGTTTATTCATGCTTCGTTATTTATTTTTGGGTGAATGTGTTACTTTCGTTGAAAATTACGAGTCAATAGCCTGTGGATGTACTGAAAACCAATAAGCGCAAAATTATCAATGACCCGGTTTTCGGGTTTATCAATCTTCCTTCGGAGATTATTTTTGATTTAATTGAACACCCCTACTTTCAACGGTTAAGGCGGATCAAGCAACTTGGGTTGTCGCACCTCGTATTTCCCGGGGCCAACCATACCCGCTTTGAACATGCCATTGGCGCGTTGCATCTGATGATTTTGGCCATTGATGTGTTGCGGCAGAAAGGGATCGATATTTCGGATGAAGAGGCGGAAGCTGTTTCTGTGGCTATCTTGCTCCACGACATTGGGCACGGCCCTTTTTCCCATACACTGGAATCGACGTTGGTTTCGGGCATCTCTCACGAAGACCTTTCAATTTTGCTGATGGAAGAGTTAAACCGTGAATTTGGGGGAAAGCTTGAACTGGCCATTTGCATTTTCAAAAACCGGTACCACAAAAAATTCCTTCACCAGTTGGTTTCGAGCCAGCTCGATATGGATCGGCTCGATTACCTGCGGCGCGACAGTTTTTTTAGCGGGGTGGTCGAAGGCAGTACCGGTTCTGACCGGATCATTAAGATGCTGAATGTCGTCGACGATCAGTTGGTGGTTGAAAAAAAGGGAATCTATTCCATCGAACAGTTTTTGATAGCCCGGCGGTTAATGTATTGGCAGGTTTATCTGCACAAAACCGTTTTATCGGCCGATTTTCTTTTGGTCAACGTGCTGAAACGGGCGAAGGAACTGGCTATGCGCGGTATTGAATTGTATGGTCCGCCTCAGTTGCAGTGGTTACTGACCCATACTGTTTTGCCGGATGATTTGAAAGATTGCGGCCAGAAATCGATATTGATCCAAAATTTTGTATTGCTCGACGATTCCGATATCATTTCATCCATAAAAGTGTGGTGTTCCCATTCAGAACCAGTACTTTCCTATCTGTCCAATTCGGTAATAAACCGCAAATTATACAAAATAAAAGTTCTGGAGGAGCCTGTGTCTACCAAGAAATTTCGACAATATAAGGCAATGGCCTCCGCAACGTATTCGGTGAACGAAGAGGATGTTAACTATTATGTTTTTCAGGGAGTTATTGAAAACAGTGCCTATGTTACCGAATCGGAAAATATTCTAATTTTGTCCAACAGTGGGAAAATCGCTGATATCAAGGATGCTTCCGATGTCGATTTGAAGGCATTGTCGAAGACCGTTAAAAAATATTATTTGTGTTATCCAAAGGATCTGGACACAAAATAGATTACTATTTTTTTAGTTATTTTGCACAAATTTTTTCAGGTTATGGAATTTACTGTACTAGAAATTGCTACGTTTTTAAAAGGCGAAGTAGTTGGCGATCCCGCACTAAAGGTTAACTGTGTGTCGAAAATTGAGGAAGGAAAGCCCGGTTCGCTCTCTTTTTTGTCGAATTTGAAATATGAACCTCACTTATATGATACCCAGGCTTCGGCTGTTTTGGTTAATGCGGATTTTTTTCCCGAAAAGGAGGTTAACGTTACGCTGATTAAAGTGAAGGATGCTTATACTGCCATGTCTTCACTTCTCGATTTGTATATGCAGTCTATCCCTCAGAAGAAAGGGATCGAATCGCCTGTTTATTTGGCACCTACGGCTACTTATGGCGACGAGGTTTATCTGGGAGCATTTTGCTATTTGGGTGAAAATGTCAGGGTGGGGAACAATGTAAAGATCTATCCTCACGTTTGGATTGGTGATGGAAGTGTGATAGGTGACAATACAACCGTTTTCGCTGGCGTTAAAATCTATCCGGAGACCCTCATCGGGAAGAATTGCATTTTTCACGCCGGAGCGGTAATCGGATCCGATGGCTTTGGGTTTGCCCCTCAGCCCGATGGTACTTATAAAAAGATTTATCAGATTGGAAATGTCGTTATTGAAGATGATGTTGAAATAGGCGCAAACACAACGATCGATTGCGCCACCATGGGATCAACCCGAATAAAGAAAGGTGTGAAACTGGATAATCTGGTTCAGATAGCCCACAATGTAGTAGTTGGAGAGAACACGGTGATGGCTGCTCAAACAGGTATTGCAGGTTCCACATCCATTGGCAGCAATTGTGTGTTTGGCGGTCAGGGTGGTGCTGCAGGCCATTTGAAAATAGGCAACCATGTTACGCTGGGTGGCAAAACCGGCGCCTCCAACGACGTCCCCGACGGGAAGATCCTGATGGGCGAATGGGGTATGGACGCTTCGCGTTATCGGAGAGTTTATGCCGTTTTTAGAAATTTGCCTGAACTTTTTCAGGAGGTAAATCATCTAAAGAAAGAATTGAAGAAAATAAACGCTGAATAACAAACTTGATACAAACATCATGGTAGTAAAGCAAAAAACCATTTTAAACGAAGTAAAAATATCGGGAAAGGGATTACACACAGGTTTAAATGTAAATATAACCTTAAAACCTGCACCCGAAAACCATGGGATTATTTTTAAGCGAGTTGATATTCCTGAAAAACCAGAGATTGAAGCGTTGGTCTCGAACGTTGTCGACACATCGAGAGGAACTGTTATCGAGAAAAACGGGGCCCGGATCGGAACGATTGAACATTTGATGGCAGCATTAAATGCGCTCGAAATCGATAACCTGATGATAGAGATCGATGCTCCCGAAGCTCCGATCATGGATGGTAGTTCAATGCTTATTTTGAATGCCATTGGCAAAGAGAATGTTGTTGAGCAGAATGCTTCAAAAGAATATTTTGTTGTTCGGGAGAAAATTGTTTTCAGCCATCCCGAAAGCGGGGTTGAGCTGATTGCCTTGCCGGACGATGATTTTAGTCTGGATGTGATGATCTCCTACAATTCGAGCGTGCTTGGAAACCAGTTTGCCCGTATGCGTTCGCTCGATGAGTTTGAAACCGAAATCGCTCCCTGCCGTACATTCGTTTTCCTTCATGAACTCGAGTTTTTGCTGAATAACAACCTGGTAAAAGGTGGCGACCTCGATAATGCCATTGTAATCATGGACCGGGATGTGAATCAGACCGAATTGGACCGTATTGCCGATTTGTTCCATCACGAACATGTAAAGTTGAATGGGCAAAAGGGAATTCTCAACAACCTGAGCCTTCATTTTGACAATGAACCAGCCCGTCATAAACTGCTCGATTTAACCGGTGATTTGATGTTGGTTGGGAGGCCTATCAAAGGTAAAATTATCGCCACAAGGCCGGGGCATTCATCCAATGTGCAGTTTGCAAAACTGTTGCATAAAGAGATGAACAAGCAGTTCTCAAAGACAGCGCCACCAATCTATAACTCCGACGCCGAACCGATCATGGATATCCTTAAGATCAGGGAACTTTTACCGCACCGTTATCCTTTCCTGATGGTCGATAAGGTGATTGATATCAAAGATAATTACATTGTTGGTGTTAAAAATATTACCTTCAATGAACCCATGTTTACAGGTCATTTTCCCGAAGAACCGGTGTTCCCGGGCGTCCTCCAGATTGAGGCAATGGCTCAGTGCGGTGGTTTGTTTGTGTTGAACCAGATGGATCCTACCAAAAAATATTCGACTTACTTTATGAAGATCGATGGCATCAAATTCAGAAGGAAAATCGTTCCGGGAGATAGCCTGATTATCAAGGTCGAACTGATATCACCCATACGAAGAGGAATAGCAACCATGAAAGGCTATATTTTTGTAGGAAGCCAGTTGGCTTCTGAAGGAGAATTTATGGCCCAGATAATTGAAAATAGCCAAGAATAACCAATTAATAAATCGATTACCTCACACAATGAGTCAACCGCTTAATAATGTTCATCCTAACGCACGGATAGGAAAAAATGTAACAATTGAGTCTTTTGTTACCATTTATGAAGATGTAGAAATTGGAGAGGGAACCTGGATCGGTCCCAACGTAGTGATCATGAACGGTGCCCGGATTGGCAAGAATTGCCAGATTCTTCCCGGTGCCGTAATCGCCGGAATTCCTCAGGATTTAAAATTCCAGGGGGAAAAGACCACCGTTGAAATTGGCGATCATACCGTGATCCATGAATATTGTACCGTGAACCGGGGTACCGCTTCCAAAGGGAAAACGGTGGTAGGTTCCAATTGTCTGTTACAGGCATATTCGCATGTGGCACACGACTGTGTTTTGAAAGATCATGTGATCCTTGGAAATTATGCTGGGCTAGCCGGGGAGGTTATCGCTGATGATTATGCAATCATCAGCCCCTATTCTGCGGTTCACCAGTTCTCGAAAATTGGGGCGCATTCGTTTATTGCAGGTGGTAGCCTTGTCCGCAAGGACGTGCCTCCTTATGTACTGGTTGCCAATGAGCCGCTTACCTATGCCGGTGTTAATTCGGTAGGCCTGCGCCGCAGGGGTTTTTCCAACGAAACAATTGCAGAGATCCAGAATGTTTACCGGTTTATCTACCAAAAGGGGTTGAATATTTCGCAGGCTGTAGCTTTGATCGAAAACGAATTGCCCGAAACGGAAGAACGGAATATTATTGTGAATTTTATCAAATCCTCGGATCGGGGAATTGTGCGGGGCGAAGAGGAATAAAAGCCAGTTCCTGATTTTATTTCTGCGATTTGATTATCGCTTTATGGAATAAAAATCTTTTTGGCAAAAGCTTTACCCTCATTGGTTATTCTGATCAGGCAGATGCCTTTCGTAATTCCTTTTAAGTCAATGTAACAGGGGTTTTCACATTGTTCTGTATTCGTAAGACATTGGCCTTTCGTGTTATAAATGGAGATTTGAATGGTTGGGATATTCTCGCTTTTGCCAATAATAATGATTCCTGTTTTGGGGCTATAGTTGATCGTGTACAAGGAATTGGCATACGTGTCACTTTTGACATCACAATCCGATTTTTTTGTGTAATAGGAAGAATCCAGCTTGCAAAACAGATTGCCAGAATATTCTCTGGTCGCAAATTCAGTCCCATCCATCTTTCGTAAGAGCCAGGAAGACTGGATTTCATGGTTGACTGCAAAATAATCGAACTCATCCATCGCTGAAGTCTCATTAAACAATGCCGCACAATGGTATTTGTATCCCTCTTTGGAGAATTGGAGCCAATGGTTTGAATTCGTGTTGCTTTGCCAGCATCCGTTAAGTAAAGTAGTAATACTGTCAGCCGCGATAAGATCTTGTGCAAAGAGTTTGTTCCAGGTAACAGAACCCAGCGTGTCGTTTTTGATTACAGAGCCTGTGAGTGCGATATACCAACTATTGTCGGGATCCTGGTCGGAGACCTCGTACCGTTTAATGCCGATATTCTTGCCGATTTCCCATGCAGAATTGAGATGGGGGGGCATAAATAGGACATATAAAGTGTCATTTTTCAGATAGTGGTTTTGTGTTTCAATCTTTCGGATAATTCTTTTAAATGTGGAGTCATAGTATTCCGAAATGAATTCATTTTCAGTGTTTAAGTCAAAAGGGTATTGTTCGACATCCGGAATGTTCGTGTCCCGGTAATCGATGATTTGTTCCTCGAAGGTATAATCAACTGGTTGTTGGGTAAAATAGTAATAGTTAATGAATCGGGTTGATCTTTTCTTTTTGAATGTAAAGTTATCAATAACCTCTTCGATGCTATCCTTTATTAAAATGACAGGACTGGGCCATCGCTGAGAATAGTGGTATTCCTGATATTCAAAAACGTCGCCTGCGTTGAATGAAAAGCAATCTTCTTTTGTGGGCATCGTGAGACCTTTTCTGCTTTTATCGAACCCCGCCAGTTCAAAATAAGAGTTATTGGTATCGGCGAAGTTTGGAAACTTCGTTATTCCGTGATTTTTTGATAGAATGAGGATTTCTCCGGTGCTTAATTGAATCGTTTTAGTTGAATCGGTGGTTCCCCAAAAGTCTTTAGAATCAAGATTGATTACTTTAGCTGTGATGATCTTGGAAGAATCAAATACCCAGCTTTCATTTAGCT
>Ga0209098_1004456_pt1 | contig 10923 bp, 8 predicted proteins | sample AD_JPNHW1_MetaG_FD_184429 | JGI IMG/M metagenome (GOLD analysis project Ga0209098, IMG submission 184429) | Active sludge microbial communities of municipal wastewater-treating anaerobic digesters from Japan - AD_JPNHW1_MetaG (SPAdes) (version 2) | ecosystem: Engineered > Bioreactor > Anaerobic >... | reverse complement strand
ATCCCGCCAATCCGGGTACTTTGCCAGATAGCTGTCGGGATCAAGCGGCGCGCCCGTGTTTTCATCAAACACAAACGCCCCGTCCGACGGGCAGGAAGCCCAGTACATCATACGGTTTGCCTGGTAGGTGGTATCGTCGAAGTACGCAAGGCCGATCTGCCCGGCCACCATCCGCATCAGCGCAGGGTATTCGTCCTCGCTGACCTCGCGCCCCAGCAGCACGATAACGCGGTAGCGCTGCGCGGCGGGCGTGTGGCTGTGGGTGGAGTAAAGAAAGTATGTTACGTCCGGCAAGGCCAGCCGCACGCGCGCGGGGAAATCCTCTCCGGCGGGGATGCTGTCCGCGTCCAGCGCGCCCACGCAGCGGCTGAGGACGCAACCGTTTTTGCGCAGCCCATCACGCAGCCAGCCGCCCACGAAGCCGCCCTGATCTTTGGCCGCCTCGCGTTCCGGCTTGGGGAGGGTCTGGTACTGCGCGGCGGTTTCCGGCGTGCGCACGGGCGAACGGTTGCGCTCGCGAAGGGACGACCACGTTGCTGTTTGATTCAGGTACTGGCGGTCTGTCTTGCGGCGGCAAACCGCTATTTTGATGGGGTAATCCAAAATAAGGCACCTCCTGATGATTTCGGTTGGAAAGGGTTTTCAGGGCGTGGTGCTTTGTAGGATTGTGTTTATGCAGTTTTGTGTTATGGACGGCTTATGGCTTTTTTTCTTTGGGGTTATGGGTTATCGCTACTTTGTGCGATGGTTGTCTTTTACTTCTGATGTCTGTGCTGCATTGTAAAGCTTTTCATGATTGCTTTTGTGCGCTTTTGTGCAAATTGTGTGCCTGCCTGTTTGCAAGAGCACGGCAGACAATCATCTGTGGCTTTCTTGCTGGGGTGGCACTTAACAAATTCATTATATCACATTGGGGCGGAATCAATGGATACTTTTTATAAAGAAACGTGAAATGGAGCAAGCAATCTTCATTTAATCTGCTTCCTTGCGGCTGAGCTGGGGCGGGCAGATGTTTTTCCACCGCAGCGGTTCTGCCAAGGAAATAACGTGGACATGTGTGAATTATACTAAACTTCTGTTGAATATTGAACCAAAGAACGTGTAAAGGGTGTCAGCAATAATGACATCCTTATATTGGTGTCATTTAAAATGACATGAAACCCTTTTGCAAACAAGCACGAATACCCTGCGTTCAACACAGGGTATTCGAACTCAAGTTCATGCCCAGCTTCCTGGAATTGTCATTCCTGTTCTTGTCAGAACGCTTTTTGAAAATAATGGAGATGGTCATATTCGGGCGCAGTGATACGATTGCTATGCGATACAAGGGTCTGTATTGAATACAGCCCCTCACCTTGCCCGTGAATAGGCTACTTTCGTGCTGTTTGGCAACGCACCTAACATTCAATAGTCAGGCCAATCAACGTTAGTTCACTAGAGTAGACCGTAGGCACGCTGATGTAGGCTGTCTGTGGATCAGAAGGATGTCACAAATCCTGACCCCCTTCTGCAATGGGGCAACTGTCAATGGATTGAACAAAGCCCGTTTGCTAGAATCACGGCTTTTGCAATCACTACCGCAAACCGAAGCGTATTGGCTGTATCCACCTGGGCGGCATCGCAACCATCAAACGTAAGCTGTTGCGGCTTTTCCTTGCTCAGCGTTCTTGTGTTTCAATGATGCGTGATAGTGTAACACGTGGCCATGGATTCAATATGTCCCTGCCATCTCATGAACGATGGAATGACTCGAACCAGATGCTAGAGTCATTCCGGCAACAGAATCCCTTACCTACGACGATGAGCAAAAGGGTGTCATTTTAAATGACCCCCTTTATGCAAAAGCCTGAACGCTATGCGTTAAGCGCAGGGTATTTGCACCCAGATTTATGCCAGCTTCTCACGTGTCGGTTTGTTTAGTTGCTGCCTATGCTTAACCGGTTAAGAATATGTCACTAAACATTTCCTTGTAGGATGCGAAGGATAATCTGGTAGATTGGAGAATTACAATCATTTAGTACCGTCCGCACAGCACGCTAACATACCTTCCGCCGGCCAAATTTGCTAGGAATCATGTGGCTTATGGGGCTTGATGGATGCTGGATTTCTCACGTTTTCAAGTCGACCACCTTTCGGGGGGACAGCCATGAGCTCGGCTTTTCTCATTGTAATTTGACCACTTTTCGGGGGGATACTCATAACGCAAGCTGCTTATTCTTCGCTTATATTACATTTGTTTGTCAGTAACGCTATCCGACACCATGATCATTCCCAATGTACTATGATAACTCATGGGATTTTGCAAGGTTGCACATAGCGCCTGTCGGGGAAGGCACGCCGATTATTGAACGAGCGAATGTTGGGTCTGACCGTCCGGAAGCGGAACAGGAATCGGATAAATATGTTTGTCCATCGTGGATTTTTCACAGGAGGAATAAATGCTCCACGACTCATTGGAGAGGATATTATGGATCAAAAGGCTATCTATACGGCAACAAAGTTGTTTTTAGATGCTTAATGCTCAGCGCCGATGGAATCGCGCTGCCGAAGGAACGCTTTATCGAGGTGCTGTCATTGCTGGGGACATCCAATGCGGATGCTTGGTTGCACTATTGTAGTAAAACATTGTGGGATTTGAGCAATTCAGATTTACACACCGCTTATGATTTCGCGGATGCAATCCATAACACGCGTTACCTCAAAGGACTAGAAGAAGGACTTTTACTGTGGCCTCAGTCATACTGGGAGATACAAATTGAACCTTTTCGTGAGCAATATGGACAAGATTATTTTAGCGAATTCACGAGTTGTGTACACCCAGACACTGAAGTCAATAGCTACTTTTTGATGCAGAGCCGTAACGATAAGGGAGAAAAAAGCGATGGAGCAAAACCCAACCTACTTCAAGCTACCTGCCGCCGCATACGTGCGGGGCGAGGCCATGCGCGCTCAAAAAAATAGCGATTTAATCCGCTCGCTCGACGCAAAGATTCACAGTCGGCTGTTCTCGCTCCCCAAAACGTTGCTGGAAAGTCCGCTGCGGGAGCTTGACGAGAACGAAATCGAAACCATTCTCCAAGCGGGGAAGCAAGCAGGATTAAAGCTCTACCGTTTTAAAAATACTCACACGGAACTACCCCGTATAAAACATGTTCTTGGCTTCTTATGTTCGATACAGCCGGAAAGTCTGCTGGACGTAGGTAGCGGACGCGGGGCGTTTTTGTGGCCATGTCTCAATCAGTTTCCACAGCTTGAGATGACTTCAATCGATCTCCTGGCGCATCGGGTGGAATTTCTCCAGACGGTTACGCTGGGCGGTCTGGAAAATCTTCATGCCCTGCAAGCGAATATATGTACGCTTGAGGAACCAGACTCTTTATATGATATCGTGACACTGCTTGAGGTATTGGAACACATTCCGAATGTGAAAGAAGCCGTACGCAGGGCTGTGTGTGCTTCACGGCGATATGTTGTGGTTACCGTACCGTCAAAATGGGATAATAACCCGGAACATATCCATCTGTTAACCAGTGAAAAGCTAACGGAACTCTTTAAGGAGGCTGGCTGCAGTCGCTTGCATATCGACGGTGTTCCCGGACACTTAATTATGATTGCATCAAAGGAGAAAACCATATGAGCGCCTATAGCATCATAAAATATCCAAGAACCCCTCATCTACAAGGCTCCCGGTTACAGCCCGGCGACGAGGACTTACGGCAAATCCCGTTCTCAGAAATTGCGGGGAAAAATCTCGTTGTGGAGGAAAAGTGCGACGGAGCCAATTCCGCTGTTTCCTTTGACACGGACGGAACGCTGATGCTGCAAAGCCGCGGGCACTATCTCACGGGCGGCTACCGGGAAAAACATTATGACATGCTAAAGCAATGGGCCAATGTTCATCGGGATGCTTTATACGAATTACTGGGTAGCCGGTATATTATGTACGGCGAATGGATGTATGCCAAGCATACCGTTTTTTATAATGCATTACCACACTACTTTTTGGAATTCGATATCCTTGACAGACAAACACAATGTTTTTTGGATACACCCCTAAGACGCCGGATGCTGGCTGATTTCCCCGTTGTATCGACGCCGGTGCTGTATCAGGGAACGCTATCCTCCCTTGACAAACTGATTGCGCTTCTTGGCCGGTCAAACTATAGTAACGGCGAAAACATGGATATGCTGCGCGCACAATGCGAAACACTGGCCTTGAACGCGAATGAAATTTGTGGCGAAACAGATTGCACAGGTATCATGGAGGGTTTGTATGTGAAGGTGGAAACCAACGGAAAAGTTATGGACAGGGTGAAATATGTACGCGCCTCGTTCCTGCAAAATGTTAGGGCATCGCAGGCACACTGGCTAGAACGGCCAATCGTGCCCAATCTGTTACGATATCCATTGGAATCACTGTTTACCTCCTCGCTGCCGGAGGTAGACAGACATGTGCGGTAAGGCGCTCGATGGCAATCTGCTGCTTTGTCCCGACACGCAGGATCTTTCAGCCTATTGGGAACAGATTGAAAAGGGCCCGCTGCAGCCGTGGATTCAACGGATGGCAAAAACACCACAGGAATCGAAATGGCATGGCGAAGGTGACGTATGGACCCATACACGAATGGTATGCGAAGAGCTTTTGAAAATACCTGCATATCGTGTACTGCCCCAAAACGAGCGAGATATTCTGTTTGCAGCCGCACTGTTGCATGATGTTGCCAAGCCAGCCTGTACAATGATATCGGAGGGGGAAATTATAACACCACGACATACGGTTATCGGCGAAAGGCTTGTGCGAACTATTCTTTGGACTGAGTTCGATATGTGCGGAACAAGGGAAAAGCAGCAATTCCGCGAAGCTGTCTGTGCGCTTGTCCGATACCACTCGGTTCCGCTACATTTGGTTGATCAACATGACCCTATACTAAAGCTTCGTAAAATAGCAACGATAGGAACCCTAGTACCCCATTTCACGCTTTTGCGATTGTCTTTATTGGTTGAAGCAGATATTCGCGGCAGAATCTCACAGGATAAAAATGCACTTCTTGAAAGCCTTAGTTTCTTTACGGACTCGGCATCCGAGCTGGGATGCTTAAACAGGCCGCCCGTCTACGCTTCTCCGTATTGCCGGTATGCAGTTTTAAATGGGCGAAATGTGCAACCTGAGCAGGAACTTTTTGACGACACATGGGGTCCCATCATAATGCTAAGCGGCTTGCCGGGCACGGGGAAGGATACTTATATTCGACAAAACCTTGCAGATTTGCCCATGATATCGCTGGACGACCTACGGTTTCAGCTTTGTATCAGGCCAGAGCGTCCTCAAGGTATCGTGATCGCACATGCGCGTGCATTGGCACGAGAGTACTTACGAAAGAAGCAAGTTTTTGTATGGAACGCAACCAATACCACACCATATACTCGCGAAAATCAAGTACACCTGTTCAATGCATATGGTGCGGCTACCAAAATTATCTATCTGGAAACCAACTTGCAGGAGATGTTTGCAAGAAACAGGCAAAGGTCTGCTCCTGTGCCAGAAAGCGTGATCGAGCACCTGCTAGAAAGTCTGAGTCCGCCGACTGATAGTGAGGCGTACTCAGTTGAATGGATATGTAATTGACATTGCGCAGTAGGGCTTTCCAGAATCAGCGATTACTTCGACTACTACGACCCGCGAAAGCTTCTTCTTGAATGACTTTCATTAGGAGGAACTGGTATGAGATTTGAAAAAGTAATGAGTCTGCTCTGTGCCACAATGGTTTTCTTATCACCGATGTCTGGCGTAGCGGAATGTAAGCAGACTATTGATGAAAAAATAGAAGAATACAGATTTGATTTTGGCTATACGCAGCTCCCCAAGGCTGAATATCCGTCTACCTTTCTGGATTATGAGAGTTATAGTGGCTGCGATGCGTCGGATTATGGGTATTCGAATTGGAAAGCCTATGCTATCTATGAAGGGGTAGACGAACAAAGTCTAAATAACTATTTGGCTTACCTTGAGGAGTATGGGTATTACAACGACGGAGAAGGCGATGCTTTACCGGGACGATATATACGTATGGAAAATCAAAATCCAGTTCTTTGTATGCCAATTCGGGTGGAAATAACATACGGTATGGAGGCACAGTATATGGTTACAGCCATTCCCATTCTATCAGCAGCCATTCTAAAAATGCTCACTTGCGATAATTGATAACCTGTACAAACATTTTCGCCCGTTACGTCGGAGAGTTACGAAAACTTACACTTCGACACAATGCTTGGACACATAATTCTCTTTGCCAGGCCGGAATGAACCCGGCGGAAAGACATAGATTCATGGAAACGATTATCCTTCCCTGGGATCTTCCGGAAACAGAGGTAATGCTGATGCGTCGGGCGGTGGGCAATCAGGCCGAACGCGTGACTTATATGGAGCACTTTAACACTCTGGACCAGATCATGAAGATCCGGGTCGGATACCTCTACGCCGCACTGGAAAGCCTCGGCAGGAGGGATTTCCGCCGTGCCTCCTCCATAAAGTCGCGGCCGGACGGGCCGATCGAATTCCGCGGTTGGGGCGGGCTGCACAACAAGATCGGGCCCTGCTTCCGGATCGAGGCGGAGTGCTTTCTAGGCCGGAAGCACCTCTTGTATTATACGGACGACGATCTGCGGGCGGAAACGCCGAATGACGAGAAAGAGGCCGGGCGTCTCGCTGCGGATATCGCGCTATATTCCAGCGGCCTTGCCGATATCCGGGTGGAAGCCATGCCCATACCCGGTTCCGATTTGAGCACTCCAATACGCTACCTGATCCTGTTTCGGCTAGATCCCACCGCAGTGAGGCCAGAAGTTATCGTAAACGGCGAATCGCTTTCTCTGACAGACACGGGCGGCTATATATTAGTGTTGCCCAAGGCGGGCGAATTCCAGTGCGACATGGGCGAGCTCGTGCAAAGTGATCCTCTCGCGCTGTTACCGCTTTACAGAGATTCCTTTTGCATGAAATGAACGAATGACGGAGGGCTGATCATGAGAATTGAGTCACTTGCCGGGGTGCGGCAGTTGATTCTGGACATGCGGTACCCAAGACAATCTATAGATATGTGCGAGCTCATGAAGGATGATATGCCGAAATTCGTCTTCGCTACATTGTAGTGTTGACCTGATAAACAGGCCGCTTTTTGTGACGCCAACAAGCGCGGAGGCCCCCATCGTTTTGAAGAAATCTGGTTTCAGATACTCTGTACCGTCCAGCTTTCTGGGGAAATAACGGCTGCAAAAGCGCTTATACGTTGCCCGCGCATCACTCGGTTTAAAAAACTCGATTACAATATCGTCTGGCGTAAAGGGCGCCTGGGGCATATGCTCAAGGAAGAACACGCTGGTATCCTTGATAATTCGCAGCATCGTTTCGCGCGTCATGGTGTACCTCTATCTTGTCATTCAGATTGTTTAACGGAGTTATTCATTCCTCGAGTAGAATACCATTGTTTTGCGTTCCCTTCAAGACGGTTGCTGGATCCCAGTGTTTTAGCGATGCTTGATGGGCTGCAGCAAGCACGGACCGATCATCTGGACTGTGCTGAGTAAATATAATAGCACCCGGGTGATCTTTCGCCCGAACTATCGGCCCGATTGGTGTGTTCCCTTATTTCTTATACTCCATACTGATCACTGTCGTTGCATCGGCTGAATCTTTGGATTGAAATTTGATCGTTTTCTCAGTCAGCACAACCGTTCCGGTACTGCCCTTCACCCGGCCGTCCCGAAACAGCGCTTCGATGATTTTCCGGTTAAGTTTTGGCCCTCCGAAACGCACAAGCGCATCCTTCCATAGGGTGAAGGCGCAGCCCTGCTTCCAGCGTGAACAACCGAAGGCACGCTCGTTTTCGGTTATTTTGCCCTTATTGCATATCGGGCAGGGTATTCCAAGATTGGGCGGTGTTTTGCTTCGTGTTTTCCCGCGCCGTCGTTCATCCTGCGGCATGCCGTTAACCCGTTCATCCTCTTTTACGCTGGCGACTAAGTCCGTCGTAAACTTGGTAACACCGGCCATGAAACGATCGATAAATGCAGCCCGAACCACTTTCTGCTCGGCAATCACATTCAAACCGTATTCCCATTTACCGGTCAGCTCGGCGCTTGCCAATGCTTCCGGCACCAGTTCAATGAAGCGAACGCCTTTTTCTGTTGGCAAAATCGCTTTTTTCTGCCGAGCTGCATAGCCGACCTCAATGATGCGTTCCAGGATCGCTGCGCGAGTTGCCGGTGTGCCCAGACCATGCTTCTTCATGGCTGCTGCAAGCTGTTCGTCCTCCACGAGTTTACCCGCGTGCTCCATAGCATACAGCAGCGATGCGTCCGTATACGGCTTGGGTGGTTCGGTCACATGAGCCTTAACTTCGACCGCTTTAACCGAGCGCTGATCGCCGACTGCCAGATTCGGCAGCGGCATAGTTTTGTCAAGGATACCATCAACGTCTTTCCATCCGCTGCGAGTAATCTGCGATGACTGCGATAGAAAATCATACTTGTCAACACGCGTGATCACGGTGCGCTTTTCGCCTTCCGCTGCCGGAAGGAACGCCGCTGTAAACCTAGCCAGGATGAGTTCAAGTACCTTACGTTCTTCCGCGCCGAGCTTTTCAAGCTCAATCTTTTTGCCTGTAGGAATCAGCGCATGGTGATCTGCGTCCAACTCCTTACGAAAGACGCGGCCGCCTTTCATCGCCGCCAAGCCATGGAGAGCTTCATTTGAATGGGCGCAATACGGTGCGGGTAATGACTCAAGCACTTGTTTCACCTTTGGTTTGAGATCAAAAGTCAGATATCGCGATTCTGTACGCGGGTAGGTGATATATTTGTGTTTCTCATAAAGCGACTGCGCTGCTGCCAGCGTTCGTTTGGCCGTTAAGCCAAAGCGCTTATTGGCTTCGCGTTGAAGAGTGGTAAGATCATACAGCTGCGGTGGCGCCTCTGTGTAAGTGTCTCGCGTGCTTTCGGTGACTACGCCTGTTTTACCGCAAACCTTGACAGCGATTCCCTCTGCGTCAGTCTGCATGGGAAACAGCTTCTCTTTTCTTTCTTTTGCGTATACACCTTTGTAATCTGTAAAGTCGGCCTCCACGCCATAGCTGGTTTCCGGCTTGAATTGTTCGATCTCTTTCTGCCGTGCTACCAGTAGAGCCAGCGTCGGCGTTTGTACTCTGCCAACGCTTAATAGCGATTTATACTTCACCGTGAATGCGCGGCTCATATTCATTCCGATGAGCCAATCGGCACGCGCCCTGCATTGCGCGCTTAGATACAAGGCATCATAATCTGCAGACGGGCGCAGGGTCGCCATACCCTCCCGTATCGCTTCCGGGGTCATCGAACTGATCCAAAGCCGTTTAAACGGCTTTGTACATCCCGCCATCTCATAGATCCAACGAAAGATCAATTCGCCTTCCCTGCCGGCATCGGTAGCGCAAATAATAGAATCAACATATCTGTTCCTCATGAGGCGCTTGATAACCGCTAGTTGCGAGCGGGATTTCGCGATACCTTTCAGTTCCCACTTTGTTGGCAGGATGGGCAATTGTTCAAGTGACCATCTCTTATTATCTGGGTTCATTTCATCCGGTTCCGCGAGCCGCACGAGGTGCCCGAGCGCCCATGTGACGATATATTCTTCTGAAACCAGGCACCCGTCGCCCTTGCCCTTAACATTCAGTGCATTGGCAAGATCACGCGCGACGCTTGGCTTTTCTGCCAGAACCAGCGTTTTCCCCATATCTTTATCACTTGCCTTTCGCACGTGTAGACTTATCTGGGTGTTTCTTGAGGATGATCGGCGTGAGGCCTGGGAGGAAAGCAATAAGAAGAATCAGTAAGCCCTTCGTAATACGATCCCCCTCAATCTCTCTGCCAGTCTTGTATTTCTGCTCAATACATTATTGTTCCGGATAGCGTAGGATAGCGCTTTCCATGAGCCAATCAGGACAAGCAGCTTCTTGGCGCGTGTGATTCCGGTATAGATCAGATTTCGCTGCAGCATCACAAAATGCGTCATGAGGATCGGCATCACCACGACGGGGTATTCGCTCCCCTGCGCTTTATGGATGGTGGTGGCATAGGCCAGTGTCAGCTCATCCAATTCTGTAATATCATATACAACTTGACCAACGTCAAAATCGACCGTCAGCTCACGCGCCTCGGTGTCAATCGCACTGACAATCCCGATGTCTCCGTTGAACACGCCCTTGTCGTAGTTGTTCTTCAACTGCATGACTTTATCATGAAGCCGGTACTCCGTACCCCCGTGATATAACATGGTTGTCCCGGGATTGAGCGCATTCTGGAGCTCTTTATTGAGTGACATTGCGCCGATTACACCGCGTTGCATCGGCGTCAGGACTTGAATATCATTAATGGGGTTCAAGTGATATGCTGCAGGCAGACGCTTCTGGCAGAGCGGAACAATCTGCGCCAATGCATGCTCTGGCTCATCATCAGATATAAAGAAGAAATCCGAAAGCTGCCCGCTGCTGTCTTTCCTGTTGCTGATGTCGGGGAACTCTCCTCTGTTGATCCGATGCGCATTCATAACGATTCGACTGCCTTGTGCTTGCCTGAAAATGCGCTCAAGTTTTACGACTGGGATCACATCTGAACTGATGATATCTCGAAGGACGTTTCCTGCGCCGATAGACGGTAGCTGATCCGTGTCGCCAATCAGGATGACCGTCATATTCTCCGGTACGGCCTTGAGCAGGTTGTACATCAAGAGAATATCAATCATTGAACACTCGTCGACTATAAGAACGTCCCCTTGAAGCGGATTATCCTCATTGATTTTATATCCCTCGGCCGGTTGGTATTCCAGCAAACGATGAATCGTCTTGGCCTCCATACCGCTGGTTTCGGTCATTCTCTTGGCAGCGCGAC
>Ga0209098_1004454_pt1 | contig 10930 bp, 8 predicted proteins | sample AD_JPNHW1_MetaG_FD_184429 | JGI IMG/M metagenome (GOLD analysis project Ga0209098, IMG submission 184429) | Active sludge microbial communities of municipal wastewater-treating anaerobic digesters from Japan - AD_JPNHW1_MetaG (SPAdes) (version 2) | ecosystem: Engineered > Bioreactor > Anaerobic >... | reverse complement strand
AATGCAGTATAGATTTTTTTAATGACTGTCAAGAAAAAAACAGCAATGTTGATTATGCCGAAACTGCAATGAATTTGGCGAAACAAGCTGAAAATATTGCTGTTGGCAATCTCACAAAAGATCGAATTAAAGACAATATGAATTCGCTTGCAGAAATGAAAGATAAAGAGCTTTCACAAGCGATTGATTTACTAAAGTCGGTAAAAGATGCTTACGAAACCAATAAAGCAAGGATTAACGCAGAAGTTCTCACAATGCCACTAGGATATAATCAATCCATTAATTGGAGTAAAGTAAATCAAATGATTGAAAAATCTCTTGATTGGGATAAGGTCGTAGATTTGATTTTGAAAGTAATACCTCAAATAAACGTAGAAAAAATTAAAAAAACGAACAAACCATCACAAGTAAATGAATATAAAACTTTGGCTGATTTCGTAATTAGTAAGTTGAGCTTTTCTCAAGTTAATAAAGTGAAGTATATCTGTTATTGGAAAACAGAAAATGCAGCTTCAAATGTTGAACTCACAGTAAAATCTCTTCCTTTATGGGCCAAATGGTGTTTAGGTATAGCCATATTCCTATTAATTATAGGTTTAATATGGGGTGAAGAGGGGCTATCTGTTGTATTGGCAATTGCAGCCTTTTTTGGTTTTATGTTCCTATTGGGTTGGTTACAAAATTTACTGCGATGAAAATGAAACGAATTACATTATTCTTTATTCTTTTGGCAAGCATAAATGCGTTTGCTCAAATAGAAACACTAACCAAAGATGATTTGGTTAAGGAACTGCAACCTTTGAAAACAAACATTCAATTATTGCAAAACGAAAACGGCAAATTGAAGGCTGACATCAACTTCTTGAAGAATCGGCTTTTAATAGCCAACAAAAATATTGATAGTTTGCAAAATCAAACTCAAGTAAACAGCAACGCTATTTCGCAAACGGCTAATGAATTGGGAGTGAAAATTTCTGCAACCGAAACAAATGCCAATCAAAAAATTACTGAAGTAGATAAATCGTTAAGCAAAAATTCACTTTATGGAATAATCGGGGTGTTGTCCGCAATCTTGCTTTCGGGCTTGTTGTATTGGTTGTTGAGTAAACGCCAAAAAACAGATAAAACCGAAGTTGTTGAACAACTAAACAAAACCAAAGCATCTATTGAAGAGAGTTTGGTAAAAGAATTTGGCAAACAGACTGATTTAATTGAAAGCGAATTGCAGTTGCTAGCACACCGAAAAACAGAAAGCACGATAAGTGCAAACATAGAACCCGACCATTCATTAGCATTGAAAGTAGCAAGCGAAATTAGTCTTATCGAACGCAATATTAGTTTAATGGACAGCAAAACAAAAGGTTTGAAACAGTTGGAGCGTTCAGTAGGCAAACTAAAAGACAATCTTTCTGCAAACGGTTATGAAATGCCCGAATTATTAGGGAAACAATATCATCAAGGTATGAAAGTTATTGTTACAAGTTCAATTCCTGATGAGAATTTAGAAAAAGGAGCAGAAATCATTACAAAGGTTTTAATACCGCAAGTAAATTATAATGAAGTAATGATACAAACGGCACAGATAGAAGTTTCAGTGGGGATGTAATATTAAACAAAAAAGATAAAATAAATATGAGAAATAAGATTGACTACGGTATTGACTTGGGAACAACCAATTCGGCAATTGCGAGGATGGAAAACGGAGTTCCTACAATTAAAAAATCAGAAACCTTAAAAGACACAACACCGTCTTGCGTCCATTTTAATAAGCGTCAAGATATTTTAGTTGGTGACACAGCTTTCAACGTAATGAAAAATGACAATACAAGAGCACTAAAAACCTTTGAAGCAGGAAAAACTAATACATTTATTGAATTTAAGCGTACAATGGGAACAACGCATACGTACGAATGTTCCAATATGAATAAGAATTTTACTTCGGAAGAACTTTCAGCCGAAGTTTTGAAGAAACTAAAATCTTTTATTCAAGATGAAAATCTTTTTTCAATAGTCATAACAGTTCCCGCAAAATTTCTCAATCCTCAAAATGAAGCAACAATGAAAGCTGCAAAATTGGCTGGTTTCAAGCACGTTCAACTTTTACAGGAACCTGTTGCAGCAGCCACGGCTTATGGTTTAACTGCAAAAAATAAAGATAGTTTTTGGTGTGTGTTCGATTTTGGTGGTGGAACTTTTGATGCTGCTTTGGTAAAATCGGAAGAAGGAATTTTATCTGTAAAAGACACTGACGGTGATAACTGGTTAGGCGGGAAAAATATTGACGAAGCAATTGTTGATGAAATAATTATTCCAAACCTTCAAAATAATTATGCTATTGATGGAATAATAAATGATACCTTCAAGAAACAAATTTTAAGAGAAGCAATAAAACCATTTGCAGAAGAAATTAAGATAGAAATGTCTTTCAAGGACAATATAAACTATATTTCGCCTCTTAGCTCATTGCCTTTTGAAGATGAAAATGGTGATGAACCTGAAATTGAAGTTGATTTAACAGAACCTGAACTTGAAAAAGTTATTGCACCTATATTTCAAAAAGCTATTGATATTACGAAAGAACTGATAAAACGCAACAACTTAAAAGGATCAGATTTGGGAGCATTGATTTTGGTAGGTGGACCAACTTATTCGCCAATCTTACGCAGGATGTTAAAAGAGCAAATTACGGACAAAGTTGATACTTCGGTTGACCCGATGACCGTAGTTGCAAAAGGTGCCGCTTTGTTTGCTTCTACAATTACCGTTTCTGACGAAGTAAAGGAAAAAACAAGAGATAAAACAAAACTTCAACTTGACATTAAATATGAAGCAACATCAGCCGAAATGGATGAAATGCTAAATTTAAAAGTACTAAAGGAAAAGACCACTGGGAAGATACCAGAAAAGTTATTTGTTGTCCTTGATAGAACAAGCAAGGGAGTTGCCTGGTCAAGCACAAAAAAAGAAATTTTGTTGGACAAAGTAAACCTAATTCAAGATATTCAATTAGTAAAAGATGAAGCAAATACTTTCACTATTCTTCTGTCAGATGAAAATGGAAATAATGTTGAATGTCAACCAAATCAATTTACAATAATTCAAGGTATTGGCGGTTTGGACGGTATGCAGGTTTTGCCTTATCACATTGGTATTGCAAAATATTTCCACGCAGTAGAAAAGGATTTGTTTGAGCCGGTAAAAGGATTGGAAAAAAATAAAAAAGTTCCTGCCACAGGAGTTCGAAATGGATTAAAAACAAGACAAACTATTATACCCGGAAAAAGTGATGAGAAAAACACGTTGAGAATTCCTATTTATCAAGGTGCTTATAATGCAGAAGGAACAAATCCGGTACTGAATAATCTTATTAACGAAGTTATTATTACTGGTGAAAATTTACCAAAACTTTTACCCGAAGGAAGTGATGTAAATATTACAATTAAAGTTGACAGGTCTCAAATAATGCAGTTTACAGCAGAGTTCCCAACAATAGAACACACGGAAGAGTTGAAAATAGAAATCAAACAAACCGAACCACCAACAGAAGAGTTTTTAACAAAGGAAATTTCAAAAGCAAAACGAATTGCACAAAAGGTAAATTCAGATGATGTTGCCGAAAAACTGGATGCTTTTGAAGAACAGTTAGAAAATGAAAAAGGAAGTGCAGACGGCAAAATGAAAATTTTGGATGGCTTGCGTAAAGAATTATTGAAATTAGACGGTGCTGAAAAATCGGCAGAATATCCAAAAGTAGAAGAGGAGCTAAAGGAGGCATTCTACGAATTAGAAGATTTGATTGAAAAAATCAAAAGAAATGCAGATGACGGCAATTTGAACATCAAACAAATTGAAAGCCACTTAGAGGAATATAGAAAGAAGGTTGAGAATATCATTAAAGAGAAGAACATAAAAGAAGCGAAAGAACTCATAGGTGAAATGGGAAGTTTGGATTTCAATTTGCGGAATGCTGTAACAGGTAACGCAATGGACGTTCAGTTTTTACAGCAAATAAACCGCGATTTCGGTTCTTTCCATTGGAAAGATGCAAACAAAGCACGACAGTTATTAAATCAAGGTTTGCAAATGGCTACGAATGGAAACACATCAGGTATACGTTCTATTCTTATTCAATTAATTGGCTTAATGCCTGATGATGAAAAGCCAAAAGACACTTTAGGGTAATGAGTAACGATAAAGGCATATTAAACAAAGGATTTTCAATTGATGGAAAATACAGCGTTTTGCTTTTCATCAAACAGGGAAACAATGCCGAAACCTATCGTGTAAAAGGCTCGGATGGGAAATTGTATTTTCTGAAACTGTTTAACTACGCTAAGTTGCACCGAACTGCTTTTGATAGTGAAAATAATTTATTGGAAATAGAATTTCTAAAGAATATCAAGCACGAAGACGTTGTTTCTTATAAAGACAGTGGCGAACTGATTTATGAAGGAAAAAAATTTGGGTATTTGATTTTGAATTTCATTGCTGGAGAAACATTGGCTGAAAGATTAAGTCGTGAACCATTTACCAATTACTATGATATTCTACAAATTATATTGGATGTTTTAAATGGACTTTCTTATTTGCATCAATTATCTGAACCAATCATTCATAACGAAATTACTCCGCAAAATATAATGTTGGATTTGTCGGGTGATATTATTAAAGCAAAAATAATTGACTTTGGTTTTGCCCGTTCATTTTATCAATCAACTAAAACTTACGATAAAGTTGGACTAAATTTAAATTACGTTGCTTCTGAATGCTTTAATGGTTTGTATTCATCGCAAAGTGATATTTATTCAGTTGGTGCAGTTATGCATCAAATGCTGTTTAATTTGCCGCCTTGGTTTAAGGAAATTTCAAAATTTCAAGCAGACAGAACGGATGCCGAAGAAATTATTTTGCAGGCAAGAAATAAACCGTTGTTATTTAAGGGACTTGTAGAAGATTTTGTGGGTTATAATGAAACTATAAGTTTGATTTTGAAAAAAGCATTATGTCAGGATATTGAAAATCGTTTTCAAAATGCAGATGAATTTATTCAGGCATTAAACGGAGAAATCGAAATTGAAGATATTGATAAAGTTCAAAAAGTAAAATCAGACGATAAACCCGAAAAGAAAATTCAATCAAAAATTGCAAAGGGAAAGGGTTTTAATGCAATAGCCGGAATGAATGAGCTAAAAGAGCAATTACAATTAGATGTAATTGACGCATTACATAATCCCGAAGAATATGCAAAATATGGAGTAACTATTCCAAACGGAATGTTGCTATATGGTCCTCCTGGATGTGGTAAAACTTTTTTTGCCAAACATTTTGCGGAAGAAGTTGGATTTAACTTCGTTCACGTAAATCCGGGCACTCTAAAAAGCCGTTATGTAAATGCTACCGAAGAAAACATCTCAAAAATGTTTCAGGAAGCAGAGAAAAACGCACCGACCATTATTTTTATAGAAGAAATAAGCGGACTATTTCCAAGCAGAGATAGCGATGCACACGAAATGTCCAAAAATGCTGTTGATGCTATGTTGGCTGAAATGGATAGAACGGGCGAAAAAGGAATTTTTGTTCTTTGTGCTACCAATTATCCTGACAAAATTGATGCGGCTTTATTAAGAGCAGGCAGATTAGATAAAAAATATTATCTTTCTCCTCCTGATTTTGAAGCACGTAAAGCAATGTTTGAAATGTATCTGAAAAATCGCCCATTAGACTTCGGAATTGATTATGATAAACTTGCTCAAATAACAGAAAACTATGTTTCATCGGATATTAAAGATTTAATTGTAGATGATGCTTCAAGACAAGCATTAAAAACAAAATCAAGAATATCAATGAAAATTTTGGAAGAAGTAATAAAAAGTACAAAGCCATCTGTTTCATTGCAGGAATTAAAAAAGTATGAAGTAATTAAAGCTAAAATGGGTGGAGAGCTAATTGAAAAGAAAAACGATAGGCCAAGAATTGGTTTTTGACCATAAACGAAAAACATATGGACACAACAACTTTTGACAAATTATTGCTTGACACGGCATTTTGCTGTATGGCAGCAGACGGAAACATTGACAAACGTGAAATTGCCCTGATTAAAACTCTATGCGAGAAATCATCTTTATTTGAGAATTTAGATTTTCAAAGCGAAATCAACCAGCTAATTAACAAAATCAACGAAAGTGGAAAACAATTTATTCAACATTATTTTGACGCATTAAAACAATCACAACTTACAGAAAAGGAAGAACTTACTCTAATTGACTTTGCAATTCAAACCATCAATGCTGACGAACAAATTGAATATCCCGAAATCAAATTTTTCAAAAACATCAGACATCGTTTAAAAGTAAGTGATGAAATCATTTTAGTACACTTTCTCGATATTGGACAGTATTTAGAGCAAGATATTATCACCGAAAGTTTTATTGATAAAATAACAAGTCAGTATTTTGATACTGCTGAATTGTCGAAATTTGAACTAATAACTGAAACAAAATGAATAAAGCGATAAAAATAATTCTTGCCGTATTATTTTTTATGTGCTTATTTGATATGCCTTATGGATTTTACCAATTAGTAAGATTTGTTGCCCTAATTGGCTTTGTCATTTTAAGTTATCAAGCAAACCAACGGAACAGACAAGTAGAAATGATAATTTATGGTGCACTTGCTCTGCTTTTCCAACCTTTTTTAAAAATTGCATTGGGAAGAGAAATTTGGAATATAGTGGACGTTCTTGTTGGAATAGTACTTATAATTACACTATTTATAAAGCCAAAAGAAGATCAACGCTAAAAGCAAGCACATTTGCAATTCGCACAAACCAACGCACAAATCAAAAATTGCAAAAGAGCTTGCTTTACCAACCCACAGAAAAGAGAAAACACAACAAAACGAAAGAGAAAATGACGAAAAAGACAAACAACGAAACGCTAACAAAGTGTATATGCCATAAGGGTTTCAGTGAGTATTCAAGCATTGTAGCCCGCTCAAACTTTCGTGTCAGTGGACAGGAAACTACTACGCAATCCCTTACGGCACATACACCCGTTCGTTATGCTTAACTTTATGACAATTCACGAAATTGATTTAATAATGGTTTTATTTAGAAATAAATAATGAAAACAAGACGATTGATAACGTTGCTCCTTCTTGTCATTACTTATCATTTGACGGTAGGACAGACAACTGAAAATGTTTTGAATATTATTTCATTAAAAGATACTTATAAAAGTTCTGAAACAATCTCATTTTCTATCATAAGCATCTCTGAGAAAAATATTTATTTGACAATTGGACTTGAAGAATTTTATAATAATGAATGGGTTCAAATAACAAATGACATTACAAAAGAAGACTTTTCGAAATCAACCCAAGTCATGTCCATAGATTCGAAAGGGAATCTAAAAATTGATTGGAATCCAGAAAAGATGCCACTTGTAACTTTGCCGGAAGATGATAATAAAGACAGCAAACCAATGATAGTTGGTAAATATAGATTCTCAATTAAATGGAATGAAAACTCTTACGACTCTTTGAATCGAATATTTATATCCAACTCATTTGAACTAAAATGACAGGAATTATTTGATGAAACCATAAAAAAGCTAAGCATAACAGCTGCTAAAAACCATTGGGGCAGACGGTTAGATAAGTTTGTTTTTAGTATATTTGGTAAATTTTTAACGTGGGACAAGATTGCTACTTCGAACTCCCCAACGTTTTTTAGCAGCAAACGTTGTGGTTCAGCATAAAAAAAAACCAAACACATAGGGATGATAGTGGTTTCTACCAAGACCAGTTTGACAATCAAGCTTTGTGACTCAATGGCCACCCCACAGCCAACTATTCGCAGGTATAATTTTTAAAGACCATAAGGGATCATAGTGGTTTCTACAGAAATAAGTAATACGATTAAACTTTGTTATTAAATGTCCGACCCACAATGCCCAAGCGCGGGTCATAATGCCAAACCACAACAAGCGGTATAGTTAATTGCCGGTTTAGTGCAAATTCAAACTTTTCAGCCCGTATTAAAAATAGTTATAACTTGACAGAGAAGTGCTTCGAAATCGGCAACTAACCATACCGCCAACCGTTATGGTTTAGTGTAAAAGAAATCAAAACTCATAGGGATGATAGTGGTCTCCACTAAGATCAGTTTGACGATAAAGTTTTGTGATTCAATGGCCACCCCACAACCAACTATTCGCGGGTAAAATTTTAAAGACCAACAGGGATCATAGTTGTTTCTACAAAAATTAGCAATACGATTATAATTTGCCGTTTAATGGCCTACCCACAATGCCCTAGCGCGGGGAATAACACCAAACCATAACAAACGCTATAGTTAATTGCCATTTCAGTGTAGACCCCGAGTTTTCCGATCTTAAGAAAGATCGGTGTAGCTTGATAGGGAAGTGCTTCGAAACTGGCAACTAACCATAGCGCTGGCCGTTATGTGCCATAATAGGCAAAGACCATAAATAATGATATGATTATAAAGATTTAATTTCAACTATTGTAACATGACTTCAAATTTGACTTATTCTCATGATAATGATTCGATTACCAAGATAATAATTGGAATAGAAAAATCTGCATTAGAAAGATGGAATAAAGGAGACCCATCAGGATTTCTTGAAATTTCCGCAAAAGATGTTTTATACTTTGACCCTATGACAGAACAAAGGTTAGACGGACTTGATAAACTTACTGAACTATATGAGAAAATAAGGAGTAAAATTTATGTAGATAAATACGATATGATTAATCCTAAAGTTCAATCAGTAGACAATATGGCTGTATTAACTTTTAATTTGATTTCATATACAGGGGAAATTGAATATAAATGGAATTGCACAGAAGTTTATCGTCTCGACAATGATAAATGGAAGATCATTCAGACACATTGGTCATTTACAAAACCAAACATAATATAATTTGAATAATATTGCATAATGTGAATAATATTAAAAAATTACGGCACATAACAAGCGCTATAGTTAATTGCCATTTTAGAGTCGGTCTCAAGTTTTCAGATCTTAATAAAGTTCTGTGTACCTTGATAGGGAAGTGCTTCGAAACTGGCAACTAACCATAGCGCCGACCGTTAGGCGTCATGACGCACGCTCCCGAACAAAATAGAAAGACTACCGATGACTAAAAACTATCGATTTCAAAACATTGTCCGCACCAGAATCGCGACATTCGACATTTTTGATGTTGGCTTGCATAAACATCACATAAACGCAATACTCGAATTCGATGTCACAGACAGCAGAGCTAAACTTAGGGACTTGAGAAAAACCGGAACAACAGTATCTTTTAATGCCTGGCTTATCAAAGTTATAGGAAAGGCCCTTCAAAAACATCCAGAAGCAGCAGCATATTTCTATAACAAAAAGAGACTTATAATCTTCAACGACATTAATGTTTCAATGATTGTAGAAAAGAAGATTGGAGACTCAAAGGTCCCGATACCGTTGGTCATAGAAAAAGTAAACGAAAAATCCGCACTTGAAATAACTCAAGAGATAGAAAATGCCAAGTCTCAGGACTTAAACTCAAAAGACATCGTTCTAAAGAAACAATCATCTTCATATCAGAGACTGTACTACTATTTGCCCGGATTCATTAGAAGGCTTTTTTGGAGACTATTGCTAAAAAGCCCTAAGACTGCATATAAAACGATGGGCAACGTGGCCGTTACATCAATTGGAATGATCGGTAAAATTAATGGATGGTTCATACACAAGTCAGTTCATCCAATTTCATTTGGAGTAGGATCGATCCTTAACAAAGCTGTTGTTATTGGAAATGAAATAAAAATTAGAGAAATCCTTAACATGACAATCCTGGTTGACCATGATGTAATTGATGGTGCACCGATAGTAAGATTTCTGGACGATCTGACAAACTACATCGAGACAGGAAAAGAAATAAATAACACGAACGCCTAACACGGACGGTAGGGTCAATAAGCTTGTCACGGTTTTTGATAGCTCCTGCACCTAAGACAATTTTGTAATAGCTCTTGCACCCGGACACGCGCATCTACCCGCAATTTAAATCCTGCACCATGACAGTTCTCCGGCTTCGATATAGTTTGTACCGCGACACGCGTAGCCTTCACAAAACTTTGTACCTGGATTCCAAAAACCGCGCCAAACCCTCCTTGCACCGTGACAGTTTTTTGGCCCCGCTGGCGCGGGGTACCTGGATCGCGCCCGGTGCTTGCGTCGGGTTACGCTTACTGAACCCTACCGCCGGGCCGTTAGCTGCAAGGCAAATTTGCACCGAACTCGCAGTATACCATGACTTTGCCAACGCACAAGCAAGAGTTTTGCAGCCCGTCCCTGCAACCGTCCCGTCGCTGCAAAACACATGCTTCTTTGCCCGCCCGGACTCCGCCGTCTAGACAACTTTTTCATACCATGACAAATCCTGCCCGTTTACCGGGACTTATAAAAACTAACCATAGCCTACATTCTAACATTACATATTTGTTTTTGTATTCAGGATACAGATAATGAGATTAAAGATGCTATTAATAGGTTCTATATTTTTTTGCTTGTCATAATTTTTGTTATGCTCTATAAAACGAACTAAACCGGTAAATCAGATAAAATTATTTCGATAAAATTTATTATTGCTTAAACAAAATGTTCTGATTTAATAAATAAAGTTGATTACCTTTAACCTGAAATGTGAGAGTTAGTCCAACGATATTGTGAGGTGTCATAGTGAAATTGAGGTTGTCCGTTATTGTGACTGATGCGGCTTTGGCTTAACAAAATTCAATGTTATCTGAAGAGTATAACTGATGGTTTATATAGGATTGATAGAAGAGAATATAAGAATATCCGTAAGTATGTTTACAATACAAATATGGCATGAAAAGGGCTGTTTTTGTAAACATATAAAG
>Ga0209098_1004451_pt1 | contig 10934 bp, 13 predicted proteins | sample AD_JPNHW1_MetaG_FD_184429 | JGI IMG/M metagenome (GOLD analysis project Ga0209098, IMG submission 184429) | Active sludge microbial communities of municipal wastewater-treating anaerobic digesters from Japan - AD_JPNHW1_MetaG (SPAdes) (version 2) | ecosystem: Engineered > Bioreactor > Anaerobic... | reverse complement strand
GTTGGTAAATGATCGCGATAATTGTCCCAAACCTTTTTCCGGGCAAGTCCTATATTCTCAATTTCGGCAAGCACACAAAGGCCCATCGCAGCTTGGAACTCATTCATTTTGCAATTTATGCCAACACATTCGATTGTTTCTGGGCCAGTAATGCCAAAATTGATCAGCAGCCTTATTTTTTTGGCGAAATCGTCATCAGAGGTTATTATTGCCCCACCTTCGATTGTGTGAAACAATTTGGTGGCATGAAAACTCAAAGTGGTGATGTCGCCCCAGTTCAATACAGATTCACCCTTGTATTTTACGCCAAAAGCATGAGCGCCATCGTAAACAACCTTCAGGCCACGCCTTTTAGCAATTTCATCAATCTTTTCAACTTCACATGGATTGCCGAACACATGCACAGGTACAATGGCGGTGGTGTCAGGTTGGATTGCAGGCTCAATGTTATCAGGATTGAGGTTCCAGGTCTCTGAATCAATATCTGCAAAAATGGGTTTAATACCTTCCCACAATAAAGAACTGGCGGTTGCGACAAAACTAAAAGGAGTGGTAACGACACTACCTGAAAGGCCCAAGGCCTTAAAGGCAACCTGCAAGGCCAATGTGCCGTTAGAAACAAGAATCAAGTTTCTGACACCAAGGTGTTCTTTTAGTCGGGCTTCTAATTCCTGGCAGAACTGACCATTATTGGTTAACCAGGCTGATTCATAAATTTTATCAATATATCGAAAGAGCTTATCTTTATCTGGCAAGTATGCCTTTGTAACGTTAATCACATTTTACTTCCTTAAATCGCGAAGATACTCGCCGTAACTTGAATTTTTATAAAACTCTGCGGCTTGCATCAACTGCTCTTCATAAATCCATTTGTTCAGATAGGCGATTTCTTCAAGACAAGCTATTTTGAAGCCCTGGCGCTGTTCAATTGTCTGAACAAACTGGCCAGCGTCGATCAGGCTGTCGTAGGTTCCGGTGTCAAGCCATGCGAAACCGCGCCCAAGCAACTGAACGTGCAACTTGCCCGCGCTGAGGTATTCCCTGTTAACGTCGGTAATTTCAAGTTCACCACGGGCACTTGGCTTAATGCTTCTGGCAATACTGACTACGTTTTTATCGTAAAAATACAAACCCGGCACAGCGTAATTGCTCTTAGGCTTTTTGGGCTTTTCTTCGAGACTGACGACTTTTCCGTCATTGTTAAATTCGACAACGCCATAGCGTTCAGGGTCTTTAACCGGGTAACCAAAAACAGTTGCACCATCGGTAATTGAAGCTGCTTTTTTCAGGATTGGAGTAAACCCGGTGCCATAAAAAATATTATCACCGAGAATAAGGCAGCAGGTGTCGTTTTTTATAAAATCTTCGCCTATAATAAAAGCCTGCGCCAGGCCGCCCGGGTTCGGCTGAACCGCGTAGTTAAGGGTTATGCCCCATTGAGAGCCATCACCCAGCAATTCTTTGAAGCGCGGGGTATCGGTTGGTGTTGAAATAATAAGAATTTCGCGAATGCCAGCAAGCATTAGAACCGACAGCGGGTAATAGATCATCGGCTTATCGTAGACCGGCAATAATTGCTTGCTGGTTACCAGAGTAATGGGGTAGAGCCGGGTGCCGGCTCCACCGGCGAGGATGATGCCCTTCATTCAAAAGTTTCCTGGGTTGCTACCTCGGTTTTAAGGGTTTGGATTTCGGACTTCAGCTTTTCGAATTCGCTGATTTTGGCTTTGAGAAAGCGGCAGGTGACCCGGGCCTTTTCTTGGATGCCGGCGGAAGTGAGCTGATAGAGGTAGCCGCGTTTATTGGGGTTGGCCATGAAGTTTTCGGCTTTTACCAGGCCTTTGTCGAGCAGGGCTTTGAGGCAATAGTTAAGCTTGCCGAGGCTCATTTCGAGGCTGGCGGCCAGATGGCGCTGGTTGGTTGCCGGGTGCTCTTCGAGGGCTTTGAATAGTTTGTAGGTTATTTCGTCGTTCATTATTGTTGATGTTCATGAGTTGAACGGTGGCAAGCATAGCACTCTCGAAAGTACTTGGCAAGATTTTTGTTTTGTTTTAAAGAACTTGCGATGATAGGCGCTGTGCGGTAAGATTCTGGTTGAAAAAATGCTGGAGGATAACCATGAAACCCCTGTTTGATAAGCTTAAAAGCCGCAAAGCAAAGATCGCAGTGGTCGGCCTCGGATATGTCGGGCTGCCGCTCGCGCATGCTTTTTCCCTTAAATATGATGTGGTTGGATTCGATGTTAATCAGGCTAAAGTCGAGCTGATGAAGAGCGGGATCGACCCGACTGGGGAGGTGCCGGAGGGTGGGTTGAAGGGCAGCAAAATTGAATTTACTGCTGACCCGGCGAAGATTGGGGAGTGCCGCTTTATTATTGTGGCGGTGCCGACGCCGGTGGATCGCAACAAGAGGCCTGATCTGACGCCGCTGGTGCTGAGTTCGACCACGGTGGGCAAGTATATGCCGAAGGGGGCGGTCGTCGTTTATGAATCGACGGTTTACCCGGGGGTGACTGAAGATGAGTGCGTGCCGCTGCTTGAGAAGCACTCGGGGATGCAATACCTCAGGGATTTCAGGGTCGGTTACAGCCCCGAGCGCATCAACCCCGGCGACCATGTGCATCGGTTGCAGACCATAACCAAGATTGTGTCGGGCTGCGATGCCGAGACGCTCGATGTTGTCGCTGCCGTTTATGACAGCATTCTTGAGGCTGGGGTGCATCGTGCCTCTTCGATCAAGGTCGCCGAGGCCGCCAAGGTTATCGAAAATACCCAGCGCGACGTCAATATTGCGCTGATGAATGAGCTGTCGATTATTTTCCATCGGCTTGGCATCGATACGCTCGAGGTGCTGCGTGCCGCCGGCACCAAGTGGAACTTTTTGAAGTTTTTCCCGGGGCTGGTCGGTGGGCACTGCATTGGGGTCGACCCGTATTACCTTACCTATAAAGCTCAGGAAGCAGGCTATCACCCGGAAGTCATACTGTCGGGGCGCCGCATCAACGACGGAATGGGCAAGTTTGTTGCCGAGAACACTGTGAAGAAGATGATCAGGGCCGGCAAGGCGGTCAAGGGCGCGAAGGTGCTGATACTGGGGCTGACGTTTAAAGAGAATGTCGGCGATATTCGTAATACCAAGGTTGTTGATATTATCAGCGAGCTGGCCGAATATGACGTTGAATCTTGCATTTATGACCCCTACGCCAACGCCGAAGAGGTGCGCCATGAATACGGGCTTGAGATATTGCCGTCACTTGAGGCGGTGCCAGCGGTTGATGCCGTTATTCTCGCGGTTTCGCATGATAAGTTTAAAGATCTGACCCTTGATCGGCTCGCCGGGTTTTGTCGTAAGGGGGCCATGCCGATTGTGGTGGATATCAAGGGGATGTTTGAGCCAGAGATGGCGGTCAAGCAGGGGGTGAGGTATTGGCGGCTTTGATGAACGCGGAAAGAAAATGCGGCCACGGATGAACTCGGGCCACGGATGAACACTGATGAACACGGATGAACGGCGAAGTCTGGTTTTAGCAGGCCGAAGAAAATACGGCCACGGATGAACACTGATGAACACGGATGAACGGTGAAGTCTGGTTTAGCAGGCCGAAGAGAAGACGGGCCACTGATGAACACGGATAGACACGGATGAACGGCGAGGGTTGATTTTAGCAGGCCGAAGACGCGGTAAAAACGAACCAAAACACGATAACGAAAGCAACTATTGCATGCGGACTGAATGTTGCAAGCTGCAAAAGGCATTGACAAATTGCAGAGAAATGTTATCTTAATAATAGCCTGGGAGATCCCTTGTTGGATCGCAAGACGCAAGTCTTCCCGGGCTTCCATTTTTAAAAGGAAGTTTTAATGTATCTTCTCTACCTCGACGCCTCGGGCTCACCGCACCCCAATGATGTAACCACCCATTTTGCCCTGTTGGGGATCTGCATTCATGAAGGTACATGGTTCGCTCTTGAAAAACGCATGGCCGGGGTTCGTAAAAAATATCAGTTCCCTGGCCTTCCTTTTGAGTTCCATGCCAAAGATATCTGTATTGATTACCCGGAACAGAAACTGATTCCCGATTTCTTTCAGATGGACTGGCAGTCGCGGCAAGCTCGCCGGGTTCTGCCGCAAGGGCGCCACGCCGATTGTGGTGGATAGCAAGGGGATGTTTGAGCCAGAGATGGCGGTGAAGCAGGGGGTGAGGTATTGGAGATTGTGATTAGGATGAACGCGGAAGAGAAAGACGGGCCACGGATGAACGCGGGCCACGGATGAACACTGATGAACACGGATGAACGGCGAGGTCTGGTTTAGCAGGCCGAAGAGAAGACGGGCCCTTCGACAGGCTCAAGAACCGGGGGTCATGGGCGTTTTTGGGTTCGGGGTTTGCGGGTTGGAGCGTAAGCGGCGGTGGGTTCTGAGACTTTGTTGGCTGGTATGACGACAGAGCCCAGGTAATCTTGAAACACTTCGATACTTTCGGCCACAGCGGCGTTGATAACAAGATTTTTCAGGGCTTCAAGATCGTTGATATTCTCAATTGCAGAATTGATTCGAGCTGGTATTCGCTCAAAACGCAATTGAAGAATAGTATTCAAAGATGCTTTGTGAGAAGCAATGCCTTCTTCCAGGCCTTTCTCAATGCCTTTCTCAATGCCTTTGGCTATTCCACGTCTTTCGAAAGTAGTAACGTAACGCATATTTTCCTCCAGTTCATTCAGGGTCTCAGTATAAGCATTTTCATAGTCGGCCGGCAAGGTCATTATCCAGTCAAGAAACCGGAAGAGCTCCAGAATGGTTTGACGATCAAATTTCGCCTTATACAACGCCCGGGCAGCATATGTCTTGAACTCAAGGCGCTTTGAGTCGTTGCCAATGGTTTCAATTGTTTTCAGATGTGCAAATGCAGCTATGGCAAAAGGATTCTGGCTATTTTCGAGATCCTCGACCTTGCTGGCGACATCAAGAAGTTTCACCATCGGAAACCGAAAACTCAACTCACAACCCCATAGTTCGTGACAGTATTCCTGCGGACGCCACTTGATGTTTTTATCAGCAAGCAATGCCAGGCTGGCAATTCTCTTCTGGTAGCGATCAAAAATCCTGTAATGGTAAACCAGCATCCTTCTGGCAAGATCACTGTCTTCCTGCCCCTGAATTTCAAGATGAACCAGCACCCAGGCTTCCTGGCCAGTCAATTCATTGACTTTGACAAGCTTGTCGGCATAACGCCGACCGGTAACGCCTTCAACAGCAATTTTCTGAAACTCTTTGTCGAGAAACTCGTATTTCTTCTGCCAATCGATACTGGCCGCTATTTCAGGAAAGAAGAACTCCATGAACTGCTGAAAATATTTTTCTACCAGATCCTTCCATGGAGAATCGTAATCTGTGCGCTTTGCCATGTTTTTGTCCTAATAAAGACATCACAAGTATGATACCCCGCTATCTCTTTTTAAATCAACAGTCCCTTCGAATATTGACCAGTCAGCGTAAGAGCAACCGACTGGCTCACTGGCACAAACTTGGGACAGGCTGGCGGTTGCGCATGCCATTTCCCTAAAATATCTTGCAATAAAACTCAGGTGCATCGCGCCGCCGGAACCAAATGGAACTTTGGGATGATCAGGGCCGGCAAGGCGGTCAAGGGTGCGAAGGTGCTGATACTGGGGCTTACTTTTAAAGAGAACGTCGGGGATATTCGTAACACCAAGGTTGTTGATATTATCAGCGAACTGGCGGAGTATGGGGTTGAGTCGTTTGTTTATGACCTTTATGCGAGTGTTGAAGAGGTTTTGCATGAGTATGGGGAGATAATAGGTGCGCCGGGTCATGCGCCCGGAGTGCTTGTGTCGTCACTCGAAAAACTGGCGGCGGTGGATGCGGTGGCCCGGGCGCGCTGCATCCTCAGGCGCCCGAGCATATGTCACGTCGTGTGACGAATTCTGGCTGTGCCGCATGATAAGTTTAAAGAGCTGACGCTTGATAAGCTGGCCGGGTTCTGCCGTAAGGGGGCGACGCCGATTGTGGTGGATATCAAGGGGATGTTTGATCCCGAGATGGCGGTCAAGCAGTGGGTGAGGTATTGGAGATTGTAGCCGAGGTGGGCGTGTGGCGAGATCAGGCAGCCTTCGTGGCCGGTTGATTCTGAATGATTATTCTTGGGCTGGAAGTTTCGGCCGGCACAGACAGTCCGGCTTCGCGCAATAACTTAACGTGCTCGATCATTCCCCATCGGGCTTTATAGAGGCAGTCTTCAATAGAATGGCCTACTCCCGAGAAGCCTTCGAGATCTGGCGAGAAAAAACCAAAAAAATCAGGCTCTTCTGTTGCTTCTATTATAAGAGAATATTTGAAATCGATCATATTTGCTCCTCAGGTTCTATCGATACCCGCAGATTTTAGAATAGCCAGACAGGTACCAGTTGGCACTTCTTTTGAACCATGAAAGTCAACACGCACCATGTTTTTACAGCCGGGTTTAGTATAATAACGAATTGAGCCTTTTTCTTTAAAAAGCCGAAAACCGTTCTTTTCGAGTAACTTCACCAGCTCACTGAATCGCATATGATGAAGTCTACACATACGCGCAGAAAAAATCAACACAACAACATTTCATTCAGGAAGCAGGGAATTTTACGCCGTCAGACTCTGACGAAAAATAGCGTTCAGATATACTACTGCAAAGTACGGACTTTGCCAGGAACATTGCAAGGCCGAAGAACTCGGCTATCAACCCGAAGTCATACTGTCAGGGCGTCGCATCAACGACGGAATGGGCAAGTTTGTCGCCGAGAACACCGTGAAAAGATGATCAGGGCCGGCAAGGCGGTTAAAGGCGCGAAGGTGCTGATACTGGGGCTGACTTTTAAAGAGAATGTCGGCGATATTCGCAATACCAAGGTTGTTGATATTATCAGCGAGCTGGCGGAGTATGGGGTTGAGTCGTTTGTTTATGACCCGTATGCAAGTGCTGAAGAGGTTTTGCATGATAAGTTTAAAGAGCTGGCCGGGTTTTGCCGCAAGGGGGCGACGCCGATTGTGGTGGATATCAAGGGGATGTTTGAGCCTGAGATGGCGGTCAAGCAGGGGATAAGGTATTGGAGATTGTGAGAAGCATCGAAAAGTTGCTTGTCGAATAGTTACTTTGAACATATAATTCAAGTATAGACACTTAGGATTTGTATTCATGAACATAACAACAAAAAAACTGATGCAGGAAATTCGCGAAGCAAAGCTGCTTTACGCCGCCGAAGGTTTTATAATACGGGGTGTTTTTGGCAGTTATGCCAGGGGTGATTTTGATGACCAAAGCGATGTTGATATCGCTTTCAGCCTGGAACAACAAAAGTTTTTTTCAAAACACAGCGGATTTGCTTCAGCTTCAAGGTTAGCTGAGATTGCTGCAGAATTGAGTCTAACTCTCGGCAAAAGGGTTGATCTGTTTTCATTGAACAGCCCTGACCAGAAATCTGTGAATAAAGTAATGAAAGAAATGCTGGATGCGTAATCCGATAATCAGAGTAGAAATTATTGCCAGAAAAATAGATCTGATCAACCTCATCATTGCAGAGTGTTCTGGTGAAGTGTCAATAGCTATGGCGGATGAAGCCAAAACAAGACCAGCAATTTTAATGCATCTGATTGCTATTGCAGAGCAGGTTAACAAGCTAAAAGAAGAAAACTCATTTGAGATTCTGGAAAAGTTTTCAAAGGCGGACCTAAAGGGCTTGAATGATCTTCGAAATTTTATTGCACACGATTATGAAGGCGTTGACCTGGATATTGTCGAAAATGCAATTCGCTTTGGACTGCCAAGTTTACAAAAAAGCATCAGTAAAATCCTGTCCAACAGCTGACCCCCAGCTCCCATCATTTTTCAGGAGACCAGAATCCCGTTTCTCAAAGTTTACTACTGACCCGGCGAAGATTGGCGAGTGCCGCTTTATCATTGTGGCGGTGCCGAAGCCGGTTGTGGTGGATATCAAGGGGATGTTTGATCCTGAGATGGCGGCTAAGTTGGGGCTAAGATACTGGAGATTGTAAGAGAGAGAAATCCGCAGTCGCCCACAGGATGTGGGTGATACTCGGGCGCATCAGGATTAGGCTGCTCTTATGGCTTTAGCCATTAGAGCAGCGTATCCCGCAGGGCTCCCCGGGGCGAAGCGCCCGGGTGATTTCGCAGATTGGCGCAGATTTTTCAGGAGGGTGGCCCGGCTTCGCTTTGCGGACTGCCAAAACTACACCTTGCGTATCAATTGAAAACATCTGAGTGACTGCCGGTTCTTTCAAACACAACCGTATTTTCTTCGACTTTGTAGACAAGCAACCAGTCCGGCTCGATATGACATTCTCGACGACCAGCCCAGTTCAGATACAACTGATGATCTCTGTATCTGGCTGCAAGAGGCTGCTGATTCTGCAAGGCGATCATTACTTCTTCTAACTTTTTCAGCTCTTTGCCTTGCGAATTCAGTCGCCTGTAATCCCTTTTAAACTTTGAAGTAAAAATGGGTTTAAGCATCTTCGCCGTCTTCAAGAGCTGCCATCATCTCTGCATGTGAGTTAAACGGGCCATGCAGGTTTTTACCAGCATCAGTGTCCTGAAAAACCTTTCGGGTTTCAGCATTGGGAATTTTGAGTTCGAAAGGAATACCCTGCTCCAGGCGAATGCGGTTAAAGAAAATCGTAATAGCTTCTGTGGTTGAAAGCCCTATTTCACGCAACACCCGTTCGACTTCCGCCTTCAAAGCCGGTTCCACCCTAGCCTGTACTATCGCTGACTTAGACATACCGCTTCTCCTTTAAACTCATCTCAACCTAATTGTATGTCAATTGCATTACAAAGGCAAGTATATTGATCTGCCTTGCCTTTAAAGATTTAGTAGACTGGCGGTTGCGCGTGCACTTTCCCTCAAATATCTTAAAATAAAACTCAGGTGCATGTTGCTGGCTGGAAGAGATGTTCGGCCTCTGAAATTTCATAGGCTGATAGCCCGAGACTCCTGACGCGAGCCTTCCAGCCGCAAATTACTTTGCCGATGCGGTTGATAATGTCTTTAGCCTGATTCATTCCGAGACGGTAGTATTCCGCCGTTGCAATTACGACAGCCATATTCGGTTGCCGGTCATGAAGATCGAGCGCCACGGCCTGCAGTTCGGCGATTCGGGCAACTGGCGGGGCCGAACGGGCTTCATCAGCCAGAAAGGACTCTTCGTCAGGGCGACTGAAGCGGAGCGCTCCCATTCTGGTGCAGTCCTGTACACCCAGCAGAAATTCCCAGGCCCCGAGGGTTCTCGGCGGGCGCACCTGCTCCCTGGCCTCGACCGCTTCCCTGCGCTTCATAAGGACTTGTCCCCACCGATCAGGACAGGAATCCATGAAAACCCCGAAATTCGCATTGCCCGGATAAAACTCGCCGGCAGTCAAATCCAGTTCCGGATCGAGGGGAAATGCATGCGCCATTTTCAGCCAGGCAGGCTCGTAAGCAAAGCGCACACTGCCGCGGTCACCACGCGTCAACGTGCCTATTTTCTGCAATGGCCCGAAAGACGGATCGTCGAGCCAGACCCGGATCTGTTCGCCTTGAATTTTAGCCATCTGTTTCGCCAACCGGCCGAGGCTTTCTGGGAGCACGTTTTCGGTGAGGCAGTGCTTCATCCTGCAGACGTCGACCCAGCACGTCTTCTCTGGCTATAAAACTCAGATCCTCCACCAGTCCCAGGACACGCAGCACCTGCAGATAACTTCCCATGGCAACGGAGGGATCACCGTTTTCTACTTTGTAGAGGGTGGGCCGCGATATGTCTGCTCTTGCACAGACCGTTTCCATGGAAAAGCGGCGGCGCAGGCGTGCGTCCTTGAGGCGTTGCCCCAGTGCTTCGAGTTCTTTTGCCGAAGACGGATAAATTGTAACAGCTCTTTTACTCATAACGATAACTATTATTTACACAATAGCTTAAAAATGTCAAATATAATTATCGTTGTCGGAATTAGAAAAATTAGCGATACCATTGTTCTGATATGAACAAGTTCAGGGCAAGTGGATGTTTGATCCCGAGATAGCGGTAAAGCAGTGGATAAGGAATTGGAGATTATAGGCCCTGCAATATCGTGCTCGTGCTCGTAATCGTAATCGATTCCAGCAGAGAAGATGGATTCTGCGACTTCGCGCAGAATGACGGGAAGCTGGCAGTCACTGGCTTGAACGTGGTTCAGGGGCGTTTTTTGACTCGGGGTTTGCGGGTTGGCGCGTAAGCGGCGGCGGGTTCTGAGACTTTGTTGGCTGGCCTGACGATTGAGTCGAGGTATTCTTGAAACCCTTCGAGGCTTTCGGCTAGAGCGGCCTTGATAACCAGGTTTTTAAGGGCTTCGAGATCGTTGATATTCTCGATGGCAGAGTTGATTTGGGTAGGGATTCGCTTAAAACGCGACTGAAGAATCGTATTCAAAGATGCCTTATGAGAGGCAACACCTTCTTCCAGGCCTTTTTCGATGCCTTTCTCGATGCCTTTCTCGATGCCACGTCTTTCGAAAGTAGTAACGTAACGCATATTTTCCTCCAGTTCGTTCAGGGTTTCAGTATAAGCGTTTTCATAGTCGGCCGGCAAGGTCATTATCCAATCAAGAAACCTGAAGAGCTCCAGTATGGTTTGACGATCGAATTTTGCCTTATACAACGCCCGGGCAGCATATGTCTTGAACTCAAGTCGTTTTTCGTCGTTGCCAATGGTTTCCATTGTTTTCAGATGTGCAAACGCAGCTATTGCAAATGGATTCTGGCTATTTTCGAGATCTTCGACCTTACCATTGACTTTGACAAGCTTGTCGGCATAACGCCGACCGGTAACGCCTTCAACAGCAATTTTCTGAAACTCTTTGTCGAGAAACTCGTATTTCTTCTGCCAATCGATACTGGCCGCTATTTCAGGAAA
>Ga0209098_1004449_pt1 | contig 10937 bp, 8 predicted proteins | sample AD_JPNHW1_MetaG_FD_184429 | JGI IMG/M metagenome (GOLD analysis project Ga0209098, IMG submission 184429) | Active sludge microbial communities of municipal wastewater-treating anaerobic digesters from Japan - AD_JPNHW1_MetaG (SPAdes) (version 2) | ecosystem: Engineered > Bioreactor > Anaerobic >... | reverse complement strand
TTACTAGCATTTTTTCCTCTTCGTCCTTCCCAAGATAGGCTGAAACCAAACTTTTAGCAGTTACAATCCCCCCTGCATACTCTATTAACCTTTGTTTTTCATATAAGGTAGAAGTAATATGATCTAGAAACTGATTCAACTGCTTTGTCCTACTAACGGATTTAGCCCTTCCTCGTTTAGTATCCCAGTTTTCTGTAGAAACGGATCGTTTGATAGCAAATTCAGCTCTAATACCATTGACTGTAACTCTACAGTAAATAGGAGCTTCACCTGATCTTAAGGTTTTTTTTCTCTTAATAAAGAAAAGGGTGGAAAATGTTGTACGTGTCATAGCCATTTTTTTTATTGTAAAAATACTAGAAGTACGTACTTTCTTGAAATGTAAAATACTGCAGATAAGCGCATTATGATGTAAATAGGTGGACTTTTATAAATCTAATTTTAGTCCACCGATTTTACCACCTACATATTGCATTTCTTAGCATTTTGATGCATTATTATAAAAGAAAAACACCTGAAATTTGTGACTATTTTCAGGTGTTTGCATCGTATTGCATTGATTATCAGTTGTCCTGCCAGGGGTCGAACCTGGACTCTTCTGATCCAGAGTCAGACGTGTTGCCAATTACACTACAGGACAGTTTTCAGATGGCAAAATAACTCAAGTGTTTCGAATATTCCAAACGTTTTGCTTGAAAAAAGTGACAAGTAGCAAGTGACAAGGGATAAGTAAACTGTCAACTAACCACTTACAACTGTCAACTAATTTCCCGAAATTTTTGCCCAAGTATCCTTAAGGGTTGTGGTACGGTTAAACACCAATGCTCCTGGTTTTGAATCGTAATCAACGCTAAAATAGCCCATACGCTCGAACTGGAACTTATCAAGTGGTTTAACGTTTGCCAACGCTGGTTCAACAAACCCATAAATAACTTTTAGTGACTCCGAGTTAATACCCGATTTCCAATCCTCGCCTTCAGCTACATCATCAGGGTTTGCCTTTGAGAATAGCCTATCGAATAGCCTAATCTCAGATTTAATGCTATGCTGAGCCGATACCCAGTGAATGGTTCCCTGAACCTTACGTCCATCGGGCGATTGTCCACCCTTAGATGCAGGATCATAGGTACAACGGAGCTCAATAATATTGCCAGCAGCATCCTTAATTACCTCATTACACTTTATAAAGTATGCGTAGCGCAACCTAACCTCCTGCCCTACTGCAAGTCGGAAGAACTTCTTAGGAGGGTTCTCCATAAAATCTTCCTGCTCAATGTATAGCTCCCTTGAGAATGGAACAATACGTTTTCCGGCTGACTCGTCCTCGGGGTTATTAACCGCTTCAAGGTTTTCGGATTGATTTTCGGGGTAGTTTGTTATAACCACCTTTAATGGGTTTAGCACTGCCATTCGACGCTCTGCGCGTTTATTTAAATCCTCGCGAAGGCAGAACTCAAGCAATGAAAGGTCAATTACATTATCGCGCTTTGCAACGCCAACCTTCTCGGCAAAATATCTAATCGACTCTGGAGTATATCCTCTTCTACGTAGACCACAAATGGTAGGCATACGAGGATCATCCCATCCCATTACTACCTTCTCCTGAACAAGCTGTAAAAGCTTACGCTTGCTCATCATGGTGTAGGTCATATTTAAACGGGCAAACTCGTATTGGTGCGATGGGAAAATCCCTAGCTTCTCAATAAACCAATCGTATAGCGGACGATGTACATCAAACTCTAATGTACAAATTGAATGGGTAATATTCTCGATTGAATCGCTTTGTCCGTGGGCGTAATCGTACATTGGGTAGATACACCATTTATCGCCGGTCCTATGATGTTCTGCATGAATAATACGATACAGAATAGGATCGCGCATAAGCATATTTGGGTGAGCCATATCGAGCTTTGCGCGCAATACTTTTTCGCCATCCTTAAACTCGCCGTTACGCATACGGGTGAAAAGATCGAGGTTCTCCTCTATTGAACGATTTCTAAATGGACTTTCCTTACCTGGTTGGGTAACTGTTCCACGGGTTAAGCGAATCTCCTCTTGGGTTTGATCGTCAACATAAGCCAATCCCTTTTTAATAAGGACAACCGCCCACTCGTAAAGCTGCTCAAAGTAATCGGATGCGTAAAACTCATTCGCCCACTGGAAACCAAGCCACTGAACGTCCTCTTTGATAGAATCAACGTATTCAACATCCTCCTTTACAGGGTTGGTATCATCAAACCGAAGGTTTGTTTTACCACCGTAACGCTGGGCTAAGCCAAAATTTAAGCAGATTGATTTAGCATGACCGATATGAAGATATCCGTTTGGCTCGGGAGGGAAACGGGTTAACACACGACCTCCGTGTTTACCAGATTTAATATCCTCTTCGATAATCTCCTCAAGAAAGTTCTTCGATTTTTCCTCTAAACCTTCGCTTTTAAAATTTTCGCTTGCCATTTGATTCTATTTTTAATCAACTTAATAAGAAAGGCAAAATTAGAACTTTTTGGAAATAATATCGATAAGTATTGAATTCTTATGATATAGATGATAATACTTGTTAAAAGAAAAACATGCCCGCGAAAGCGGGCATCCAGAAACATTATGTTTGGAAAAGATTTAATGGATTCCCGCTTCCGCGGGAATGTTTTCTTTAGGTAATCTAATTACTCAATCGTAAACTTAGTGTCGTAGGTTTTAAATTTTATGCTGCATTTTGCATTTGCATCAGTGCTTCCTTCGAACTGAGTTTTTGTATCGCCCGAAATTGAGGTAAATGGCTTCTTAAACTTATCTTTTGGAAAAGTAATATCGCCATAAGTACTTTCAAATTCAAGATTTATAGTCACTAAAGGGTCAAAGGTTAATTTTACATCACCATATTTAAACTCACCCTTGAATGAAGTAAAGCCCGATCCACATTTGTTAACGGTAAACTGAGTGTCGTAAGTATCCGGTAAGTTTATTGATGAGTTTACTAATCCGATTTGAAACTTATTATACTTTGAATCCTGACATGAAAAGTCGCTAACCTCCTTTACCTCGTAGGTATCGTTATAGCTTGTTTTAATACTAAACTCACCAACAGCATTCGCGTTTAACTCTGAGTACTTTGAATCAAACTCAATCTTTTTGAAGTTCTCAACATCAATATTGCAATCGTATAGGTTAAACTTCCCAAGATTAGCGTTTCCCTTTGCGTTGAGCTTTGTATATTTTGCATCGATGTCAATTCCGTTAAGATTATCGAAATCAAAATCATCGTTATAGGATTCTAAAACAACAAGATTTACAGACTTACAGTTTAACCTCGAGTACTTTGAATCAACAATTATCTTATTCATCTCAACCGCATAAACCTTTGAGTCGTAAATTTCAAACTTTGCATCTTTCCCTTTACCGGCATTAATGGTTGAATACTTAATGTCAAACTTGCTATTATCGCCAAAGTCGCCCATATCGAGGTTAACATTGTAAAGTTCGAAATCGAGGCTCCCTAATAGATTTGCCGATTTAATTGAGTTGTACTTGCTAACTAGCTTAAAGGCTATTTTTTCGGGTACCCAAATGGTGTAGCTGGCTTTATATGATGTTATAGAAACATTGCCCCCATTAATTAGTTTTAATTTTTTATATATCCCTAAAACGGTTATCATCCCTTCGCTAAAACGGGTATCAATCTCAATTCTGCCATCCCCTTGATTCACTTCAGGATTTTTGAATGCATTAAGAAGTTTTTCAATATCCTCTTTGTCACCTCCCGATATTACAATCTCTCCGGTTAGCTTTATCTCGCTATTAGCCCAAGTATTGATCTGTAGATCGGAATCGTACATGCCGAGCTCAAGCTTATCGGTATCGGAAATCTTGAATGTTTTTTCAAATTTATCGCTTACATCTCCAACCTTTGCATAAAGGGAATTCGATATAAGAACTAAGATTAAAATAGATATTCTAAATATTGATTTTACGTTTTTCATGATCTTTACTTTTTTGAATTTCGTTTAACATCCTATCTAAAAGCATAATTTTTTTTCTGTATAAATCCATTAAGGAGTTTATAAGCTTTGGATTAGGTCCATTCTGCTTCAAATCCTTTGAGTAGTAATTAATGAGATCGTCGATATACTGTACCTCACTATTGTTGGTTGCCAGCTGACTTGGATTGATTGCAGCCTGTTGAATCAGCTTTGAATAGGAATCGATTTGAGTTTTAAACTGAGCCTCCTGGGTTGCAAGTTTGGGATCCATGTTAGCAAAAACAGCTTGCTGCCCATTTCCTTTCCCAATAAAATAAGCAACAGTAACGGATATAAAAAGCAAAACTGAGGCGGCAGCTGCATACCTAAATGCAACAAGGTGCTTCCTTCTCTTTTTGCTATTTAAAGCCTGCGAAATGCCTGTCCATAGATATTCCTCGTCAGGACTCTCTACATCCAGATTACTCCGGTTTTTGCGTATGTACGATTCTAAATTCATACTTTGTAATTTTCAACTTTAATTCTCTTGAATCAATCTAACCGAAAACTCCTCCTTAATTTTTTCTTGCAATAACTTTCTGGCTCTTTGATACTGCGATTTTGATGTAGATTCAGAAATTCCTAACATTTCCGCAATCTCCTTATGTAAATACCCTTCGAGCAAATAAAGGTTCAGAACAACTCTTGCCTTTTCAGGAAGCGTTTTAATTGCTTGATGTATTGTTTCTGAAGATATATCAGGAAAAGCTTCATCATCGGTTTCCTCGTAGGCAATCTGAAGGTTATCTAATTCGTCGAATGAATACTTTTTTTTCTTTAACGCATTAAGCGATTTATTGATCACAATACGCTTTAACCATACCCCAAACGTTGAATCACCTCTAAAAGAACCCAAATTACCGAAAGCACTTACAAACGATTCCTGAATGATATCCTCAGCATCAAACTGGTTGACTACAATTCGAATACAAGTATTGTACATAGCCTGCACGTGCGTTTTGTAAAGCCTGTACATTGCTTGCTGATCGCCTTGTTTAGCGCGCTCAACCAGCTTCGAATTGATATCGACCGTTTCTGAATCCAAATTCAAAATCTTTATATTAATGACACTGGAAAATGAAAAAGACGGAAAACTTTTAAGGTTTTTTTAAAAATAATATTCTATACAAACTTAAAGAATAGGAATGATGAGCAAAATCAAGTTGAATAAAATTACTTGATATTGCCTATATTTCAAATTATGATAATGAAATAATACAACCTAAATTTGTACCCGTTAATAACAATACAATGGCATTAATAGAGATTGAAAATATGGAATTCCATGCAAATCATGGACATTTTAAGGAGGAACAAGTAATAGGGAATACCTTTTTAGTTGATCTTAAGATTAAGTACGATTCTGAAAAGGCACAAAAAAGCGATAACCTAAAGGATACCGTTAACTACCAAAGGGCCTACGAAATTGTTAAGCGCGAGATGGGTTCAAATTCGCACCTTTTGGAGCATGTTGGGAACAGAATTTTAGAATCCCTGACAAATGAGCTTCAGGGTATTGAGTTTGCTCAGGTAAAAGTTTCTAAGATAAATCCTCCCATGGGAGGAAAAATTCAAAAGGTAAGCGTAACTCTAGCAAAAGAGGTAATACCGATTCGCTAACAGTATTATCAAATAATTTGCTTCGCTCATATTCTGATGTTGTTAATCCATCGGCCCCGAACGGTTGGGTTTTCATAAACTCAGCATTTATCCAATCTTCTAAAAGATTTCATTTCATTCATCTTATTAACGATGTTTTAGCAACAAGCCTAAAGTAGATAAAAATTAATATTGTATTTTTGAAATTATAAACAACTATTTTAAAATTACTTATATGAATGGTATTAAAACAAAACGGTGGTGCATATTGCCTATAATTTTACTTTTTAATATTACATTATTGCAAGCCCAATTGGTAAAAACAATCGATGAAAACGATACGGTTCGCTTTAATAAGATATTAGCCAAAGCTGATATTGAAAAGATAAATGCAATTGATAAAAAAACAAATTACACCCCACTTACACGGGCATTGAAAGCAAAAAATACTCTATTTACTAAAACTCTAATCGAAAAAGGGGCAGATGTGAATTTGCGAGATGGGAATAATAGATTACCTATTTTTTTGGCTGTAGAAAATAGAAACAGGGAGGTGACAGAAATAATATTGAACAAAGGGGTTGATGTAAACCATGTTGATGATTACGGGAATTCACTCCTTCATGTAGCTGTTAAAAATAGCGATATTGATATGATCAACCTTTTGCTTTTGCATAAAGCAAATATAAATGTTGTCGATCGTGCAGGACGCACGCCATTAGCATTAAGCGCGAGCGAGACTTCATCCCAAATGGAAAATAAAATTTTTCGTGATTTAATTAAGAATTATTTCTTTCTATCTGCCAATAAACTTTCAGATCAAATACTCATCAACGACACTTTGGTGAAACCCCTGGAAGCATTAAAAGTAAAATTATTCGAACATGAAGGGAAAAAGTATCTGAATTTCTTGTCGGTTTGTGAAATGAATGCGCCAGTAACATATCTACTTTTGGAGTCAGGGGCAATGGTTTGTCCTAACGATAAAAAAGCTGTAAACCCGTTTAAGTATATCTATGGTTCTGAACATCTTTTTCAAAAAATGCTTCTTTATATTCATGCAAAAGAGTGTTCTTCTAAAGATAGCCTTTTGAAAATTGTTATTGAATCTTCATTACAACAAAGCGATCCATTTTTTGTAGAAATATTACTTAATACGGTTAACGATTCTGTAATCAAGACCCTTAATTCAGATAAAGTGCTAAAAATCGCCCTTGATAAGCTCACTAAAACAGCATTCTATTATATCTCAGATAATTCAAATCCTAATGTTAATCCCATCCTTGGTAGCTCATATTGTAATGCTCTCAAGGGTTTATTCTCGAAGGGGTTAACAGATACTTCTGGACTGGTTATGAAATGGGCTTATTCGAACATTAATTCAGGCTTTGCTCTTTCAGGAGGGGATAAAGGAGATATATACAATCTAATGTATTTATCGGCAAAATCGGGAAGCAATCCAAACCTAATCCTTGATCCAACATATTTTAAAACTCCTTTAATTCTATGGCTTACCCATGGGTATGGGTATAGTCAACTCGAACACAGACTCAGTAAAGTTTATCCTCCATATTACGAGTCGATTATAGAAATAATAAAAGAAATAATTAAGAATGGGGCTTCATTAGATCCCGTATACAATGGTAAAGATAGTCACTATTACAACGCCACACCACTATCTCATGCAATAGAAGATGCCTCGGAAGATTTAATAAAGTTATATCTATCAAAAGGTGCTCAAATGAATGTTCTCCCGGTTAAGAGAGCTTTTAATTATGCACCCGAAAATATTAAAAAAATCCTACTAGATGCAGGTTACAAACCAGAATAGCAATACGTTAAAAAATGTATTTTATATTTGCTAATTGTGGAACCAAAAAGGAATAAAAAGCCCGGTTGCTAACAGTAAATTAATTGACACCGCCGAACTCGCAATGGACATTCGGTATAAATTAACAACAGGCATTTGCAAAAATGATTTTTTTAGTATATTTGCCATCCGTTTAGCCCGAATGGTATCGTGGCCGAGTGGCTAGGCAGCGGTCTGCAAAACCGTGTACAGCGGTTCGACTCCGCTCGATACCTCAAAGAAAGCTCCGATCTTCGGAGCTTTTTTTATTATAATTCGTAAAAAAACGTCTTTGACGGCGATAAGTCAATTTAGTCTATGACTGTACATTCCCGCGAAAGCGGGAATCCATGTAAAAACAATCCTTTAGATTCCTGCTTTCGCAGGAATGTTAAATAAGTCTTTACTTCTAAAAAACTTTTTCTTATAGATCTAAAAATAAAGCCCCGCCTTTAATGAATGTTGTTTACTTCTTTCGGTTGTGCAATCCACACTCCTTGCTATCGGCATTCTCCCACCACCATCGCCCGGCACGAATATCCTCACCTGGGAAAATTGCGCGTGTACATGGTTGGCATCCAATACTTGGATAGCCCCTGTCGTGTAAGGTATTGTATGGAACCTTATTCGCTTTTATGTAATCCCAAACCTGATGTTCTGTCCAATCAATTAAGGGATTCAGCTTAATCATACCGTTTGCTTCGTCCCATTCAATCATTTGGTTTTCGGTACGAGTAACAGATTGATCCCTGCGTAAACCGCAAATCCAAACCTCCGAACCACTAAATGCCCTTTTAAGCGGATTGATCTTTCGAATTCGACAACACTCCTTGCGATTCTCAATACTTTGGTAAAAAAGGTTAATCCCTTTTTCGGTTACCATTTTTTGAACCTCATTTGAATCGGGAAAGAAAACCTCAATGTTAATCTTGTACCTCATGCAAGTTTTTTCAACCAACTCATAGGTTTCGTAGAAAAGACGGCCAGTATCAAGCGTGAATATTTTAACCTTAGGGTCAATCTTTACAACCATATCAGTTAACACTTGATCTTCTAATCCCATGCTCGATGAAAGTACAATTCGATTTTTGTACTCTTGCAAAAACCAGCGAAGAACCTCATCAAAAGGTTTTCCTTCAAGACTTAGAGTAATATTGTTGAACGTAACTTTGTCCATATATTTATGATGTAAAATGCACTAATTTATAAGCTCTCGAAAGTAAACAATAATTCAATAATTGCCATCCATCAAAAAAAAGTGGATTTTTAAATATAAAAGCCATAACTTTAGCTTAAGATTTGTGTTTTAAGTATAACTTTGTTCATAAGTGTTCAATTTCGCATATTGATAAAACAAAAAAATCATGAAAAAGATTTTTACACTGATACTAAGTTTAGCCCTTGTGCAAGCATTTGGGCAAACCCCTGCTATTGTTATGCAGGTTGTTGCTTCATCGGGTGGTTATGCTGAAACTGCAAACCTAAAGGTAAGCTGGACTTTAGGCGAACCTGTTATCCAAACTGTTACCGATACTGGAAATACTTTAATCCTTACTCAAGGTTTCCAACAAGGGAACCTCTTTGGCACCGATGTTCCAAATACTGATTTGCAATCGCTTAACTTTAAAATGTATCCAAACCCAACAAGTGTTAAGGTTTGGTTTGAGTTAAATAATAACAAAGCAAAGGGCGATTTTGTCGTTGATGTTTATGATGTTACAGGGCGTAAAGTTCTTAATGAAAACCTTGGGCAATTTGAAAATCAAGAGCTAAAATCGATGGATGTTTCAAGGTTGAAATCGGGAATTTACCTAGTTAGGGTTAACATTGGTAATTACAATAGCGATGTAATGAAACTCATTAAAGAATAGTTAATTAAAACACTTCTCCTAAAAAAGATAAGCCAACCGCTTATCTTTTTTTTTCGCTTATTTAAAAATAATTTGAATCTACCTTTTTATTTTAATAATTAAAATAACTTTAATGTTTATAACATTAAAAATCAAACAGTTGTTTAAAATGAGAAAACTTTTTTTATTTTCTTTGATTAGCCTTTCAGCATTTATGACATTCGCTCAATCGCCTCAAGGATTCAACTACCAAGCCGTTGTTCGGGATGGTAATGGCACACCAATTGTAAACCATAATATCTCCCTAAGAATTTCGCTTCAAAGTTCTGCTGGTTCTGATTACTACATCGAAAGCAAAACGGTTACCTCAAACGCACAAGGGGTTATCAACCATATCGTAGGGACAGGAAACGTAATTTCTGGTACATTCAGCACTATACCCTGGAGCACGGGCGAGGTAATGATGAAGGTAGAGATTGACCCGAACGGAGGCACTTCTTATTCTCAACTAAGTGAACCAGTAAAGCTGCAATCTGTACCATTCGCATTATTTGCCGGGAGCACCACTCCTATAGATGGAACTTACGGGCAAACACTCTATCATAATGGAACAACCTGGGTAGCATCATCTATTCTCATAAGTAATGGTACTAACGTGGGCATAGGCACCACCTCTCCCACCCAACAACTCGACGTGAACGGAAACGTTAGGTTGAGAAGTTCATTATATGACTATACCAATAGCTCAGGAACCAACAATGATCTTCTACTTAACAATGGCACGGGAATACAATGGAAATCAATATCAGAATCGGGAATTACTAGCGGAGTAGGGACATCTGGACAGGTAGCTATGTGGAACAGTACCAATACCATTCAGGGCTTAAGCAACGTTACTTGGGCGTCAAGTCTTCAAGTAGCTAGTCCAACAACAGCAGGAACTGATGATCCAATTTTTGAGGTAAGGAATAAGGATGGAAATGTGGTATTTGGGGTTTATCAAGGTGGCGTTAGAATTTATGTTGAGGACTCGCAAATTACAAAGGGTGTTCGCGGTGGTTTCGCCATTGGCGGGCTAACCAACCAGAGCAAGGGGCAGCAGGAGTACTTCCGGATTACCCCTGATAGTGCTCGCATCTATATAAAAGAAACTCCCACAGCAAAAGGCGTTCGTGGTGGATTTGCAATAGGTGGATTAACCAACCAAAGCAAAGCGATTTCCTCAAGAAACCTTATGTTTGTTGCGCCTGACAGTGCAAGGATTTGGGTAAACGAAACGGTTACCAAGGGTGTACGTGGGGGATTTGCAATAGGCGGGTTAACCAATCAATCGAAGGGAGCTACAGACCAATACTTAAGCCTTACCCCTGATAACTATTTTATAGGTCAGGGTGCGGGGAAATCGATTTCTACTGGTTTATACAATTCGTTTATTGGTTATCAAAGCGGGTTTAGCAATACATCTGGTAACAAAAACTATTTCATTGGTTATCGTTCAGGGTATAGTAATACAAATGGATATAGCAATATATTTATTGGTGATAGCGCTGGTTTTACAAATTCATCAGGATATCATAATGTTTACATTGGAAACCAAAGTGGTTTATCCAATACAACAGG
>Ga0209098_1004448_pt1 | contig 10938 bp, 8 predicted proteins | sample AD_JPNHW1_MetaG_FD_184429 | JGI IMG/M metagenome (GOLD analysis project Ga0209098, IMG submission 184429) | Active sludge microbial communities of municipal wastewater-treating anaerobic digesters from Japan - AD_JPNHW1_MetaG (SPAdes) (version 2) | ecosystem: Engineered > Bioreactor > Anaerobic >... | reverse complement strand
AATGTTACGTAATATTTCTTCATGGGTTTAAATTATAAGTTTGTAAATAAAATCATGAGAATAGGTTCATTAGGAACAAAGATAAAACAAAAGACACCAAAAGTCAAAATATTAACATTTTCGGAATTTTAAAAAAATGTTTAGAAAGCACTTATTATGCAAACATATATGGTTGGAGGAACAAATCTATAGAAAACCATTTGTAATTTTTTGAAGTTTTGTTTTATTTGCTGATGATCTTAAACTCTGTTCTCCGGTTCAACTGACGGCCTTCTTCCGTATCGTTGGTGGCAATAGGCTGGTCGAAACCGAAGCCTTTATAGGTCATCCTGTTTTTATCAATTCCCTTGCTCACTAAATAGTCAACCACGGCCTTGGCCCTGTTTTCCGACAAGGTCTTGTTATAGGCAGCCGAACCGATATTGTCGGTATGTCCTGAGATTTCTATTTTTATGGCAGGAAAATCATTCATAAACTTCAGGAGTCTTTCCAATTCGGGTATTGACTCTGAACGTAAAGTTGATTTGTCAAAATCAAAAAAGATGTTCTTCAATACAATAGTGCTTCCTATGGCAACTTTTTTTAGTTTAATGTCCTTTTCCACTTCACGATACGTAGTGGTAGGTGGGATGATAATGTTTTCGGAATGGAACAAATAGTCAGGAGCCTTCACGGCGATACCGTAATTCTTACCAGAAGGTAATGACACCAGGTATTTTCCGGTAGCGCTGTTCGATTCATAAGTACCTATTACTTCATTGCGTTCGTTATCCGTAATCTCAATAGTGGCGCCTAAAGGAGCCAGGGTAATATCATCCATGACAATTCCCTTAAGCAGCGTTACCTGGTTTTCCTTTATTTCAACGGGTTTTTCGATCACGGTTTCGTTGACAGGCTGTGCCATACTGGCCAGCAGGTTGTCTTCGGTGTTGTTAATCACAGGTTTTTCGGGACCTAAGAACGTAATGACATAAATATCCTGACCGCCCAGTCCATCCTGTTTTACCGACGAATAGTAGCCATGCACGCCGCTGGCCGAGATAGAGAAAAACACGTCATCATCGGGAGTATTGATAGGGTATCCAATGTTTTCGGGTTCGCCCCATTTGGTACCGTCAAAAACCGATTTGAAGATGTCGTACCCTCCCATGGTGCTATGGCCCTGCGAACTGAAATACAGGGTTTTTCCGTCAGGATGAATAAACACACCTTCTTCGTTGTATGGCGTGTTGATTCCTGCGCCAAGGTTTTTGGGTGTTCCCCAGTTTCCTTTTTTGTCTTTTACCGACATATAGATGTCGTTGCCGCCAAACCCGCCTTCACGGTCGCTCACAAAATACAGGGTTTTGCCATCGTAGGAAATGGAGCCCGATGATTCGTGATAATCTGTATTAATGTTGCCTCCTATGCGCGATGGGGTTGACCAGGTGGTTCCTTTTAGTTTGCATTCGTAGATATCGCCGCCGTTAACTCCCTTGTAGATCAGCAGGGTTTGTCCATCAGGTGAAAGGCCTACGGTAGCATCGTGTTTACTACCGTTCAGGGGGTTGGGTGGATTTTTCGGAGCCGCCCACGAACCATTGATTTTTTCAGTCATATAGATGTCTTCGTAGAATCCAAGGTCGTTTTCATCCCGTTTGCCCCCGGTGGTATTATCCCGTCTTGAGGTAAAAAACAATACCGATTCATCGGCGCCAATCAGGGGAGAATATTCTGGAAAAACTGAATTTACAATAGGGCCCAGGTTGTCAATAAATACCCTTACCGGTGCGGCAATCATTTTTTTACCGTTTTCGCATTCCGTTATTTTCTTTTCTATTTCGTTTGAAGACAGCTGCAGGTCAGCGGGCGACAATGATTGTTTGTACTGCCGGATAAGGTCCAGCGCCCTGTCGAAATCAGCATTCAGTTGATAGGCCTTGGCCAGGTTAAATTTTGTGTCTTTGTATTCGTGAGGGTTTAAGCGCAGTGATTTTTCAAAATATTCTATTGATTTTGTTTTTTGCACGGTATTCAGGTAACAGGAGCCAATCAGGTAATTAAGTTTGGCATTATCGGGATTAAATTTTTGTGCGTCTAAAAAATATTCAAGGGCTGTGGCATACATGCTTTTGCCCATGTCGTAATATTTTAGTCCCACAGTAAAATTGTTTCTTGCCTGTTTAAATTCTTTTTCTCTGCCCTTGAAATTGCTTTTAACAAATTCGACATTTTGTGCCGACGAAAAAAAAGTGAAAAGTAATGCAATGATAACTAAGGAATATCTTTTTTTCATGATGGATTTATTTGAATGATGAAATTATTATTTGCATTGTAGATTTGAATAACTGGCTGCGGTGGTGATACCCAACAAGGCTGCTTTTTTCCAGTCTTCGCAGGAATTTTGTGGTTTTCGCAACATTTCGTAGGCAATGCCGCGGTTCAGGAAGGCATAGCCATAGCTGGAGTTGAGTTCAATGGCTTTGCTATAGTCGGCAATGGCGCCTTCATAATCCTGCCGTTTGAATTTTGCATTGCCGCGATTGTTGTAAGCATAAAAATACGTGGGGTTGAGTTTTATGGCCTGGTCAAAATCTTTGATGGCATCTTCATATTCCTCCAGTTCAAAATGCGCGGTACCGCGGTTGTTATAGGCAATAAAATAGTCTGGTTTTTTTTGTATAGCCGTGGAATAATCGGCGATAGCGCCTTTATAATCTTTTAATTTCTTTTTTGCGCTGCCGAGGTTGTTATAGGTAAAAGGCATATTGGGATTAATTTGTGTTGCCAGGTAGTAGTCTGCTTTTGCTTCTTCATATTTGTCGAGTTTTACTTTTGCACTTCCCCTATCGTTGTAAGCATAGGCGTAATCCGGTTTATTTTTTATTGCCGCATCAAAATCGCTGATGGCTTTTTCGTATTCATTTTTTTCAAAGAGTATTTCTCCCCGGTAGTAGTATGCCTGAGCATGATTGACATCCAAGGCCAGGGCATTGGTAAAATCAGCCAGGGCATTGTCATGGTCTTTCAGCTCGAAACGGCATTTTCCTCTGCTGAAATATGCGTTGGCGGTGGGTGTAAGGTCTATGTATCTGGAAAAATCGGAGAGGGCTTCCTGAAATTTGCCCTGTTCCATACTTACGGCAGCTCTGTTGAAATAAGCTTTTTCAAAATCAGGTTTCAGGGCGATGGCTTCAGAAAACTTTTTTATGGCTTCGTTGTATTTTTTGTTTTCAAAAAATTTCACCCCGTCGTTATAAACCTTTTCAGCGTTCTGATAATCGCCTTTAAACAAGGTGTCGGTGGAAACTTCCTGGGCGCTGACCATATAAACCAGCAAAAGAAAGAAAAGTACAAAAACTGACTTTTTCATAAATTAAGTTTTATAATGAATGTTATTGTTAATGAATGCAAATATAATAATTGACAGCAGATAAAAAAAACAATGTATTGGTTTTATATCAAAAGAAAAAAATCAAGAAGAAAGAAAAGCAACAATATCAGGCCTGATAGGCCATTGAGGGTAAAGAATGCGAAATTAACTCGGCTCAGGTCGTGAGGCCTTACCATATAGTGCTGATAAAAAAGCAGGGCGGCAAAGATGGCCGTACCTGCCCAGAAATACCACCCCTGGTGATTGGCTATGCCTGCGGCGATGATGACAAGCATGGATACACAGTGCAGCAGCAAGGAAAAGACTAAAGAGGCGGTTATGCCAAATCGTTCAGGGATGGAATGCAGGCCTTGTTTTTTGTCGAAATTGATGTCGCTCAACGCATAGATGATGTCAAACCCGCTGACCCAGCAAAGCACCGCGAGCGAATACAGCAGGGGGATGTAGTGAAAATGTGCCGTTACGGCCAGGTAAGCCCCGGTGGGCGCCATGGCCAGCCCAAGGCCCAAAACAAAATGCGACAGCCAGGTAAATCGTTTGGTGTAGCTATAGCCCAAAATCACCAGCAAAGCCAGGGGCGAAAGACAAAAACACAAGAAATTTAGAAAATAAGTGGTGGCAATAAACAATACAATGTTGACTGCCAAAAAAAAATAAGCATAAGGCAGACTTATTTTACCTGCAGGTAGGTCGCGCTGTTGTGTGCGCGGATTTTCCCTGTCGATATGGCGGTCGGCAATACGGTTGAAACTCATGGCGGCGTTACGGGCAAAAAACACACAAAGTATTACGAGTACAAAGGTTTTCAGTTCGAAAGTGCTTCCCTGATGCTTCAAAGCCAGAAAAAATCCAATGACCGCAAAAGGCAAAGAAAATATCGTATGTGATATTTTTACCAGGGACGAAAACGCTGAAATCCTTTTACACAATGCTGCCGCCATTGTTTGTTTTTCTTGCAGCAAAGGAAACAATAAGCGCGCTTATTTACAAATTAACTTTGTTTTTTCTTTTTAAAAAGATCTCCTATCAGATAGCCCAGCAAAATTCCCAGAAAGGTATAAAAAAGCGGGTTGGCTTTGAGGGAACAGGCGCCGTCAGCGCATTTCGAAAAATAAAAATACAGGAAACCACCTATGCCTCCGGCAATCATACCGGCGACATGCCTTAGGGCGAAGGCCTTTTTTAGCTGCTCTGTAAACTTTTTTCTGCCCGTCTCCGGACTGTCAGGCTTGCTGTTTTCCATGAATTTACTGAAGTTGTTCGATAGCGTTGATCAGGGTTTCTTTGGTCTGCAACCCGACAAAACGTTTGGCGGGAACACCATCTTTGAAAATGATGATGGTGGGCAGATACCTGATGTCGTATTTAAGGGAGGTGAGATTATTTTGATCGGTATCCATTTTGCCTACGATGGCTTTTTTTCCTATTTCCAGAGCCAGCTCTTCGATGATGGGGCCAAGGATCCTGCAGGGCCCGCACCATACAGCCCAAAAATCAACCAGGACGATACCCTTCTTTATAGTCTTTTCGAAGTTTTTATCCGTAAGTATTAATACCCCGTTGGAACTGTTTTGTTTGTGTGTGTCTATGTTTGCTGAAATATTAGCTGGAATGGCAAAAATAAAAGCCATTAAAAGTAGCATGGTCACATTTTTCATAAAAAGAATATTTTTGTTTTTTTATCAATAATCAGTCCAAACTTATTTTAAAGAAACTACGGTAATGCCGTCGCCGCCGTGTTCCACATGCTCGTTTTCAAAAGCCACCACGCTGCGGTGCCCCGACAACAGTTGGTGGATGATGGAACGCAGCACTCCCGACCCCTTGCCGTGAAGTATCCTCACATTATATATTTTCAGCAACAAGGCATCGTCAATATATTTTTCTATGATTTCGGTAATTTCTTCTGCTCTTTTTCCGCGCACATCGAGGGTGGTCTTAAAATCGGCTACTTTTTCAATCATTTTTCCGCTGATTTCCGCGTAGTTGGTACGTGTTTTCTTTTTAATAAAATCCCTGTACTTGGAAGGTTCCACCATTTCCAGCTGTGCCACGGGTATCCTGATTTTTATATTATCATAAAGCACCTGGGCCTGCCCGTTGTGCACTTCGAGTATTTCGCCGATATTTTTTTGTCCGGGCAGACGCACAAAATTTCCTTTTTGAAGGATAATGGCTTTCTTTTCGGCTTTGATGCCTGCTATTGCAGGTTTTTGTTTTTTTGCGACCGGAGGTTTAATAATAATTTCTTCGGGATTCTTTTCGGAAATAATTTTTTCTTTCAGTTCCTGGAGTTCACCTCTTAATTGTTTGGTTTTTTCCTTTTCGGCCCCCGATTCTTTTATCTGCCGTATGGTGTTTTCAATGGCTTTGTTGGCATTTTGCAGCAGCAGGGCGGCCTGTTGTTGTGCTTCAGTAATGATTGTTTTTTTCTGCGATTCCAGTTCCGACAGTAGTGTTTGGTATTTGTCAATCATTTCCGAAAAAAACTCGTCGGCCATTCTCACTTTTTCCTGCTGGAGCAACATCGCTTCCTTGTCGGCTTCAAAAATCTTCATCTGTTTTTCAAATGAAATGTGTTCCATTCCGGCAATGCTTGTAGCTCTTTCGGTGATGTGCTTCGGAAACCCAATGCTGTCGGCTATTTCGAGGGCATACGAGCTTCCCGGGTGGCCGATGTTAAGTTTGAATAAGGGCAGGAGCTTGGCTGTATCGAACAGCATAGAGGCGTTACTAATACCGTCGGTTTTAGCGGCAAATTCTTTGATGTTGGCATAATGGGTGGTTACCGCCCCGAAAGATTTTTTGTTGTTTAAAGCCTCCAGGGTAGCTTCGGCTATGGCTCCACCAAGAATCGGTTCGGTACCACTGCCGAATTCATCAATCAAAAATAAGGTGTGTTCATTAGCATTTTCAATAAATCTTTTCAGGTTCAGCAGGTGTGAACTGTAAGTGCTGAGGTCGTTTTCGATAGATTGTTCGTCGCCGATTTCAATAAAGATTTCCGAAAAAATTCCGGCTTCTGAACCTTCGTTCACCGGGATCAAAAACCCGCATTGTAACATGTATTGCAACAGGCCGATGGTTTTGAGGCACACCGATTTTCCGCCGGCGTTGGGCCCCGAAATAACCAATATCCTTTGCTTGTCATTCAGGTTGATGTCGTAGGGCACAAGCTTTTTGTTTTTTTCTTTTAAATGCAGATGCAACAGGGGGTTGACGGCCCTGAGCCAATTCAGGCCTGGCCTTGGCGATAGTAGCGGCCTGACGGCATTGGTGCCGATGGCAAACAGGGCTTTGGCCCGGTTAAAATCGATGGTTGCGAGAAACTCGTACCCTTGCAGCAGTTCCCCGAGAATTGGCCTGATAGAGTCAGTAAACAGGATGAGAATTTTTATTATTGCCTTTCTTTCGGCATTTTCGAGCTCTCGCAACTGATTGTTCATCTCGAAAATTTCGGCAGGCTCGATAAAAACAGTTTGACCCGTGGCGGATTCATCATGCACAAAGCCCTTTATCCTTCGCTTGTCGGCTGCAGCCATGGGAATTACACAGCGGCCGTTACGCACCGTCATTTCAGTGTCGGCATGTATGATATCGTCTTTTTTCAGGGTCATCAATATCTGCCGGGTGCGTTTACCAATCTGCGATTGTACCGCGGCCATGCTCATACGAATAGTTTTTAACTCTTCCGAGGCATCGTCTCTGATCTGGCCTTTTTCGTTGAGTATCCTGTTGATTTTCAGAATAACATCGCTGTGGATAATTACAGTGGAGGCCATCTGGTCGAGGCGGGGATACTTGTCCTGCCTTTGCCGGATATATTGGTGGATATCCTGAATGACGGTATAAGAGAGGCGCAGGTTGTTCATTTCCTCAATTTCGATGAAAGTTCCCGCTGTGTTTAGCCTTGCGAGTTCATCGCCAAGGTCGTAATAATCATCAGAAGGAAATGGGTCATCCGTGGTCAACAAGGTTTTCATCTCGGCTGTAAGATCCAGTGCCTGCTGAATTTCTTGAAACACATTTGAAAATGCAATCTTCTGCAGTTGCTGTTTTCCCGGTTCGCTAAGGCAGTAGCCGGCTACTAACTGCCGGATCTGGTCGAAGCCGATTTTTTTTTCGTGCTTATCAGAACGGGGTGTCATAGCATGGGTTGGGGCTTTGCGGTAAGTTGTTCATAGACGTTGTAATATACACTGATGCCGTAGTCCAGCGAATACTCTTCCATGGCCAGGATTCTGATGTCAGCAGGGTTTAGTTTCAGCAGTCCGGGGATTTTTGAAATGGCCCTTGCATAAGCTTCTTTTGTGAAATCCCCGACAAGCAGTCCTGCTCCGGTTTTTTCCACAAAGGTATCAACGTCGCCCACGCCGCTGTTAGTAATAAACGGGATGCCCATACTCATGATTTCGCCCATTTTGGTGGGCGAAGAGGCTTGTTTGGAGTACACAGGAAGTATGAAAAACAGTGCCACTTTTGTCAGCGAAAGCGCCAATGGCATTTGCTTGTAAAATGCCCGGTGAATCAGAATTTTGGCAGTATCAATATTTTTTGTTTTGGCTTTGGCAAAAATTTTTTCCGGCTCGTCGTGGGTGATAAACAAAAACTTTGCCTTGGGAAAAACGGAGGATAACTGTTTGAAAAAATCCAGCATTTCGTCGAGCATATACCAGGTGCCCAGAGAGCCCGAATAGGTAATGATCAGGTCGTCCTGTTTTATTGTCAGCTGACGGGCCAGCGCTTCTCTTTCGGTGTAGTCAATATTGTTTTCAGAAAAAAATTGTGTGTCGGCGCAACAGGGAGTTACACTGATTTCGGGAACCTTATCGTACAGCCCAAAATGCGTTTGAATCAATTGTTTTGCCTTTTCGGTCAGGGTGATTACATGGTCGGCCTGGAGCAGGTATTGGCGTTCTTTGCGTTTAAAATACTTGTATATTGCGCGGTAAACGGGGTTTTTGAGGTTCCAGAGGCCGCCCTCCACCCGTTCGTCGGCCCAGAAACCCCTCATGTCAAAGACAAACCGGACACCTTGCTTTTTCAGGTATAGTCCGGCAAATGCTGCAATATAACTTCGGCAATGCACCAGCGAAAAGCCATGTTCTTTATGCAGGCGGCGGGCGGTGGCCAGCAACCGGCGGATATCATAAATGGTGGAAACCACTGGCGGGCGGGCAGTATAGGATATCGGGTGCCAGGTAATACCTGCCTTGTCCAGCAGGTCGTAAACCTGTTGCTGATGTTGGGCGAAACGCTTTTTTTTCTCACAACTCAACAGATGAATACGGTAACCCTTGCGGCTTAATCCTGCCAGATAGGGAATAACCTGCGACTGTCCCAGCGGGTCGGTCATGCCGTCATACGAAATATAAAGCACACGTGCTTTTTCGCCCATAGCTGATTAACAGGATAAATAAATGATAATACAAAAGTACCATTTTATCCTGTATTTCTCTGTATTAATAATTGTATAAACAGATTAGTGATAAGCTTTTGACATAAATGTCAGGATATAGCACTGCTTGATTCGTGTCAATAGCTTATCACTCGTCCCGGATTGTGCTGGTTTTTTATGCCATTATCCGCAATGAAAATATCTTTCTACCAGGTCCAGCATCCCTACTTTGTCGTCTTTAAGACGGGCGCGGAGGTCTTGGTCGTTGAATTTTTTCAGGTTGTTGACGATGCCGTCGATAATCTGCTGTGAAAAGACGCCGTGCTTTTTGTAAATGTCGGCTTGTTTTTCCAGCATTTCGGCTGATGCCCAGCATGAAAACGGCAGGGTGTCGAGTTTGTGCAATTTGTCTTTAAATTCTTCTGAAAAAATATTGACGTCCACATAGGTGTCTTTAGCAAACTGCAGGGAGTTTTCCATTTCGAACCCATGACGGGCGGCAACGGTGAGCCCTGCCAGCAGGAGGTAGATATCGGCGGAGCCATCGGGACAGCGGAATTCCACGGTTTGTTTGTCGGTAAAATCGTCGGTAGGCACATCTTCCAAGGGATTTGCCTTTTTGATCATGTCGTTGGCGCCACACCATCCCAGGGGCACTCTGACCAGCACGGAACGGTTTCTGTCGCCCCAGCAAATGTTGGTAGGAGCTTCCTGATGCGGTACCAGGCGGAAATAGGAGGTGGGGTTGGTGTTTCCAAAAGCGGTGAGCGATGGAGCCAGGGTAAGATAGCCGGCAATGGCTTTTTTGGCTGTGTCGCTGATGCCGTTATTGTCCACCATCACATTACGGCCGTCTTTCATCAGGCGGGTATGTATGTGCATACCGCTACCGGCCTTACCGGCAGTGATTTTCGGCGCAAACGTGATGCTGACACCGTATTTATAGGCCAGGTTCCGGAGAACCCATTTGGCAATTACCAGCTGGTCAGCCGCTTCTTCAACATCTACAGGCAAAAATTCTATTTCGTCCTGCTCGTAATCCAAATTGTCGATAGAAAAGTTTCCCACTTCGGAATGAGCATATTTTACCAGGCCTCCGCAACGTACAATTTCCTGCAGGGCTTCGGTACGGAAATCTTCGAATTTGTTGTATGGTGAAGATTCATGGTAACCTCTTTGGTCGCCGGCCCTGAAAAGGTCATCTTTTTCGCTGATCAGGTAATATTCCAGTTCGCCCATGGTTTCAAAGGTAAGGCCGGTTTTTTCTTTGAGCACATTGTGTGCTTTGTGCAGAATATATTCCGGAGAAGAAGCGAGGGGTTCGCCGTCTTTGTTGAAGTACGAACATAATATGTTTAACGTGGGTATGCTGCTGAAAGGATCAACAAAGGCTGAGCGGAACCTCGGTATCACGTACAGGTCGCTGGAACCGGCTTCTATATAAGAGAACAGGCTGGAACCATCCACCCGCTCACCAGTAGACAAGACGGTGTCGAGGTGCTTGAGGTTGTTGATGCAGATATTCATGGTTTTCAGGCGGTTGTCGCCACCCACATACCTGAAATTAATCATTTTGATCCCGTTTTCTTTGACAAACCTTATCAAATCGTTTTTGGTGAAATCTTTGGATGGTTTGTCGAGAAACCCAACCAAAGGATTGGGGTTTAATTCTGTGAAATTGTCTTTGCTCATGTCTGATATTTTTGTTAATAATCTGGCGTCAAACTTAATAAATATTTTTCAATAAAAAGAATTTATAAAATGTATATATTTGTAAAAACCACAGGCCTGACTGAAAAAACTTGAGATAAAAATACTTAAGCCAGCGAAAAAAACTTACAAAAAGCTCCTCGTTAGGCGCTAAGATAACATGTACAAGCTTCGTGTTCGTTTAGGAAAATCTTTTTTTTGAGGTAATGAAACTAATTCATGTTTATCAATAAAACAAATAGGCTAATTTGAAAAATAAGGTACAGCCAGCCTGGTCCGGAAGACAGGCGTACCTAATATGATACTCCTGATTATGGCCGGGCCTATATGCATTGATGTGTACATCTTGTTTATGCAAACGGAAAAACAGGCATTGTTAAAGGGTATTCATAAACAGTACAGCGTAAAATGTTTATCATGAATATCATGCCCGAAAATCAATATTTATAAGTGGGTA
>Ga0209098_1004447_pt1 | contig 10941 bp, 9 predicted proteins | sample AD_JPNHW1_MetaG_FD_184429 | JGI IMG/M metagenome (GOLD analysis project Ga0209098, IMG submission 184429) | Active sludge microbial communities of municipal wastewater-treating anaerobic digesters from Japan - AD_JPNHW1_MetaG (SPAdes) (version 2) | ecosystem: Engineered > Bioreactor > Anaerobic >... | reverse complement strand
CCAATCTTCGTCGCGACCAGTTACTTGAGACAATAACCCTTTCCGAAGCACTTGTTTTGTTCAGTCTGCCACGCTCGCTGGGAATGCTTGAAGGGAGCGAACTGGTTGTCGGAACCGGCAAATTCGGACCATACGTCAGATATAACGGGAAGTTTTATTCACTCAAGAGAGGTGTTGATGACCCATATACCATTTCAGCGGAGAGAGCAGCGGAGCTTATTGCTGAAAAGCAGGACTCAGAGAAGAAGAAAGTCATTGCTGATTTTGGGGAGATACAGGTTCTCAATGGCCGTTATGGACCTTATATAACGATGGATAAGAACAATTTCAGAATACCAAAGGAAATTGATCCTAATAAGCTTACAAAGGAGGAATGCCTTGCTATCATCGAAAAAGGCGGAACAAAGAAAAAAAGCACAAAAACAGTAAAGAAAAAGTGAAATCTCTCCCTGCATGATCAATCTTAACCACTACCTCGATCCGGTATGTCTCGACAAACCCGTAATTAAGCACCTCTCCGTTACCGCGGGTTTTTCACACAACATATCCATCAACACCGGGAATAAGGAGCTTACTGACACCAAAGGTTACAGTATAGCCATAATAGGCGTACCAGACGACAGACGTTCGGTAAACAGTGGAGCCGCACTTGCCCCGGACAGGATACGTGAGAGCCTTTATTCTTTCTCGAGGCTTTCTGGCAGACTGAAGATTATTGATCTGGGAAATCTGAAGCCAGGGGCTTCCTTTGAAGATACTCTGGTGGGTCTTCGCGATGTGTTGAACAAAATTGCAGATGCAGGAACAGTGCCTGTAGTTTTAGGAGGTACCTGTGCCCTCATGCCGGCAATAGACCGTTTTCTGTCAGCTTCAAAGACACCCTGGTCGCTGGTCTCGGTAGACTCACGACTGGACTTTACCTCAGAAAAAAGAGATCCTGACTCTTTCAACTGGTTGAATGATCTTATTTATCGAAGTGGCAGCCATCTCTCTCATCTGTCAGCAATAGGTCACCAGACCTACCTCACTGATCAGCAGGTGGTGAACCGGTTCTCCCGCCGTCACTTTAATATTGTAAGGATAGGAGAAGTACGTGCGGCAATGCATGAGGCTGAGCCACTTTTCCGCGACGCCTCTGCGGCTGTCTTTGACATAGGAGCCGTACGCCAGTCAGATGCTCCCGGTACAATCCTTCCATCGGCAAACGGATTTTACGGTGAAGAAATATGCCTGTTATCACGCTATGCAGGCCTGTCTGACAATCTGAAGCTCTTTGGCCTCTTTGAAGTGAACCCATCATTCGACAACAGGAATCAAAGCACACAGCTTGCAGCCCAGATCATCTGGTTCTTCCTTGAAGGATTCTCACAGAAACAATTTGAGGTAACATCACTGCATGATCAGCAAAACCCTCGTTTTATCCGCTATCACATCACTCTTACTGATCTGGGAAGCGAAATCATCTTTGTAAAAAGCACTCTTACAGAAAGATGGTGGCTGGAGATCAGAAATCAGTCAGGAGAAACCAATTACCTTGCCTGCTCATACGAAGACTATGTAAAAGCAAATAGTGATCAGGTTCCTGACAGATGGACTGCCGGACATCTCCGTTTTGGCCATTGATATTTTTTCAGGTTTTTAATTATCTGTTTCAGTTTACCTCCTTTATTTACTCATAACTTGTTTATGAATTTGGAGGCTTACATATTTTTTATTTATTTTACTCGTTATTTCAGAGGGTTTAGATATTCCTGATAAAAGATGAAAAAACGGGGTTTTATATTGCTTATACTCGTTCTTATGACGAGGATGGCCTGTGGTCAGCAAGACCCCGTTCTCAGTATGTATATGTTTAATAACATGGCATTTAACCCTGGTTACTGTGGAACCGATGGGATGATTAATGTCACTGCCACAACCCGTCAGCAGTGGGTTGGATTTGAAGGAGCACCAACGACCATGGTTTTCAATGCCAACACTCCCTTTTCGCTTTTCGGGATAAGCAGTGGTGCAGGACTGCAGTTTGAGTCAGACGCGTATGGGTTTAACAAAGACTTTTCCGTTTCTCTTGATTATTCATATCTCATGATGGTTGGCAACGGGATTCTGGGAATAGGTCTTAACGGAGGGATAATAAACAAGGCTATTAAACCACAATGGGAAATACCCTCAGGCAGTTCACATACTTCAGCGTCAGGCGACCCGATGATACCTGATGGTGATGAAAGTGCAATAATACCAGACGCTTCGCTGGGTTTATTTTACAAGACACAAAATTATTATGCCGGACTCTCGGTAACACATATAACCCAGCCTAAAATTAAATATACCGAAACAAATTCATTTATCAGCCGTGAATACTATTTCACTGCCGGTTACACATTCCAGCTTAACAACCCGTCGTTAGACATCACTCCATCGGTGTTTGTTGTTAATGACGGTGCAGCAACACAGTATATTTTAAATGGGATTGTAAGGTACAATAAGAAGGCATGGGGAGGCGTTTCATACAGAGAGGGTGATGCTATAACCGGGATTGTAGGCTTTGAGCTATATAACGGGCTTAAAGTAGGTTACAGCTACGATTTTCCATTATCAGAGATTAGAAAAGGGACAAATGGTTCACATGAGTTTTTTGTCTCCTACAGCTTTGATATCGGGCTCGGGAAGAGCATCACTAAATATAAAAGTATAAGATTTTTATGATTATTTAAAAAAAAATAACTTACTTGCATTACAAAATTTACTTGCAATATGAAAAAGGTGACCCTATTTGCTCTTACACTGGCCTTGTTATTAGGAGGATGCAGCACGTCTCAGAGTGGCGAATTGACAGGAGTTGAGGGAAGGAAAAAATTCTATGAGCCGGAACCATTTGAGATGGCGTTCATTCCGGCAGGTTCATATGTGATGGGGCCTAGCGATCAGGACCCACTACGTTCAATGAACAGCATTTCCAAAACTGTGACTGTTGATGCATTCTGGATGGACCAGACAGAGATTACCAATAACAAATATCGTCAGTTTGTATATTGGGTTCGTGACTCCATACTCAGAACAAAACTCGGTGACGCAGGCATTGAAGGATATGAATTCTTCAAAGTTGATGATGAAGGAAACGTTAAGGAGCCTCACATACTCAATTGGGATGAGGACATTGACATGAAAGATGAGAATATACTTCCTATTCTTGAAGAGATGTACTATCCCGAAGCCGAGCGATTCAACGGTAATAAGCAGATAGACACCAGGTTACTTAAATATTCATATTTCTTCGTTGACTATAAACAGGCTGCTAAAGCAAAATACAACTATGAAACCGGTAAATACGAAGGTAAAGTTACCGACCTGAAAGGTAATACTACCGATGTTGTAGACCGTTCTTCGTTTATAATGCATGATGTTGTAAATATTTATCCCGATACACTTTGCTGGATCAGGGACTTCACCTATTCATTCAACGATCCATGGGCTTCTCTCTATTTCTGGCACCCTGCATATGATGATTATCCTGTTGTAGGTGTATCATGGGTACAGGCACGTGCATTCAGCGTATGGAGAACCAACTTTATGAATGATCATCTGCGTGCAAACGGCATCCAGGAAGTTCATGCATACCGTCTGCCTCTCGAATCAGAGTGGGAATATGCTGCCCGTGGCGGCCTCGACCTCTCAATGTATCCATGGGGCGGTCCTTATACCAGAAACTACAAAGGCTGTTTCCTTGCTAACTTCAAACCACTCAGAGGAAATTACATAGACGACGGCGCAACCTATACACAAAAAGTTGCTTCGTACGAGCCAAATGAATATGGTCTGTTTGACATGTCAGGTAACGTATCTGAATGGACTGTGTGCGCATTTCATCCATCAGCATATGTCTTCACTCACGACCTTAACCCTGATTATGAGTACAATGCCCGTCCCGAAGATCCACCTGTAATGAAACGTAAGGTGATAAGAGGCGGTTCATGGAAAGATATTGCCTATTACATTCAGACCGCAACAAGAGATTATGAATATCAGGATTCAACAAAATCTTTTGTAGGGTTCAGAAACGTAAGAACATACATTGGAGTTCAGTAGGAGTTAATCAGTAATTTAAAATCTTAAAATCCTAAAACATATGGGCCTTTCAGATTTAGTTCATACCAGTAAATGGAAAGCTTTCATGGCAAAGCTTTACGGATGGGGCGCATCAGTAGTTATCGTCGGAGCACTCTTCAAAATCCAACACTATCCGGGAGCAGGACTTTTCCTTGGAATTGGTCTCCTTACCGAAGCTACTATATTCTTTTTCTCAGCCTTTGAGCCTCTAAAAGAGGACCCGGACTGGAAACTGGTATATCCACAGCTTGACCCGAACTATACGGGCCCTGAATTTGGAGAAGGTTTTGCTGTCGGCGGCGGTGGATATGGCGGCGGCGGATATATAGGTGAAGGTGGCGGCGGTGGCGCCGTAGGCATTGGCGGAGGCGGCATATCAGGCGGAACAAGCCTCACAGGCATGGACCGGATGCTCGCTAACGCAGGCATAACGCCTGAACTGTTTGAAAAACTCAGCCAGGGATTAAAAAAACTATCCGATACAACCGAACATCTTAACTCTCTCGGCGATGTTGCTCTTACAACAAGTGAGTACCACGGAACCATCAAAAAAGCTAATGAATCGCTGCTCTCACTTTCTCAGTCATACCTGGCAACTGCTAAAGCTATGTCTGAAACCAGCGGCGCTTACCAGATGATCGGTGAATCTTCGAAGAATATCGAAGAGGGCGGCAGATCTTACCAGGAAAAACTTGAATCACTCAATAAAAACCTCTCTGCACTTAACGCAGTTTATGAACTTCAGCTTCGCGGAGCAAATGAACATGTTAAAAATGCAGATAACATCTATAAGGATATTGAGGGTATGATGAAGAACCTTACTTCTTCAGCTGACCAGACTCAGAGATATAAAGATCAGGTTGACAAACTGAATGATAACCTTGCTGCACTGAACAATGTCTATGGAAGCATGCTTTCAGCAATAAATGTTAAGTAGCATTATCTTATAAGTAATATCTAAACTATCCTAAGATGGCTCACGGAAAAGAAACCCCGCGGCAAAAGATGATCGGCATGATGTACCTCGTGCTGACAGCAATGCTTGCTCTTAACGTATCAAAGGAAGCTGTTGAGGCTTTCAAGAGAGTTGATGCGGGGCTGACAAAAACTATCGCCAACTACGTTAAAAAGAACGATATAACATATAATGAGTTTTCCAGGGCTGTAGCTGAAAATCCTGAAAAAGCAAAGAAATGGCAGGATAAAGCTCTTGAGGTGAAACAGGCTGCCAGCGACCTGTACAATTATATGCAGGATCTTAAAATCGAGATTATTACAAAGGCAGAAGGTGCTGAAGCTGAAGCTCTCCTCCCTGACAAACAGATAGATGTTCATAAGATCAAGAGAATAGACGATACAAACGTCCCTTCAGAAGTACTCATTGGATCAAATGAAGGCGGTAAAGCCTATGCTCTCAGATCAGCCATAAATCAGTATCGCGATTTCCTTGTTGAAACACTCGACGGAAGAGATAAAAATGCTGAGGAATCTGTTCTTCAGACACTTAATACTGACGACCCGAGAAACCCGGAAAATACCGGTACAGAAAAATGGGAAAATGCAACGTTCCAGACTCTGCCACTTGTAGCTGTTATAACCATCCTTTCCAAGATGCAGGTCGACGTAAGAAACTCTGAGACAGATGTTCTTAACTACCTGTATGGACAGATAGACGCCGGCGCCATGAGATTTAACAAAATCGTGCCGACCATTATACCAAATACTACATATGTAATGCAGGGCAACGATTACGAAGCCCGTGTTTTTGTGGCTGCCATAGACTCTACTCAGGCTCCTGAAGTCTACGTAGGAAGCTATGCACCAAAGAAGAATGCCGATGGAACCACCGTTTACGATGCAGGAGGAAATCAACCTCTTCCTACTGATAATAGTGGTGCAGGTATTTATAAGGTCAGAGCCACTTCAGTGGGAGAAAAATCGTGGGGCGGATTCATAAACATCAAGGACCCCAGCGGAGCCACTCATTCATACCCGTTTAATGCCAAATATTCTGTAGGCCTTCCAAACGTGGTTGTATCACCTACCGCAATGAACGTTCTTTATCAGGGTATTGACAACCCTATTGATATCTCAGTCCCCGGCATAGGCTCAGATAAACTTACTGCCCGCATGACAAATGGTGATATCAAGAAGGGGACACTTAAAAACTACCGTGGCGAATGGATTGCTCAGCCAAAAGTGGTTGGTGAAAAAGCGCTGGTTACAGTATCTGCCAATATTGACGGTAAAGTTCAAAGTTTCCCGCCTGTGGAATTCAGGGTGAGAAAAATTCCCGATCCGGTTGCTAAGTTTGCAGGCCTATCAGAAGGAAACCTTTCCCGTAGTGTTGCTGCTGTACAGCAGGTTGTAAGTGCAGTTCTTGAAAACTTTGAGTTTGACCTTACCTACACTATAACAGGCTTTACGGTATCGGTAAATGATAAAGGTTTTGATATTACCGAACAATCGACAAACAACAAGCTTACCGATAAACAAAAAGGTCTTATTGGTAACCTTCGCGCAGGTCAAAAATTATATATTGAGAAAATCACGGCTGTAGGTCCCGATGGAAGAACCAGGAACCTTTCGCCAATAATCCTTAAAATAAACTAATACAAGAATATTTCATCATGAACAGGAGAATTATAGCAGCAATTGCCGCACTTCTTGTTGGAACAGCAACATTCGCTCAGTCTTTTGGCGATATTTACCAGAAGAATATAGGCGATAACCAGAAGGTAAACTATCCATACCTGGGTGAATCAGACGTGGTTTGGGCAAAGAGAGTATACAGGATTATTGACCTTCGTGAAAAGATGAACCTCTCCCTCTACTATCCATCTGTTAAGTATGACACACTGAAGAAGCAATTCATCTCAGATATGTCAGATGGCAGGATGAGTTTCTCCGGTATCCTGTTAAATGAGATATTAAGAGGCAAGGTACAGGCAACTGACGGAAACGATATGACCGCCCCTACAACATATGCTGACATAGCAGGTAAAATGGGTAAGGCTAAAACAACAACCGCTGTTGACAATGGTAGCGGGGGTGTTCGTGACACCACCATCTTCATTCAGGAAAACCCTGGCGATATTAAGCAGGTTATGCTCCTGGAAGAGTGGTATTTCGACAAGAAACACTCGAGAATGGATGTCCGCATAATAGGTATCTGCCCGATCTACCTTGGCTTTGACCTTGCAACATCACGCCTTGTTAAGAAACGCCTCTTCTGGGTAAGATATGAGGATGTAAGACAGGCTCTTGCAACAAACGAAGTGTTCAACACTTTCAACGATGCACAGAGAGTATCTTATGAAGACTACATGCTGCAGCGTAAATTCGACAGCTACGTGGTAGCAGAGTCAAACGTTTACGACGACAGGTTCGTAAGCCAGTACAAACTGGGTCCGGCACAGCTCTTCGAAGCTGAAAGGATTAAGAATGAAATATTCGATTTTGAACAGGATCTCTGGGAATACTAGAAATCAGATATAATAAAAAAGCCCCGCTGAAACGGGGCTTTTTTATTACATGTATCTTTCACCTGTCTTCTTGTTTACATTATCGAGGTATGTCTTAATATTCTGCTCCTCATCTTTCCTTACAATAAGCAGAACATCACCTGAATCAACAATTATATAATCATCAAGCCCCTGTACAACTGCGATTTTACCCTCAGGTAAACCAATTATATTGCCTTCCGAGTTATATGTGAATGCCATTCCACCGTTTATGGTGTTGCTGTTCTTGTCATGTGCCGAATGGAGGTAAAGAGAGCTCCATGTACCCAGATCTGACCATCCAGGATCGGTGCATATGACATATACATTGTCGGCTTTCTCCATTATGCCATAGTCTACTGAAATGCTGCTGCATTGTGAGTATGCCTGGGCAATAAAGCCTGTCTCTGCCGATGTTTCATAAAGACCTGTACCGGCATTGAATGAAAGATAAATATCAGGCAGGAAGCGTTCAAAAGCCTTGAGTATTGAGACACCATTCCATACAAAAATCCCGCTGTTCCAGAAAAAGTCACCACTCTCGAGGAACAGTTTTGCCATTTCAATCTCAGGCTTCTCAGTGAATGCCTTTACCTTATGAAGATCGGTATAACCCTGAACTTTTGTATTTAGTTTTGCCTGTATGTAACCATAGCCAGTCTCAGGTCTGTCTGGTTTTATACCCAGTGTAAGCAGGACATCATTTGCACCTGCAAACTTATAGGCTTCATTAATAACCGAAGTAAATACGTCCTGCTTTGTGATAAGATGGTCCGCCGGAGTTACTGCAATAACAGCATCGGGGTTGCTGGCCATTATTCTGAAAGCACCATAGGCAATACAAGGAGCCGTATTGCGCCTCAGAGGCTCTGACAACACCAGCGAAGGATCAATGTCAAGCTGCTCTTTAACCAGTTCAGCATGCTCTTCGCTTGTTACAATATAAATATGTTCTTTAGGGCATACATCCATAAACCTCTTATAGGTCATCTGGATAAGAGTCTCTCCTGTTCCCATTATGTCAAGGAACTGTTTTGGTTTCTCTTTTCGGCTCATGGGCCAGAAACGGCTTCCAATGCCCCCGGCCATAATCAATACATAACGGTTTTCTCTTTTCATTACTGTTGTGTTGCAGAAAATTATGCAAATATATAAATTATGTTCAACCTGCACTTTACAATGAGCAATGGTTTGAATTATTAGTAAATTTGAACCAAATAATCAGAACATGTTCAAATTCCTTTCATTGTTCGGAAAATACTGGACTTTATTAGGTAAAGTCTTCTCAAAGCCTGAAAAAGGGAAAGTTTATTACAGGCAAACTGTAAAGGAACTTATATCTCTTGGCTTACGCTCAACAGGAATTGTTATTATCATCTCCTTCTTTATGGGAGCTGTTTTAACCCTGCAGACAGCATATAATACTGAGAATCCTATATATCCAACCTATCTTATAGGACTTACCTGCCGTGACTCAATACTACTTGAGTTCTCCTCAACAATTGTAGCACTTATCCTTGCCGGTAAAGTGGGATCCAATATCGCATCTGAGATTGGCACCATGAGAGTGACAGAGCAGATAGACGCCCTTGAACTCATGGGTGTTAACTCAGCCTCCTATCTTATCCTTCCAAAGGTAATTGCAACCCTGGTTTTCAATCCCTTCCTTACTCTTATCAGTATAATTACCGGGATTGTAGGAGGAGGACTGGCTGGTACGTCTGCAGGTGTAATAACCATGAAGGATTATATCTATGGCATACAGTATGCATTTATCCCCTACTATATTACCTACGCCATTATTAAGACTCTCGTCTTTGCTTTTATTATAACAACCGTATCATCATTTGAGGGTTATTACGTTGAAGGAGGTTCACTTGAGGTAGGGCGCGCAAGCACAAAGGCAGTCGTCTACAGCAGCGTAACCATCCTTCTGGCAAACCTTATACTCACTCAGCTTTTGTTATCATGATCAGGGTAGAAAACATTTATAAATCATTTGCCGGCCGGACAGTGCTAAGCAACATCTCTGCCACCTTTGAACCGGGTAAAACAAACCTTATTATAGGTAAGAGCGGATCAGGCAAGACCGTACTTCTTAAGAGTATTGTAGGCCTCCATGATATTGACAGCGGAGAAATATGGTATGGCGACGTTCTCTTTTCTGAGCTTGATTTCAGAAAAAAGAAAGAGATCCGTAAGGAGATGGGGATGCTTTTCCAGGGAAGCGCTCTCTTCGACTCACTCACCGTTGAAGAAAATGTGATGTTCCCGCTTGATATGTTTTCTGATAAATCAAAAGAAGAGAAGCTCGACAGGGTCAACTTTTGCCTTAACCGCGTAAATATCATCAACTCGAACCATTTATTTCCTTCAGAATTGTCGGGTGGCATGAAGAAAAGAGTGGCAATCGCACGCGCTATAGCCCTTAACCCCCGTTACCTCTTTTGCGATGAGCCCAACTCCGGCCTTGATCCAAAAACAGCAATAGTGATAGACGAATTGATAAAAGAGATTACCGAAGAGTTTAACATGACAACCATTGTTAACACTCACGACATGAACTCGGTAATGGAAAACGGAGAGAAGATCATTTTTATTGACGAAGGCGAAAAATGCTGGGAAGGTAATAAGCACGAAATCCTTGAATCGGATAATATCAAATTAAACGACTTTGTTTTTGCCAATTCACTGGCAAGAAAACTGAAGGAAACCAGGTAATTAAAGTTTTTCTACTCACTATATCTGGTTGAACCTTTCCTGCAACTCATGGATCAATCTTATTGAGGCTTCAAGCCCGCTTATATTGTCAAAAGGCGGATAAAGCTGGCATTCTGTCCCCTTTATACCTGAGAGATAAATTACATTTATAATAACATTCCTGTTGATCTGTATAAACTGCCGGGAATAACCTGTTATGTCTTTTGCATTCGTGTTCCTCTTCATCTGAAGTTCCTTGTGGTCATTCAGCACAACTTTCCATAATTTTCTTTGCCTTTCATATTCAAAATAAACAATCTGTGCTGTCCTTAATACTTTGAAGCCATCTACTGTAGCAATAAGAAATGTCTCTTCAGAAGATAAAAGTCTTGTGAGAGAGTCAGTAAACAAACTCTTCTCCTCTGTTTCTTTTCTCAGTTCCAGGTACCGGCAAATTACTTTATCAAGTTCCTCTTTGTTATATGGTTTCAGAAGGTAATCAAACGCCGATTCACGTAATGCCTGAAGAAGGTATTTATCGTATGCTGTATAAAACACAACATCAAAAGGCCACGTGATTTCTTCTCTTAGCAACCGTAACATCTCCAGTCCGCTTTTGTCGGGAAGCTCA
>Ga0209098_1004445_pt1 | contig 10946 bp, 8 predicted proteins | sample AD_JPNHW1_MetaG_FD_184429 | JGI IMG/M metagenome (GOLD analysis project Ga0209098, IMG submission 184429) | Active sludge microbial communities of municipal wastewater-treating anaerobic digesters from Japan - AD_JPNHW1_MetaG (SPAdes) (version 2) | ecosystem: Engineered > Bioreactor > Anaerobic >... | reverse complement strand
TGAACTCTCTTTCAAAGAATAGGCTTTTAAATTCTGTTTGTTCAAATGTATTAGTTTTGGCGTTGTATTTATTCCGGAATCTATCATTTCTGCGCTGCTCAACAATTACATAATAAGTATTATTACTTATATGGCCGCCGATAGTTTTTATTAACGTGATGTAAATCTTTTAGGAGTGAAAGTATTTCCTTCACCCTTGCGCGGAGCGTCAAGCTAACATACGCTTCACCCGCAACCCGAGCCTGGCGCGCAATCTGCCTAAAGGATTAATCAAGCAGATTGCGTGACAGACCGGGTTGTCGAGGTGAAAGCGATTGTTAGCTTTCTTTCTTAATAATACTTTTTATATACTGCTCAGGATCGCTGATAATATCATCGTATTCCGATTTATGAATTCTTTTCGAATCAAAGTCGATTTTTACGTCTTGAATGAACTTACGAAAGTCTTTATTTATTTCAGTAAGCTTATTCATTGTCTCCCAATCTAATTCTTTCTTCTTATGGGCATTAAAGATTACTCTGGATGAGTCAATATCGGCTAAATCTATTTGAATTAGGCCGATTCCAAATGATGTTGATAATCGCTCAAGTTCATTGAGTAGTTCGTCATCTTCCGCGATATTTGCGGCAACCAAATAACCTTCATTTGCCCAAGAGGAATTCGATACAGCCTGGAAGAAATACTCTCTATAGTTATTTCTATCAATTGACTTTTTCAATTCAAAGGATAGCAGAGTAATAGCATTAGAATTGCTGATATTATTCAGCTCGATTATTTCCCTGTTCCAATCTTCAATCGGAATATACACACCAACAATATCTGGATGTACCCATTCGCTTAGTCCATCTTTTCGTGATTTTTCATGGAATATGGTCTTCGTTAATATTGCTTTGCCTCTATTAAATTGCCCGTTCGAATATGCAAAATACGATAATAACGGATGCAAGTCTCTTTCTACATAAGTCGTTTTTTCTTTCCTAGGCGTTTGAATTTCTTCCTGGTCGATATTTTCGATAATATCTTTAGTTAGAATCGATTCCTTCGATTTTAGAAAGAATTTTGCAGGCCGTTTGCCTACTTTCATAAATATCGAATCAGGATTGTCGCGCACATCTACAAAAAGCCTTGCTCCGACTGTTTGCCAAGGAGTCTTCCCTGTGGTATCGAGTTTTTTATCAAGATTTAGTTCAACACCTTTTTTCCAAATATCTTGATAAATAATAGGAGTATTGCAGGTTTCTAGGACATTCTTGGCAAATTGTAGAAACTGGTTCATTAATCCTCCCTGCGCGAAGCGTCAAGCTAACATACGCTTGACCTGTAATGGCGAATTGGCGTGGTTTGTGCCAAGGAGCGAAGCGACTGCACAAACCATGACAAACGCCATTATCAGGTCGAAGCGATTGTTAGAGCTTTCACTATAAATCAGAAGTCCTAGTTGCATTCTTTATTTTCGAAAATGTTGTATATCTTGGTTGCCCATAAGTGTATGGGCATGGATTACCATTTCTATCTATTTTATCGTTTCTTATAGGCCCAATAGAAACGGCTTTTTTTAATTTTACTATCTTACGAAGATCACCCGAATATTCTGGTTCTTGCTCATTAATGTAATTGCGCAACTCTTCCTTTGTGCTGAGATCAACACTATCTTGGGGAACTTCGTCTATCTCAAAAACATAGTTAATTTGATCATTATTAAAGAAAGCTAGATACTTTGCTGCTCTGAATGATCTATTATTTTGGCATATATAGTAATGATATTTTAAAGCTATAGATTCAGCCCATGATCCTGCCAAAACTATTACATTTTCATTTTTCATATTCCATTTATTCCCAAGCAAATTCATATTATCAAGTAACGTATTAAAGTTTTGTATAAGAAAATCAAGTATTTGATTATCATTTTGTACTATTGTTTGAAGATAATCATCAAAGCAATAAAATGTATCTTCCCAGTTAGCCCAATATACTTCTCTAAGTTGTTTTGGCTTTTGTTTATCTGGTGTAATATAAAGCAAGTAATCATTTGCATTCTTTAGCGCCTTTTTATGATTTGACAGCTGCATCATATCTATTGAATTAGCTTTTACCTTACTTTCTACGAATAAATCAAAAGTGAATTTGCTCGACAATCGTCCATCTGGTATACTTCCGTCTTCTTTTATCTGTGTTTCTATTTCGATAGTATTATTAGGTATACTAATTCCAATGCGATTAAGATAATAACGAATTAGGCTTTCACCACCGACTTTACATATTTGGAGAAATGCAGCTGTTACTCGATTCTCAGGTTGATTGTACTCACCAAAAATCGATATTTCTTGTATTTTCATAATACATCCTTTGCAAATAGCTCTAACATACGCTTCACCTGCAACCCGAGCCTGGCGCGCAATCTGCCACTAGGATTCAAACTAGCAGATTGCGTGTCAGGCCGGGTTGTCATGGTGGAAGCGATTGTTCGATGCTCTTTATCTACTTGTTAACATGGAATCAATGATCGAAAATGATAAGTTTCTTTCAGGTGGCAAATGTTTACGCGTAAACCATTTTCTGGAATACTCAATAATAACTACTTCTTTCTTTGATAACTTCAACGGAACATGATGATAATTGCTACCGGTTTTGCTATCATCAATATACTCCTGATGCGAGCTATACGAGCACGAAGATTCCCAACGTGTTAGTTTGTTCTTATACATTTCGATATTTGACACATGGTATTTCCAAATGTATTCATCTAGCATGTAAAAGAATATTTCTATTTTTTCTTCTCCGATTTGTTCTACTAACGTACGGATATTGTGATTCTTTATTCCGCTTATTTTCTGAATCAGGTTTATTGAATTTTCATTCCCGTTTTCGATAATTACGAGGTTCATATTACTAGATATATCTTCCATCGAAGAGGCGAATATAAATTGCCTGATAAGATAATAAGGGGCCAACAACAATTGAAACGGGAACGAAAATATTCGTATATCCATTAGTTTACGAGTAAGAATATAAAAAGGAAAATACAATGGGATTGCTAACAAAATTAAGCCTTTTAATTCTATAGGAATTGCCTTCGAAAAAAAGAACAGGTACAAAGTACCAATCAACCACAACAAAGCTGATAAAACCGATATAAACGTTGTAGTTAGGCTTGTATCAATTACGTATTTTTTAAGATTATCCATCATATTACCTCCGATATAATGAGGTCAAATTAAGCAAATAAACATTTAGCGACTTGAATACCTCAAGCAATTTTAGATTACAGTTAAATAATCTATAGACTACATCTCTACAATATGATCATACGATAAATTACTATTCTTTTCATGATATATTATCAAACAGCTAATATGACAGTATTCTTCTTACTATAAAAAGACGAAACTCATATTCTGCGCGAAGCGTCCATCGAACATACGCTTCACCTGCAACCCGAGCCTGGCGCGCAATCTGCCACAATGATCAAACTAGCAGATTGCGTGTCAGGCCGGGTTGTCATGGTGGAAGCGATTGTTAGGGCATATTCCTTATATATATTTCCTTCTCATTGCTTGAGCATACATATGCTTTACCTTTCCCCATTTTTGTTATTTTCCCATTGCGTTCGATTTTCAGGAAGGAATCATTTTCCAATCCATACGCCGTTTTATTCGTATTATTTTCTACGAATTTGATCATTTCATAAGCATATGATTCTTCTTCAAGATGTGGGAATACAAAGATATTCTCTATAAGTCCTAAACCAGAACTCATTTTTTTAGTTTCTCTATTATATATTTCGTTATTTAATATTATTGAACCTGCAGATAAGCCAGCTATTGTTTTTCCTTCATTTTGTTTCTGATTTAGTAGTTCACGTACGATTTTCGTGCAGTATATTTCGCAGTATTTACTCGTTTCTCCTCCACCTATAAATACCGCTGATGCTTTACGAATTACTTCAATGTCTTCTGAGCTAATATTTAACGATTCATTTTTGGGAGATATAACTTCTATTTTCGCTTTACAATTTTGTTCAATAGGTGAGAAATACGAAGCTAAATATTTCTCGAAACCGTTTCCGCCCTGGAGCAATAGCGCAATTGTATCATTTTCATTAAGCCCATTTGCAAATGCGGCAAAATTGCTTGCGGCATTTTCGCCAAATCCGCTATAAAGTAAAATCATGTCTTCTCCCAAATTATCGCGAGCGAAGCGAGTCGCCCTAACATTGAGTTGACCTGCAATCCGAGCCTGGCGTGGTTCGTGCGCCACTATCAGAGCACGAACCATGACAGGCCGGATTGTCAGGTCGAACTCGTTGTTCTGCAAGTCCCCGCGTCGAGATCGTCCGAGCCATGGATGGCGAGGACGATCTTTCTTCTTTTCCTATTCTTCGTTCGTTTTATTTCTTTCCAAATAATAAAACGAGTTTTGCATTACTTTGTTTTCAAATACTTTATTTATATTCAGTTTGCTCAACATCTTTTCTAAAAATGTTGCGTAGACTATTTCGTATCTTCATTTTTCGATTTTATTAATTCGCATTTCAGATAACACAAATTTTCCGAACCTATTTTGATTCTCATTGCTTATGCCTGCTCAATACGAGGTATCGTAGACTATTTCGTTTCTATAACTCTAGTTCGGAATTAATCCGATTCTCATTTCATGATTCTTTTTGATCACTTCATCTTCCATGTTTCCTATCATATTCAATTATTCAAATACTATTTATTATTTTCGAATCATGTCTTTACTAAGCTATAGATGTATTCTCTTTTTGGCACAAAAATGTTTTCAGATTTTCAAATCAAGCAATCACTATATCAAATACCTTCTTTTCGAGCCTTAACACAAAAAGGCCCGCGCCAAGGATGGCGCGCGCGTATAACCCGGTGGGACGAGCGCGCGAAGCGCGTCTGCAGAACATTGGCTTAACCTGCAAACGCGAATTGGCGCGCAATCTGCAAAGATCTGAACCTAGCAGATTGCGTGACAAACGCGTTTGACAGGTTGAAGCCGTTGTTAGGCAAATCCTCTTCTTCATGCTCGCAAGTTGCCATGGATGGCAACTTGCGCTCTATTTAGATTCTCTATTCTATGAATATCATATTCGAATAATCATTTTGTATTTTCATTTCATCAAGTATTTCGCTTATTTGTCCTCTATGATGCGTTTGATGATTGAAATAATGAATTAATGCCTTCCATGTTGTCTTTTCTATTACTTCTCCGTTTTTTCTTTTCCTTTTCATTATTTTATCAATGTCAGTTTCTTTTATCTCATTACATATTGTTTCGCTCATTGTTAATGTTTTTCTGATTCCAGTATCTGCTTCAGTAATATTCCGAAATACTTTTGTCCCATATTCAGGAATAATCGTATTCTTGATTTCAGTTTCAAGTGATGTTTCTATAACTTCAGAAAAAGCCTTTATCCAATTTAGATTAGATATGTATAAATGATCAAGAATGGCAGCAATGGAATCATAGAAGCCTCCAGTTTTATGTGAGTATGATTCCGGATTACTTTTAATAATATCGAGCATGGTAATTGTTATTCGTGTGTTGCACCTAGCATAATATGGATAAATATCAAGCATTCAAATTTCCTTTCCGCGGCCAGGACGGCCGCGGATCATAAACGGTAACGCGCGCGAAGCGCGTCTGCCTAACATTAACTAGACATTTCTTCGTATCATTCGCGAATCGTATGAATCGCCAGCATAAGCTGTGCGGGCAATTGTTACTAACGCGCAATATACTATAGCGAAGTAATTTACCATCTAGTGCTTATTAAAACACGGTTCCTATTGTTCCGCATAAGCTGTCAAGCCGCGGATATCGAGCAATGCGACGCCTTAACTTGGTTTTGATACAGTCGCACTAGACTCTGCAATGACATATAGAAGCGAAATATGACAAAATACAAAATGTCCATTTTCTCTGTTAAAGTCATGAGTATTTATCGGCCTGACCATGAACCTGCGATTTAAATATTCTTCTCCTGGTGCCATTTTAACGGCTCTTTTTTCCCTGATTCCTTTTTATTAAAGGGATCGGAAACGGATTATCCGGCAGCCGCAACATGCTCAGATAAATACTTTCAGAAAAGTATATTGGCATGGTATATCCGGTTCAGTCGGTTCGCAAGCGTTATTCGGACCAGCTTCGATTTGCGTTCTTTTTCAAAGCAATACCTGCCCTCAAAATGCCCTTCATATTTCTACTTTCCACTCACAATACGCGATATCACCTGCTCTGGCGGAAGTAACGGCCGCTGGATCGGTTGCTGCCGGGTATTCATGACGGGAAAACGATGAGCGACGCTTATATGCCGTCCATCGGGCTGCGAACCCCGGAAGGCCCTCGGTTCAGTACATGGGTATAAATCTGCGTGGTCTTGACGTCGCTGTGGCCAAGCAGTTCCTGTACCGTCCTGATATCATAGCCGTTTTCCAGCAGATGGGTCGCGAATGAGTGCCGGAAGGTATGGCAGGTTACGCGTTTGGTGATGCCTGCGCGAAGCGCCGCTTCATGAACAGCGCGCTGAAGCAGGGAGGCATCCATGTGGTAACGCCCCTGTTTCCCGCTCTCTCGGTCACGCCATCGCCGTTCCTGGGGGAAGACCCATTGCCAGGCCCAATCGGTGCTGCTCCTGGGATATTTCTTGTCGAGGGCGCCCGGCAGGACTGTCGCGCCCCATCCCTCGCATAGATCGCGGTCGTGTACGGCCTTCACATGGAGAAGATGCTCTTTTAGTGGCGCAGCGAGGGTCGAGGGAAGCATGGTGACTCGATCCTTTGCGCCTTTTCCATTCCGGATAAGGATTTCATTGCGGTCGAAATCGATATCCTGCACTCGTAGCTCAAGACACTCCATGAGTCGCATGCCGGTACCGTACATAAGGGAACATGCCAGCTTCTTGTCGCCTTCGATCTGGCACAGGACCGCACGGACTTCGTCGCGGCTCATGACCACGGGGAGCCGGACGGGTTTCTTGGCCCGGACGACTTCTCCCAACGAGCCGAGCGGAGCCGACAGGACTGTCCGATACAGGAAAAGCAGGGCGGCCAAGGCCTGGTTCTGGGTCGAGGCGCTGACGTTGCCCGAGACCGCGAGCTTCGTGAGAAATGCATTGATCTCGGGCTCCCCGAGAGACTCAACGTTCCTTCCCTTGTTGAACTCGATGAACCTGAGAAGCCATTTCGTGTAGGATTCGCGCGTCCGGTCGCTATAGTGCCGTGCATCGAGAGCTGCCGCATAACGTTCCATGAGCGGATGGTCTCCATCGCCATGGCCAGGGGCAGATATCGGCGTATCGACAAACAGGGCCCTTGTATCGGCCCGTTTCGCGGGCACTTCGCCGTCGGCGCTTGAGACCGCCTTGGTTGCGGTCCTGGCCGCCGCCTTTGCCGACGCAGTTGCCACGAAGCCTGCCTCGGTTTGGGCATGGCACAAATCGGCGTCACGCGCTTCGGCATGTTGGGTATCGGCAAGGCGGGAAGGCGATTCCGATTGCCGGGCATCGGAATGGGGTTCCGTGAACGGCGGGTTTCGGGCGAAGGCAAGCAGCGCGGAATCGGACTCCGGTCCGGACTCCGGCACGGGCTCTTGTTCAGGCGCGGCGAGAGATGGCGCGGTAGGAGACGGCACGGCAAGAGGTGACTGCCCGCTCGCTCCCGGCTTGATCGAATTGAGCGTCACTTCCAGGGGAAGGGCAGCCGTATAGGGATCAATGCCGGCCAGGGAAGCAGGAAAGCGGCCCGTAGCACAAAGGGCACCAAGCAGAACCGCAAAGTACGATCTCCGGTTGGGCATGAGCCATGCACGCCGCCCACCGTCCCAGTAGCACCCCGGTACCTTGCGAAGGACGTCCACGATGCCCTGATCATAGGAAAACCGGATGGAGAGGCATGCGCTTGAGTCCTTCGCGATGACTAGCTTCAAATCTTACCTCTCGATATGCGGACGGTCGCGAAGAGGCGTAGTCCTGAGGCCTTTTCCACGACGGACACCTCCCGAAAAAGTCGCGAAGACGCGTTAAGCGACCGCTGCGAGCGGCGACGGCGGGGAGCGGTCAGCGCTTGAGGCCGGTCTTCTCTCCGGGCTTGAGCACGACGAGGGACGGCGCGGTGACGGCCCGGGCGTTCTTCTCGTCGAAGAGGCCGCTCTTGCTCGAATGGATGGGGATGACATGGGCGGCCTTCATGGCTGCGGCGCAGCGCGAGGCTTCGGCAGGGGGCATGTTGTAGAAGCCGTCGCAGCAGAGGAGGGCCCAGTCGATGTGGTAGCGCGACCAGGTCTCCATCTCGGGGAGCCAGTTCGTGTCTCCGGAATGGTAGAGCACGATGCCATCGAAGGAGAGGAGATAGCCCACGCATTCGCTGCGGTTGTGGTTCTTGTTGGCCGCGGGAAGGGCCAGGACCTTCACGGGGCCGTAATCGAAGGCGCCGCCTTCCGAGATCGAGCGCGCGCCGCGCTCGCTCACCGCACCTTCGGGGGCGACGATGATCGTGCCCGGTTTGCGAGCTACGAGTTTCACCTCGTTGTGGTCGCCGTGGCCATGCGTGACGAGGATGAGGTCGGCGGGTTCGGAGTAGTCGCCGGGGGCATAGGGATCGATGTAGATGACGAAGCCCTCGGCGGTCCGGATCTTGACGGAAGCGCGGCCGAAGTAGCTCAGCTCGGGCCCGACCGATGTCTGGGCCGATGCGACGACGAGACCGAGAGAGACGATGGGAAGACTCAAGCCCTTGCCCAGATTCATTGTTCCTGCCTCCTGCCCCGGCATGCGGATGATACCAGCCCGGATGCCGCCCTTGAAACGCCGTGCCGAGGCCTCGCGCTTCAAGCGGCATCATGGTTTCTGTACTGCGGTCTCAGGTCCTGAACGACGTGAGGAAAGACGCGAGGGTCGAGTTGAGCTCGGCGGTTTTGGCGGCAAGCGAGTCGACCTCGACCATGGCGTGGGAGAGCTCGCCGTTGCGGAGCTTCATGGCCTCGGCGAGGCGGCGGGCCTCGGACTGGGCGGCGGCGGCGGCAGACAGCCTTTCGTTCATGGCCGAGGTGAGGCCGTCCAGGGCCCTGGTCGTCTCGGCGATGTCGTGGCCGAGGGAGCCCGTCTCCGCGAGGAGGCCGAGGATGGAGCCGCTCCGCGCGCCTTCCTCGGTCATGGAGGTGGCGACCTGGCTGGAGAGGCTCTCGACTGCTTCAGCCGCCTCGCGGATGGCGACGAAGGAAGTACCTGCCGCTTCGGCGGACGAAAGGGAACGTTCGATGAGGCCGAGGATGGCCTGGAGGCTTTCCTTGCTGCGCCGGGTATGGTCGGCGGTGGACTCCGCGAGGGTGCGGATCTCCTCGGCGACGACGCTGAAACCGGCGCCTGCCGCGCCGGCGTGCGCCGCCTCGATGGCGGCGTTCATGGCAAGGAGGTTGGTCCTGGAGGCGACTGCGGCGATGAGCTTGTTGATCTCCTGGAGGTCAGCCGAGCGCTCGGCGACGGCGCTTACGTTCTCGACGACGGAGCGCACTCCCTCCTCGCCCTGGCGGACACTCTGGCCGAGCTCTACCGTCTTCAGACGTGCACCCTCCGCATCATGCGCGAGGCGTTCTACCGCTGACATGATGGACTCAATGCCGCTGGTCGAGGAGGCGACGCGGTCGGCCTGCTCCCTCGTCTTGCCGGCCGCCTCGGATACATGGCGGGCCAGGGACTCGGCGTCGCGCAAGGAGGCGGAAAGGGAGTCGTCCGCCTTCTGGATGGCGGCAAGGGCGCTCTCGATGCTCGAGGCGATGTCGCCTGCGGCCGCGGAAGACGTGCCGATGCCGTCGAAAAGACGTTTCTGCACTGAAGCGAGGTCGCTGTAGGTCGCGGCTATATCGCGCACGCCCGAGGACAGGCCCTCGCAGAAGGCGTTCACCATGCCCGAGATCGTTCCAATCTCGTCCACGGAGCCTATCGAGATGCGGCTCGAGAGGTTCTTTTCCTTGGACGAGAGCTGCTCGAGCTGGACAATGACCGACTTGTAGAGGAGGGCGGTATTGGTGTTCCAGCCGACGAGAAGGGCGATGACGGTCCCGAAATAAAGGACGAAGAGCGAGAGCAGGGAGGGAAGGAAGCCAAGGCCGAAGGCATCGGGCTTTTTCCCGAGTATCGAGTAGGAAGACACGGCAAAGAGCAGGGACATGATGGCCATGAAGAGGGGGATGATGAGGGTCTTGCGCTGCTGCCGCTTTTCCCGGATGGCGGGCGGATAGTGTACGACGCGGTATTCGAGGAGGGTCCTGAGCACGAGGCGGTCGGTCAGGACGTAGGCGAAGGAGGCGCCGAGCATGCCAAAGGAAAGGCAGAAAATGAAGAGATCGCTGCGTTCGCCTACGCCGCCCGTGGCAGAGACAAGGCCGAAGGAGAAGGCTATCGACAGGATGAAGAACTCGATGAGGGAGACGAGAGGCGCTCCCCCGAGGTCCTTCATCGCCTTCTCGTAGCCATTGTCTGCCTCGCCCTCGATGAACCGGGACTGGAGGACGGCATAATCGACGCCATAGGGCCTCGCATGCCTCCCGACGAGGAGGATGGTCAGGACAAAGAAGGCGGCGCCGATCGCGCTCGCCATGACGATGGTCCTCATGGGATCCATGCCGTCGCTACGGAAGAGAATGACCGCTGCCGAGGCTATCAAGCCGTAACAGAGAGCCGAGATGGCGAGGATGGCGAAAAACATGGCGGCCTTGCGTTTCATGGGTCCTACCCTTCCCTTTTGCGGCAATGACGGTTTTGCGGGCATCGGCCCTTGGGAATATTCTAGTGGACTTCCGCGGGGTTTTCAGCCTTGGAAAGGAAGATTGCGTCGAGATGGACAGGGAATGCCGCCGGCGAATAGAATGGAGGCTCGAAACCATGAACTGCAAGGAGATACGCATGGACGGCAAAGCCCTTGAAAGCATAGCCCTGTCG
>Ga0209098_1004444_pt1 | contig 10947 bp, 11 predicted proteins | sample AD_JPNHW1_MetaG_FD_184429 | JGI IMG/M metagenome (GOLD analysis project Ga0209098, IMG submission 184429) | Active sludge microbial communities of municipal wastewater-treating anaerobic digesters from Japan - AD_JPNHW1_MetaG (SPAdes) (version 2) | ecosystem: Engineered > Bioreactor > Anaerobic... | reverse complement strand
GGTTTCGCTGATCAGCGTTGGGGTCGAGTATAGGCCAGTGGCGGGATTGTTCACATAAGGAACATCCTTGTACAGTTTATTATCATCCTGACCTATGACCGAGTAGCGGCCCATGGCGGCTTCCGGGACTTTCTGGCTCAGGATATAGCCGATCTGGATGGCCCCCAGTGCAGCGGTGATGATGCTGAGCACGATCCCAACCCCGGGTCCGGCGCTCAAGGCTGAAGCGACTGCAGTGGCAACGCTGATCAGGGCATTGAACAAAGCAACTTCTTTGTTCCGGACTGCCTGATCATGCTCCATCTTCTTGCGTTTCTTCTCCAAGTCTTTGTCCATCTTTCCGACCTGAGCATCATATTGGGCTTTTGAGATCAGTTTGGCATCAAGTTGGGCTTGAAGGCTTTCTTTCTTTTTGTTATTGGTCTCTTCCTCTTGGCGAAGCTGCTGGTTCTCGGCATCGGTCTGCATGGCAAAAACCTGAGCTAGTCCGTCAACAGCTCCCTGTGCCAGGGAGATGGCATCATTGGCAACCCTTCGGGTTGTTTCTTGGGAAAGTTCTACCTGCCGCCGGGAAAGCTCTTCGGCCATCTGAAGGCGGATCTGGTTGGTCCGCTCTTCGTTGCCCAGGTTATCGTTCAACAGGGAGGCGTACTTGGCATTGACTTCGAGCTGAATGCGCTCCTTTCCCTTGGCCAGGTCGATTTCGGATTTCAGCTTCAGCTGGTTGAGCTTTTCCTGGAAATCCAGTTCCTCGCCAGTGGCCCTGTCATCGAACTTTCCTACGGCCGTTTCGCCCTTTGACTGGTAGGTCTGCCTGATGATCTTTTTCTGCTCCTCCGTGAGTTTCGCATTGGAAAGGGTGTACTCCATTTCCAACTGAAGACTTTCCAAAACAGCCATGAGGTAATGCTGATCGGTATCATGAAATGACTGGATCCTGGCATCAATGGCTGCCTTTTCGGTTTTGTAGGCAAGTTCGGCCTGCTGATCGGCGTATTTCTGAACGATCTCCTGCTTTCGCTGTTCAGTTGCCCTGGTCAGGAGTTCTTTCAATTCCAGTTCCTTGGCAGATGAACCTTTGATTTTCAGCAGCTTTTCCTGCAACCGGGCATCCTCCTGGGCAAGTTCCCGGTCAGGTCCTGCCTTTTGAACCTGTGCACGGGCTTCCATCAACTGGCGCTCGATGTCCAGCAAGTAAGCAGCCTTTTTCTTTGCATCTTCCGTTGAGGGTTCATTGCCGGTTGTATTGCCCGTGATGGTACCTGAGGGTGCAATGCCGGTACTTGTGGTTGTCTCCTGGCTCTTTGCCCCCCCGGTATTCGTTCCCAGGAGTTCCTGCAGGTCATTCTTTTCTTTAAGGAGCTTTTGCAGTTCTTCTACAGCCTCGGTTTCTCTAGAGGCCCAGCCGGCAAAGCCCGAGTTGATGACCACGGCCTTGAGTTCCAGGGCCAGCCTTTGGTTCAGAGCCTTATGATCTTCGATGTATTTAACCATCTTATCAAACTTCCGGGCCAGTGTATTCTTTGAATCGAGAAGTATCTGATCCAGGGCATTTGCTTCGATGGATGATCCCGGTGATTTCTTCACATTTTCAACTGTCTCAACCATTTTCTTGCGCAGTTTCAGATCGTCCTGCACCCGCTTTTCACGGTTGTACGCTACCTCTTCCTGGGCTTTGGCAATTTCTTCATCCTTTTTCTGAAGGATGATCTTGTTGATCATGTTGTCGTTGTACTTCGACAGGTTTTCCGAAAGCCGCTCGTAGGCCATGGATTCCTTGTCGATCCCTTCCAGGATCGTCGGAGCCAGGGATTCCAACTCGGTGTATAACCGGTTTCTGTCCTGAGCGCTGATGTTGGCTTCGGACAACTCCATCGCCAGGGCATTGGCCTTGATCCGTTCGTCTTCCATGGTTTGAGAAAGCGGAATTTCAACCCACCGGGCGAATGTCTTCACGATATTCGTCAGCCCTTCCGTCAGGGCCGGATTGAAAACCAGCTTGTGAAACCACTTGCCGACCTTTTCCAGGTTGCCGGCAAGGTCGTTGTTCTTGACGTTGAATTCCTCGGTAAGAGAAGTGCCCTTTCGAAATTCCTCATTTGAAAATGCCTGAGAATCCTTCAGAAGCCCGATGTTATTGGATAGTGCCCCGATCACCCCGATGGCACGACTTCCATCGATGCCCAGGTCCTTGAACTTCTCGGCCAGTTCATTCAGACCTCCTTTGTTTTTCATCAGGCTTTTAAGGAAGACGATCAGTGCCTGGTTTGCATCCGTTCTCATCAGTTGCGAGAAGGACTTTACTTCCAAACCTGCGATCCGGGCGTATTCCGCAGAATTCTTGAACATGTTGACGATGAGCTGTGAAACAGCGGTGGAAGACATTTCGGCGTTCTGGCCAAGCTGGTCCAGGGTGGCAGCCATGCCCAGGACATTCTGTATGGAGATCCCTGCCTGCGGAGCAATACCGCCAAGTCGTTTTGTAAACTCGACAAGATACCCTTCACTGGCAGTGGAAGCAGCTCCAAGCGAATTGATGGCCGATCCGGTTTTTAAAAGAGCCTGTTCAACTCCGAACTGATCCTTCAGCTTGAAAATATCTGTCAACTTTCCCAAGGCATTGACGGCTTCTTCCGTGCTCACGCCCAGGTCTTTTGCCAGGGCGACATTGATCTGGTCAGCCGCTTTAACGAACCCGAGAACGTCTTCTTTTGCCGAATAGCCAAGTTTCCCAGCTATGTACGCTAGTTCAAGCAGTTCTTTTTTGGCTGTCCGGGTATTGATCTTTCCAAGTTCTGATGAGAGAATTTTCACCTCGGCGGCAGACAATCCGGTGGTTTTCTGGATATCAGCCAGCGAATCCGAAAGCTCGGCATTCCCCTCGATCAATCCTTTGATGGCAAGGCCGGCTCCAACGATAGCGCCGCCAATCATAGTGAAAAGTTGGAAATACTTATTGGCGCCATCCGCCATTCTTGACATGGCCGATGCCGTGCCGTTGATCTCTGTGCGGACTTCGCCGAGTCGTTTCTTCACATCCTGGAACTGGGCAGACTTCTTTACAAACTCATCAGATCCCGGGGTGAGCTTGCGAAGTTCAGCATTCAGCGCCCTGGCCGATGCCTCTATCTCTTTCAGTGTTGCATTGGCCTGTTGCCCGTTCAGGATCACCGTTGCCCGGGCTTCCTCGTTCATCTTTGCCATGGTCAGTGGATTGCGTTATCGTTGATGTTCTCGGAAATGATGACCTGACCCCGGTGACCGTATTCCTTCTGCAGGATCTCCACCAGTCGCTGGGTCTCGGCATAGAAGGTTTTTGAGTACCATTTCTTTGGTACCCTTTTCATTCCCAGAAATCTTCCGGAGAGTTTGCGCATACCCATGGACATGGGTTGATCGCCAAGTTTAGTACCTCTTCCGACGCCCATATCCACGAACTTGCCGTAAAATCTGAAGGCAAATTCTATCTTCTGGACATCCCCGCCCGAAGATGCCAGTACGTTGTACTGAAATGACCGGAAAAGTTCACCGGAGGAGTGTTGACCGATCTTCATCCGATCAATCTTCCTAAGCCAGCGTTTGATGGTGATCTGCGCCCAGGCTCGGGCTATTTCACGCTCGGAAAGTTTGGTTTGGGAGGTTTGCATTGAACAAAGAAAAGGAAAATCCTAAGCTGGATAAAGGACACCGAAAAGCCTGAAACAATTCCAAAAAAACCATCCTTAAACATTGCTATTTGTTTTTTTACACGAAGGATGGTTAATCCCTAACCCGGTTATTAACACGTATTAGTTGATAACCGGGTTAGGGATTAATTCTACTATTCGCGGGAATGGCGCCGGTGTGAAGCAATCCTCCAAACTTGACAGTGTTATGAACTTTGGTCAATTCTGGATCAGTAAGTGATACATTTGTTATAATACCTTCTGTTCAGATAAATTAAAACTGAAGCCTGAAAATATATGTTCCATCGCTACCTTCCAAAATATGTTCATCATAAAAATCAAGTGTTATTTTGTTTTTTAGTACATGATCAGGTAAAGTCTGATAATATTTAAGTTCAAGCGAATTTGGATCAAGAAAATAGATTTTCAAAGTACTTTCTTTCTCCAGTACCAACAATAAAATCATATTTTTCCCTTGAAATGCAGAAAGTATTTGATAATTAAATTTCAAATTTTCAATTTTCGTAAAATCGAATGAAAAAAGATCATTTTCAAATGGCAGTTTACACCATTTATTTGTATTGATATTGAACACTTCAGAGGAGAGAGTATAAAATATCCATGGCCATACAACAATTTCTGAAAGCATGTTGGTCCCGAGTCCTGTTTTTATATAAAAATCAGGAGTAATATTTGAAATTGTTTTTTTCCGTATTACGTTCAAATCAGAGAATATCCATGAATTAAGCATATAAGAAGATTTGATATTTGAGGATACGGCCCGTATTAAGAATTCATCTGATTGTAATGGATACACATTTCCAATGAGATTATAAAATTGTGATGAATTTTCCCTGTAATTTTCCAATTTATAAAACATCATTGATTCATTATGACTGAGTGAGAAATTCATAAAAACATTTTCCCGAATAACCAACACCGTGTCGCCAATAGTCTTTTTCAACACAGGATAACTCATTCCAACAATGAAACGATCCTGAAGAAAGAAACAATTCCCGAAAAGGACAATATCATTTTGAGTGTTTACCAAACTTGACTTGTAATTTTCGAAGAGTTTTCTGGAAGTGGTGTCAAGATCTACCCGATGATAAATATAATCCATTGGGTACATTTTTTCATTGAAATATTTTAGCACTCTTTTTTCAACCGGATCAATAAGCACGATTGCATTGAACATAAAATCCTTAATTGCCATGTATTTTTTTGAATTCGAAATGCGTAAAACCTGGCTTAAAGTAATAGAATCAGGTAATTTGAAAAGTGTATCCAGGATAAAGTCGGGACCAGCTTTTTGTAGGTTTAACTTGCCCAGATCATTTTTGTAAATAAGTTGATTATCCCGATAAAAAAAGACTTCTGAAATGAGTGAAGAAGAAAGTTTGTTATAAATTGAATCTGAAACAATAATTTCATAATTATTCTTCAGTTTCAAAATATTCTTTACAAAGTAGTTAATATTCTTTTTATCTGCTTTTTTTATCACAATTACTTTTGGATTTGATTCTTTTAGATTTTCAATAAAACAGAATCCCCCATAGCAATTATGGCAGTCGGTTAAATTCAACTTGACAACCGTACTGTCTTGTGAATAGCCCAGAAAGAAAGAAAAATAAGCAAAGAAAATGATAGATATTAGTTTTTTCATTTGATATAGGTTAGAAAAAGAGGTGGAGATAAAATTTGCACCCCACCTCTTTTTAATTATTCAACTAATTTAAAAGTGTAAATTTGATTACCTTCAGAATCAGTTTTTTTGGTAATTGGCGAATTCACCTGAAAATTCTCATTGCCATAAGTTATTGTCAATCTATCTGAGGCAGGTGTTCCTGTAACGAGATAGCATACCACATCATATGGGGGTAAACAGGCAATTACTTTATATCCATTAAAATAACCAATTAATTTTTCGTGTCCCGGGACGATGTAAGTGGTTGAGGGTGGTTCGTCTTCACAAAAACCAACCAATGGAAAAACTATTATAAAGAGAAGGATAATTAACTTTTTCATTTGGTTTATTTTTTAATTTTCGACTTTTATTAAAAATTTTAAAGAGCCATCGGGTTGTATGGATTGAACAAGCGACGTATAACGGATTGTAGTATTATGATATGGAATAGAAAGAATTCCGCTTTCATTTAAAGCACCAGGATGGCCGTCAGATGGGGAAGTTCCCTCTCCTATAATGCATAACGCATCATAAGGTGCTTCACAAATTAAAAGCCAAAAGGGGCCGACTTTCTCTAATTTCGGATGGCCAGCAATTATGATTGGACCTACTGCTTGCCCTCCCATTGAAGGGTTTATCACGAATAGTGAAATTACAATAAATAAAGGAAAAACGATTCTTTTCATGGTATTTTTATATTATAAAAACAGAACTATGATTTATACAATTTTTCTCAGTGGTCCACGGTAAAATATTACCGTGGGCCAAATAGTCCAAGTCTCTTGGGCATAACCAATCAAACAAATTCTTCTTGGAATAATCTGAAAAATGCATAATGTGAATTAAACTAATTAAAATTTGGTGTTTAATCATTTTAAGGGTTAATTCCCCGTCGCTTGCAGCTATTGGATATTCCGGTCATATTGACCCCAATTGCGGGATATTTCCCCCCCTTTAAGGTTTTACTTAAAAGAACAGATGTCGGCCTACATTTTTGCAGTTATCTTTTTCTTCTTAAACTTTCTCCCTTCAGTTCTATTCGATGTAATGCATGCACTAATCTGTCCAGGATTGCGTCTGCAATGGTTGCCGCCCCGATTATATCGTACCAACTGCCAACCGGCAGCTGACTTGCAATGATTGTAGAGACACGCCCATGGCGGTCTTCAATGATCTCCATCAGATCATATTGCTGTTGCTGTTCCAGGTGTGATAAGCCAAAGTCATCGAGGATTAAAGGAGAATCCTAATAGAAGATTATTGGTCGAAATCATAATAATAGGCAAATGTAATATTTAAAATACGAATTGTCAACTTATATTTATTAACATAACATAATTAAAATGATTTTGAAAGATATTCAATGTATTACTTATATATTGTTATTGTACCATCAGACAATCCTGAAATTTGAATGAAAACATCACCCCAAAATCACCATAAAACACCGGCCCGACAACCTCGAAGTCCACAGTATTGAGATCAAACCCAGGAATCGCCTTCTCAGCCCACGGCTCACACTTCATCTTGTCATGCATCATCCTGACAATAACCTGCTGACCAATTTGTTTCATCCGGTCAATAATGACAAATTCTCCCTGAAAATCATCCGGATTCGGCAAATGATCAAGGATCAGGAATCCGCTATTGATAACCTCCAAAGGATTATCAAGGTTTGAAGCCAGATAACTGCCGGAGATGTTTTCCAGGATCAGGGCCGGATATTTGACCGTTGAACGGAGACCATCAAGGATCTCGTTAATGTCCATCATGTAAAATCCATTGATATCCTTGTGTTCTGTGGCAATCTTCCGGAAATACTCTATGTAACTACTAATGTCTGCCATGGTCTTCGATTTTATCCAGGTAATCCTGGTACTCTTTGGCCTTCTTGTTCAAGCCGATGAAGACGTTATAAAGATTGGAATTCATGATCGTTTCCAGGCTTTTATCATCCGTCTTGCCATCGGCCAGGGAGATGATTAGCGTTGCCCAACCGTTATCCTGGCTGTCGGTTTCATCCTTTTGACTGTAAACATAAGGATACAGAGATGGCAATGAATTGAGAACACCGGTAAAGAACAAGTAGACAGAATACTTTACGCGGTGATCCACACTTCCCAACTTTCGGGATCGCTTTTTCAGAGTCCGGTTCATGAACCTGGCCCGGGGATCCTGGTTGTCGGTGAAATCTTTCCGGATGGACCATAAGAATTTCTGCGGCCGGTAAAGGATGGCAACGAGCTGATCCAGGTGTTTTTCCTCTCCTGTCTTCTGATAATCATCCAGAGCTGAACAGGCCAGGGTGAACTCTCCAAAGGTGCAATACACCAGTGCATCGGCCGGACCATGGTATTTTTTCAGGCCGGTTTTGATCATCGGAAGCAGGTTCCTGGTCAGGGTGACTTCTTTGTTAAGGAAATCAAGGCTTTCACAAAGTGTATAGGCATCCTCCGGGGCAATCCTCTTTAAGGTCTTTCTTTTCAGGGAAAGGAATTCAAAGAGGGCCTTCACCCTGAATTCTAACAGAGTGAGTTTTGAACCGAACAAGCCGGATATATAAAGAAGCTGTTCCCGGGTCAACTCGTTCCATGTCGATGGCAACGACCGATGGCTATTGTCAATCTGAACCTGGTTCATAGAGAAAGCTTCTTTTTGATGAATGCCCGGATCACTGCAAAGCCGGTCAGGATCAGCAGAACCGACCAGGCTATTCCTCCTGACCAGATAAGGAAATTCGGAAAGCCGGTCACGGTATGGACAGGTTTTTCAATGATTTTCACCTGAACCTTTGTTTCCCGGATATGGGTCTCTTTCCAGGCAAAATAGATGGAACTGCTGTCGATCTTTGCCCCGGTGGTCAGGACATTGTCTTTCAGGTCAATGAATGGAACAACTCTCTTCCCTGGCTTGATCTGCTGTATCTGCCGTATCACTACTTTTCCTTCCCGATATTCAAGGAGCGCCCGTATAAGACCGCTGTCTGCCGGCAGTGGGATCAGGGAATCCCTTACCGTGGTAACGGTATCATGCTGAACAAATGTTTCAGTCCGTTCAGCCGGAGGATACCGTTTGAGGCATCGTTGCTCGGAGATGCACCCGGAGAGTGAAACGACCAGGAGCAGAAAAAGAAAACCCGGTTTTATCATGCGACAAATTTGAATTGGTTCAAACGGTTCATCCATCCGTCCAAAAATTTCTTTTGCTCGGGATGGTTCTTGACCAGGTCAAGGATAAACCTACCCCTGGCCTGGAATATGGCTGAATGAAGTCCGCGCTGGTTGGCGGAATTCACGGCATAAAGCGTCGCCGGCCCAACGATACCATCTTCAGGGACCTTGAGCAATCGCTGGGGAATGACAATTCCCCATTTGCCGCTTCCCCAAAGCCAGTCCACAAGGATCTCGGCCATGCTCTGATTGGTGATCTGGTCTGCCTGCCAACGGTTCCAGTAGTTATTCTTCAGAACAGCGATTGCGTCGGTCTTGGTAAGCAGCCGGATATCATCGGCATCAATATCCCCGTCCCCATCCTTGTCATAGCCCACCTGTTTCCAGGTCGAAAGAGTGACGCCCATGTTCGTTGCCCCTCCCCTGTCGACGGGATCGTTGACAAACCCTCCCTCATAGGCGAGGATTTTCGGAGCAAAAAGTTCTATCCTTGCCATATCACTGCTTGAATGTGGGGTCTTTGACAAAGATCAGCGCGAAGCAAACGGGTGCAAAAATCACATATTCGGTCAGGGTGGCTTTGCCGATTCCGACAAGCATCAGTCCTGCAGCCAGCATCACGATGCCGGTCACCGTGGTCTTCCAGTTCTTGAAGATTCGTTCTTTCATTTTGTGTTATTTTAAGAGTTGTCCTTCCACTTTGGATATTCTCTCGCCGTGATCGCCCAGGGTTATTTTCATTTCCTCGATCCCGGCATCATGGCGGCAAAGGTGTTCTCCGATCTCATTGTGCTTTTCCGTGCAGTAGGTCTCCCGGCACTGCATCTGGACGATCAGATTATCGACCGATTTTTTAAGTGAAGTCACCCCGTTGTAAAACTGGTAAAGGAAAAAGCCGATAAGCGGTATGGCGATGATCTTGATCACATCAAAGACATCCTGGAGAATAAGGTCAATGGACTTCATACAAGGAAAAAGGAGTTATCGGGTTTGTTAAGAAATTCAATACGTCGTTCAGCCTTTGCTTTACCGGCATACCTTGGGGAATTGAAATACAGCGGATAAACCGTTTCGCTTGCTGTTTCGTCAAGGAACTGCTGCAAGGCTTTCAGTTCGGCTTCGCCATCACGCTGGTTGGCTTCCGCCATCAAAGCGATCCTTTCCCTGTTGGAAGCCTGCTTGGAAGATACATTGGTAAAGGTATTTCCCGCCGTATCGAAGATGCCCCAGTCCAGGACATCGATAGAGATTTCCGTTAGGGCCCGGGCCATGGTCAGGTGTGCCAGCGCCGGACGGATCAGCTCCAAGAGCGCCTTCTGGTCACCGTCCGGTTCGGCGTTTGACTTCAGGGCTGACTTCAGAGCGTCAAACAACTGCGCAGAAAGTGTAGGTCGTATATACTTTCTTTCCACAGAGCGGATGACAGGTTTCAGACTCACGAAAACCCGTCTGCTCTCGCGTATATCCACCTCACTGTTGAACTCCGTCGTACTGCGCAGGAACAGGTCGGCATCCTGACAGATGTAAGCGGGATAATCTTCCAGGTGTTCATCAAGGAATTTCAGGACCAGGTCCAGTGAAGTGTTGGCTCGCCTGATCCAATTCTCCTTGAGATTCTGTACCCGGTACTGGGGTGCGGTCTTGTGCGTCTGCGTCTCGATAACCTGAATTCCCTGCGATGAAACGCTCACCCCGAACTCATCGGCGCCGAGCCAAAGCGCGTACAATGCCAACGGTTTTCTAACCATTTCCAGCAATAGCGCCAGTTTTTCCGGGGTGGTTCCATCATCCGGGGGAACAGGATCAAGGGCCATTGCATCCTGCAATTGTTCATACAAACCGTTGCCCAGAACCGGCTTGATGAAAGTCTCCTGGGCTTCCTCGATGTACGGGTACCAGTTCTCGATGGTATTGCTGACATTTACCGATGCAGCAGAAAGAACTTGCGAAAGGTTGTCGATCAGTCGTATCATGCGATGTTCTTGTCGATTCGTTTGTCAATTTTGGATGGGTGGTCCTGCATGGTTTGTGACGTGTCCACGGTCACGTAGTCAAACTCGATGTCGGGCGACCATTTGTTGAAATCCCGGATGAAATAAAGAGGTTCAAGGCTGATCTGCCGGTAAATGCCCATTTCGGCGTTAAGCTGCCAGAAGGCCTCGCGCTTATCCGATCCGCTTCCTGCCCCGAGGCTTCCGCCGGGAAGCCCGGAACCTACCAGACAGGGATCAACTCCGATGGCGAAAAGGATCTCCGAGTTGGCCGCCTGGGAATCGGGCAGATAGGCATCATCCTTGAGCTTGTTGTCAATCACGTTGATTTTCCAACCGGATAGGTATTCACTTTTGAACTTGCTGAAGAAGTTAAAGGTGACAAAGGCCTTTCCGGAGTTCTCCACATCGGAAAGGAAGTCGTTCATGTCGCT
>Ga0209098_1004439_pt1 | contig 10958 bp, 7 predicted proteins | sample AD_JPNHW1_MetaG_FD_184429 | JGI IMG/M metagenome (GOLD analysis project Ga0209098, IMG submission 184429) | Active sludge microbial communities of municipal wastewater-treating anaerobic digesters from Japan - AD_JPNHW1_MetaG (SPAdes) (version 2) | ecosystem: Engineered > Bioreactor > Anaerobic >... | reverse complement strand
TGTGGTTTCGTCCCTAGTTCGTTGTAAAATTGACTACCTTCAGCAGCATCTTCATTATGATTAATTAAGTAGGTTTGCCATGCAAGGTCTTCGTACTGTTTGTCGAATTTGCTGTAGTCTCCAATCTTGTTGGCCCAGTCGGTATAATAATTAAGCAACGATGTTTCTGCATTTTTACCTGTGATGGCAATATTGGAATGAAAATTTTTCAGCCGGTTGTACCCAATGCCGAATGAAAAACCAACAATGCCGGTTTCGGCGCCGGTGTTTACAGCACCAACATAGTTGATATTATTGAAATTGAACCGGTATTTGTTGTCTGTATTCGATGTTCCCAGGTAACTTGATTCGCAATTGTTAATATTTAAGGTAGGCGAAATGGTGAATTCGCCAGTGCGGTAAAATCCTAATCCGGCAGGGTTGATGCTGGCTGAAATGAAATCGCCCCCCAGTGCACCAAAAGCACTTCCCATAGCTGTTGACCGGGCCGATCCTTCGTAATTGGTCTGCGAATATCGAAGGGCATCAAAGAAATCCTGGCTAAATGATACATTAGCGATCAGGACGATCATTATTGTGATAATATATCGTTTCATGACTTGAGTCTTTTTAAGTATTTATACAATAAACTTTCTCGTTATCTCCTTCCTCCGGAACTACTGTGTCCGCTACTCGAACTTCCGCTACTTGAACTTCCGCTGCTTGAACTTCCGCTGCTTGAACTTCCACCAGAAGAATAACTACTGCTTCTCGAAGGTGAACTGCTGTATGAGCTTCGTGAAGGTGAACTGTACGAGCTACTCCTCGATGGGGAGCTACTGTATGAGCTGCTTCTCGAAGGGGTCGAGCTCCCCGATGAGTAACTTCGGGCAGGTGCATAATTCCCTGATGAATTCGAACGGCGAACATTGCCCATGTTATTTGATCCTGAATTGGTCGAGGGTATTTGATAACTCGACCTTGTTGCATTCTCAGAGGAGCGGGAGCGTGAAACAGTTGTCCTGGACTGGGAAGGGGTAGCGTAGCGATTGGTTTCGCTGGTCCTGTTAGAGTTATAACTTGCCCTAGTGTTGGTTCTTGGTTTGTTGTAGCTCGGTGTATTGCTGCTGCGATTAACTGTTGCTGCCGAACTATTGGCTCTTCTTTCAATGTTTTGTGAAGGAGTTATGCCTGAGGCTCTTTCTGTTGAACGAGTTGCATTGATGGTTCCTCTTTCAGCAGGTGTTGACCCGGTTGAACTTGTGGTAGATCTCCTTTTTTCGCTAAGAACAGCACCACTCCTTTTTTGTGATCCCTGTGCTAGCATTGCCGATTTATCGGATACCTGGCCTTCGTTGAGAACGGTCCTTCTACCTGTACGGTTTGCCGATTTTTCGGAGCTGCTGATAATGCCATCTTGGTTGGTTGTTCTTCGGCTAGAAGAAATTGCACCTCCACCTCCGCCATACGTTGCATTTGGATTTCTCGATCGCCGGCTGCTTATGTAAGAATCATCGGGTTGCCGATGGTTATCCCAGTGGTTGTTGTGATAATAGTATGGTGAATACCAGTCGCAGTAGTAAGGTGAATACCAGCTGCTATATCCCCAACCCCAAGGGTTGTAATAACCCCAGGAATACCAGGGATCCCAGTAAAACGAGTTCCATCCGTAGAAAGATGAGTATGGATAGCCCCAAGAATAGTTGTAGGGGTAATTCCATCCAAACGAGAATGAATTATTCCAGAAAGGATCATAATAGTAGGAATCGTAGAAATTCCGGAAGCGGTCAGCATACGAATAGTCATCGCCCAGATAATAGTTATTCACCAGGTATGAGCCATCATCACCGGAGGAAACGATAACGGTGTCAACCTGGTCACTATTCATGTTTTCAATATTCTGTGCCTGTACTTTTGAGTACCAATCAGGTTCATCGTCGGCGTAGATGTAATTGTTGAGGGTTTTGTTCCCTTTATTATCTTTGCCTACTTCGCTGATAATTACCATTTCGTCGTTCGGTTTCTTGTCTGTGGAACCAATTGCCGGAAGATTTTCTGTGGCAGATTCCGCGGGTGAATCGCCTGGCCAGTAGTAGAGGTCGTCGACATACCTGCCGGTCATCTGAACACTGGTGCTGCATGCCGAAGCGATCAGTGCGATTAAGGTTACTATGATTAGGTTACGTTTCATAACTTGTCCTCCTTAGACTTTATGTTTTAATTTTTTTGTGTTTTCTTTGTAATCACTTTGCACGCGAAAGTGAACAAATATTATACCAAAGAAATATATAATGGCGAAGGAATTAACTTCAATGAAAGAAAATTATTCTCAGTGGTACAACGACCTTGTGATGAAGGCCGATTTGGCTGAGAATTCTGCCGTACGGGGGTGTATGGTTATTAAACCGTATGGCTATGCAATTTGGGAAAAGATGCAGGCTCAACTTGACCGCATGTTTAAAGAAACGGGCCATGTCAATGCTTATTTCCCGTTATTTATCCCCAAATCATTTTTTAGCAAGGAAGCAAGCCATGTGGAAGGGTTTGCCAAAGAGTGCGCAGTTGTAACCCATTATCGTTTGAAAAACGATCCCAATGGGAAAGGGGTGGTGGTTGACCCGGATGCAAAGCTTGAAGAAGAATTAATCGTCAGGCCAACTTCTGAAACTATAATTTGGAATACTTATAAAAACTGGATCCAATCCTGGCGCGATCTTCCCATTTTATGCAATCAATGGGCGAATGTAGTACGTTGGGAAATGCGAACCCGTTTATTTCTTCGCACGGCTGAATTTTTATGGCAGGAAGGGCATACAGCCCATGCGACCAGTGATGAGGCTATTGCCGAAACCATGAAAATGGTAAATGTGTATGCCCAGTTTGCTGAAGAGTATCTTGCGTTACCTGTAATTAAGGGGCACAAATCTGAAAACGAAAGGTTTGCCGGGGCTGTCGATACGTTGTGCATCGAAGCGTTGATGCAGGATGGCAAGGCTCTTCAGGCCGGGACTTCCCATTTTCTCGGGCAAAACTTTGCAAAAGCTTTTGATGTAAAATTTGCCGATAAGGAAGGAAAACTCGACTATGTTTGGGCTACCTCATGGGGCGTTTCTACCCGGCTAATGGGTGCTTTAATTATGGCTCATTCCGATGATAATGGATTGGTTTTGCCACCAAAACTTGCCCCATATCAAGTGGTTATTGTGCCAATTTATAAGGAATTGGAGCAGTTGAATGCGATCTCGGCTAAAGTTGACGAAATTGTTGCTGAATTAAAGTTGAAGGGGATTTCGGTGAAGTTCGACGATAATGATGCCAAGAAACCCGGATGGAAATTCGCTGAGTACGAACTGAAAGGCGTTCCTGTACGGTTGGCTATGGGACCCCGTGACCTTGAAAATGGTACTGTAGAAGTTGCCCGTCGCGATACGTTGACCAAAGAAGTCGTATCAATTGATCTGATTGGACAATATATTTCTAATCTGCTGGAAGAAATTCAGAAAAACATTTATCAGAAAGCTTTGAATTTCAGGAATGAGCACATTACAAAGGCTGATACCTGGGAGGAATTTCAAGATGTTCTTAAAAATAAAGGAGGGTTCATTTTGGCGCACTGGGATGGTACCCCGGAAACGGAACAAAAAATAAAGGATGAAACCAAAGCAACCATTCGGTGCATTCCGTTTGATGCGGTTGAAGAGGAAGGGAAATGCATTTATAGTGGCAAACCTTCTCACCAGCGAGTGCTCTTTGCGATAGCCTATTAAAAACAAAAGGGGCTTATTCACTGAATAAGCCCCTTTTGTTTTTAATGATCTGTTTATTTGATGATTTTCAGAATGTTTTCATTTTTTCCATCCGATAATTTCAACAAATAAATTCCTTTTGCTAAGCTAGAAGAGTTGATTTGTTGATTATTCCCATACAATTGTTCCTGCTTCATTATTTTACCATCGATTGTACAAATCGTAGCGTGGTAAATTGTATTCATCTCATTGAAATGAACGACCAGATAGTCGTTGAATGGTATAGGATAAATGTTGATTTTGTTTGAATTAACCTTTTCTGCACTTACTGGCCATGAGGTGAAGTTAATCGGGTTATTGTAGCCTTTGTCTAGTGTATATTTTTCTTTTCCGGGGTCGCCATAATATTCAAAAGCCATTACCCGATAGGTTTTATTCACCGTTAAACCTGTTATTTCCACCGAATTTCCGGAACCATTGTAAACACAATACCACTCTCCAATGGCCGTACCTTTTTTGAACTCGCTATTGGCGGTATAAATGGTTTCATCTACCGGGGCTACGGTTCCGCTATTGGCCTGGGTAACAAAGACAATCCTCTTGTTGGTGTAGTTACGCGACTCAACACCTTTGTCGGTGGCTATCCACATGTTACCACTCCGATCTTTTTGCAGATCGTTTACATTTTCGTTGGTTAAAGCCTTATTCAGTCCATTCCCATTGGTCCAAGACAGGGTAGCCGATGTTCCTGAATTAATAGCCTTAATATCTGAAACTTGTACCGATGTGCCTGTTCGAAGAATTCCTTCTTCGGTAATAAAATTGATTCCTTTTTGAGTGCCAATCCAGATATTACCGGCATCGTCTTTCTCGACATCTTTTACCACGCGATTAACCAGATAGTCGCCATAAGCAGTTTCGTGGTCCCAGTACGATTTCAGTAAGGATCCGTAATGAACAGAAGCTCCTTCACTGGTACCATACCATTGAATGGTGTCGTAGATTGAAATTGAGTAAATGGTGTCGGATGCGAACTGGCACCAGTCGCTAAAAGAGGTAGCTCCTGTAAAACCGTCAACATCGTTGTATTTGTATCGAATAACATTCTTCCCTGAAGTAGCCATGTATATCATCGAATCGTTATTGTAGCTGGCAATGTCGTTTACATGGAGCCTGTTCCACTCTTCGGTGTCCATCATGCCATTCGTAAAGGAGGTTGTTGATTTCCACCCTTTATTGCCTAAAATGCTTATCCCCTGAGGGGTTGAAGCCCACTTCACATGATTCACATCAACCCCAACTGCGGTTACTGTGTCGTTGATGATGCCCGACTCAGTGCCTCCAACATAATAAGTGGTTGCAGCGGTTATACCGTCGACATTGTAACTCATTACCGAAAGACCGCCATTGGTTGCCACCCAGATTTCATTACCGCTTTTGGTCTTTTCATATTGGATATCGTTAACCGTGTTATCCCTTAAATAATTCGATTTGTCGATGGTGGTCCAGTTTTTTCCATCGTAACGCGAAATGCCTTTATCGGTTCCAAACCATTTTACATCGAAAGAATCGACAAATATTTTATTGACTTTTTCACTTGCAATGCCGCTATTGTCAGGTGTAAACGGTGTGTTGTTCAGTGTAATCTTAACCAATTCAATTCCATTGCCGGTTCCAAGGTTTTTTGAATATTTTTTATCGGTAGCATTGTCCCAGTGTTCATAAACCCCCAGGCTTTTAATGGTTATTCCATCACCTTCCGGATCGTATTTAATACCTTCGGGCCAGTAGGTAGAATCAGCTGCCTGATATAAATAGTCATCGCAACCATCATAGTAGGGATATTGCTGAGCAGTCGGTTTGCTTTTGTACTCTTCGAGCAGGAAGTCGTAACAAACGGCATCCACAGCAACCCTGTCCTGCGATAGGAACAATGAGTTTGGATAATCACCATTGAAAGGCGCCATATTCCATTTTTCAACAAAACCTTCCCAACTACGTCCGGCCCAAATACCATCGATAACCGTGATCAGTGTTTTGCCTCCCACATCTTTATGGCTCAAATAATCGACAACATGACGGTATTTCTTATAACCAGGGTTGTTGGCTGGTAAAGAATAGTGCATGTCGATGATGTACTGATTGGTCGAAGTTCCTCCGTCCTGTAATACAGAACCCTGATGGTTTTTGGCACCAAGGGTAATCCCCCCTTCGTTATGGGTTTTCAGGCAGGGCATGTTGATGATGTACGAGGCATCGACATATTCCTGTGGAATGCGGAAATCGTATTTTTTATCGCTGAAAACCATCACATGTTCCGTTGTTGGAACAGTTTGGTGCCTGCCATTGGTGCCGTTGCCGTCGCAATAGTTCACGTTGGGATAAACCGAATGGCACATGTCCCAGTAGAGATTGTGAAACCTTCGGAAAGGATCACCAATATAGATGTCCGATTGGGCAACACCAACCACTTCGATTAATTCTTTCAGCATGGCTAATGCCAGTTCCGGGGTAGAATCCATGTGGTCGAAATCGGCTGTTTTTTTAGTCCCTGAAGCAGAGTTGGTGATGTTGAGTTTAATATAGATTTTCTCCCCGGCTTGATATCCGACCCCCCCTTTTCCGTGTTGTTCGTTGAAATACTTGAAAAGTACATCCCACGATTCGGATAGTGTTGCTTTTTCGGAATATTTCATCACCGCATTTTCAAGCATTTTACTAACCTCGGCATAGCTGGTTTGCATTGCCCACCAGCTGTTCTGGTTGTTCGCTGGCGTGAAATTTTCATTGGTGGCATCTTTGTCCCATACCCACACAACGCGGCCCGGTTTGAACCCGCTGGGTACCCCGATGGGGGCATTCGCTTTAAAACTTTGTGGGGAAAGAAGTGTGGCAGCATGGGCTTCTTTCTGGTTTGCGGTATTGGCGATCACAAGTGATGCAAAGGCGGCAATAAAGAGCGTAGCAGCAGCCATGTATTTAGATGCAGCCAGTTTCTTTTTGAAATTTTTTATTGTGAGCGCCGAAATGGAAATGGATAGAAGATAAACCACAAAACCCGACATAAAAGGTGCTGAAGCTTTCATACATGGATAAGAAGCTCTGCTGGGTTTAGGAATAACCCTGATCAAAAACCATGTAGTTGAAGTAACCCCCAGCAAGATAAACGAGAAGGTAGTCCATGTTTTTGTCTTTTTAAACTTTGACAGCTGCTGTAGTGCTTTTGTCCTGATTTGATACATTTTCATCTAAATTATTAAAATTAAGTTAGTTAAAATAAAAGGTGCGTTAGTTATTTCGTTTAAAAAGCTTTCAAAAATAATTTAGTTACCCATAAAATAAACGGGTGACCCTTCTTTTATGGTGCCTCTAAAAATACATCTTATTTTTTATAAAGAACCTTCATTTGATCATATAATACCTGAATTTTGTTTTGATTTAATAGCACTTGTTTTGAGTCGTTTTTTTATTCTTCCTGTTTGTTTTACTTTGTAGTCGATGTAATAGTTTATGAAGTATGCAAAATGTAACCAAACGATTTCTGCGATATGTGAGAATAGAATCACAGTCGGATCCCAAAAGTGGAAAGCATCCCAGTACGGCAACGCAGCTTGAATTTGCGGGTATCCTTGCCAATGAATTGAAAAATATAGGATTATCCGATGTGGAAGTCGACGAAAAATCCTATCTGATGGCTCGACTTTCTTCGAATACCGATAAAAAAATGCCGGTTGTGGGGTTTATTGCGCATTTGGATACCAGCCCCGATTCGTCAGGGAAAAATGTAAACCCGCAGGTTGTGTATCATTACGATGGAAAAGATATCATCCTGAATGAAAAAGAGAAGGTGATCATGACGACATCCGATTTTCCGGAATTGTTGGAGTTTATTGGTAAGACCTTGATTACTACAGATGGCACAACTTTGCTGGGTGCCGACGACAAAGCCGGTATTGCCGAAATTGTCACGGCGATGGAATATCTGATTCAGCATCCGGAGATTCCTCACGGGGAGATCCGGATTTGTTTTACTCCGGATGAAGAGATTGGCGAAGGTGCCGATTATTTTGATGTGGAGAAATTTGGTGCAGATTTTGCCTATACCCTCGATGGTGATGATCTGGGGGTGATTGAATACGAAAATTTCAATGCTGCATCGGCAAAGGTTGCTATAAATGGGAGGGTGGTACATCCGGGATATGCCAAGAACAAGATGAAGAATTCGATGCTGGTGGCTCATAAATTCATTTCGATGCTTCCTGAAGCTGAAATCCCCGAACGGACTGAAGGCTACGAAGGTTTTTATCATCTGACCGAGATTGAAGGAACAGTCGAACGCACTGGGATGGAGTTTATTATCCGGGATCATGACCGCAATTTGTTTGAGAAACGAAAAGAACGGATTCTTGAAATTGCTGCAGAACTGAATCATACGTTTGGTGAAGGAACTGTCGAACTGGTATTAAAGGATCAGTATTACAATATGCTCGAGAAGATTGAACCGGTTAAATATGTGGTTGACATTGCCTGCGAGGCGATGGAAGCGTGTGGCATTCAGCCTCGGATAAAAGCTATTCGCGGAGGAACCGATGGCGCCCGGTTGTCGTACATGGGGTTACCTTGTCCTAATATTTTTGCGGGGGGACTTAACTTTCACGGCAGGTTTGAGTTTATTCCCGAGGATTCGCTGATGAAAGCAGTTGAAGTGATTTTGAAAATTGTTGAAAAAGTAAATGCGATGAGTAAGTAAAAGATACGAAAAGACATCGATGCGGAAATATACCCATAGGAAAGTCCCGCCTCCCCGGGACTTTCCATTTCAGACCGCTCATGTAAAAAGCAATCCTCACTTAAACTAAATAAACTAACGCTGATTTTTTACTCCTCCGAAGTATTCTTTACTTCTTTTTTATTAACGACATTTTATAGAAGAGATACCCTGAAATGCAGACCGGGATTTTTGATGGCCAATCCCGACTAATTGGTAAAGGTTTCCTAATCTTTGTGTTCCTGTCTAATTTTGTTATCTTTCCATACAATTGTTCTGATGGATTGCAAATCAGAACCAGCCGGAATTAAATGAGAAAAATGCAACTTTTGAACAAATTCAAAATGCTGCAAAAAAAATATATAGAGATTATCCGGAAATATTAAAAGCATTAGAATTATAAAATTATTAAAAAATGGAAATAGTATATCAGGTTTCAGATATTTGGAATCAATTTCAGGTTGAAATTCTTACCCGGCAAGGAATTAAAGCAAAAGAGGGACATAATAGTTTGCATTTAAAAGAAAAAGAATATCTGTCAGTTGAAAAATTCTTAACGGAATGGAATATTAAGCCATTCAAATATCCATCTTTCTCTAAAAAAGAATTGGATAATGCAACCTATTTATCGATGGAAGGTATCCGGGATTATGGGTACCCGCAACCTGATGACGACCTCGATTATCGTTATCAGGTATATTCCCATATTTGCCCAAAATGCGGAGTTGCCGAAACCCAGGTGAATCCTTTTTACATAAAAGGGGAGCCCAAATGGGGTAAAAGCAAGATATTCTCATTAACATGGGAGCTTGAAAAACTCTTTGTTGAAAAGGAATTTTATCTTGAAATATTTAAACCATTAGGTGTCGAATATCTTCCTGTAATTATTCACCGTTCGGGCAAAGTCGCAGAAACAGTGGTACAACTAAAATTACCAGTAGTGGAAGAAATGCTGGATATGACTGGTATTGCTTACAAAGAATGCCCGGTTTGTTCAAAAAGAAGGTATGAATCAGTTGTTTTAGACTTTCTGCCTGGTTTCAAAAAGAAAATTGATTATCCAATCTTTCTTAGCAATGAATTTTTTGGACCTCACTACTATGGTGGTTACCGTAGAATATTTGTTTCACAAGAGTTCAGGTCGTTGATGACAAAACTAAAGCAAATTAATCCGGAGCGATATATACCCACAAGGTAATGAGGTATTTGCTGGTTCTATTTTTAATTCGAGGTAGTCAAAGATGCTTATAATGACGAGTTTTTGTCTGCATAGAAATCAGGAAACTGAAAATTGGCTGAATTGGTTATTGATTTGTTCAGGGTTTCCTGTCTTCTTCTCGCCTCTGGTGTTTTTAGTCCCAAACATATAAATGACACTGGTCTGTAAATGCAGCCACCCAAACAATGGATAAACAGGGATAATGCCATAGGGCATCATTCGTCGGCAAAATGGATGGAAAAAGGTCCTGGGAAACAGTATGTATAAAATCTTGTTACTTTTGGAAAATGTTTTTTTGAGAACAAAGATGGGCATTGTTTGTGATTTAATTTTGACATCAACAGAAAGGATCATTGCATCTATGAAGGCATTACAGGTTACGTTGTTCGTTTTTCTGGTAAGTTTTAGCCTGGTTCAGGCTCAAAAAACAAAACCCGATTCCTTTCAGTATAAAATATCACTGACCACTGAAAAAAGTGAATATGCACTGGGGGAACCGGTTGTGATTAATGTTCTTTATTCAAATGGTTCCGATGCATTATGGAAACTGCACCGACCCGATTCATCATCTTATAACTCTTTGAATTATAGGGGTGAATTGTGGCGATCGAACGTGGGTTGGAAAGGATATTATTTCAATCAGAGCGTATTTATTAACGATAATACCAAATGTTCCCGATGTGGTTTTTCTATTCCCATGGTAGGTAGTAAGGTTCAGATAAAGCCAGGTGAAAGTTATGTTTTCAGGACCGATATCCTGAGTGATCATGAATTGGACTATCTTCTTCCGGGGAAGTACAAAGTAGCGTATCGTGACGGATATGAGTGCATAAGCTCCGATACGGTTGAGTTTTGCCTAAAATTCGCTTCGCAGTCGGTTGATCATCTTCTCCGGATACTTGTAGGTGAGCGGCGTTACGTCGAAAATGTCCGCTGGGCAATAACCCTTTTACGACAGATTTATCCCGATATCCGAAAATTTCACTTCGCTGTTGAAGATGGGATGATTGTTTATCCTGCCGATCAGTTTGACCGGAATATGAATTTGTTGAGAGATTTCAGTAATTACTGGGAGAAAGAAAGGGATACAGATGTAATGAAAAAAAAGATCAGTCAGATCAATGTCGATTTAAAGAAATACAAATTTATCGATAAACGGAAGGCCCGTCAGATGAACGATTGTTGTGGCAACTAAATATTCCAGGTGCTTCTTTTACAATCTGAAGAGTTTTTTTTCGATGCTTAT
>Ga0209098_1004438_pt1 | contig 10960 bp, 6 predicted proteins | sample AD_JPNHW1_MetaG_FD_184429 | JGI IMG/M metagenome (GOLD analysis project Ga0209098, IMG submission 184429) | Active sludge microbial communities of municipal wastewater-treating anaerobic digesters from Japan - AD_JPNHW1_MetaG (SPAdes) (version 2) | ecosystem: Engineered > Bioreactor > Anaerobic >... | reverse complement strand
TGCGAAGAGGTTTGGGAATACGACGTCGCGATCGCCAAGGAGCTCATCGCGCGCGGTTTCGACGAGATTCAGTTCGACTACATCCGCTTCCCGACCGACGGGGATAACCTCTCGGACGCGAGCTACCGCTGGCAGGATCCGGGCATGGACAAGGAAAGCGCGCTCATGTCCTTCCTCTCCTACGCCCGGCGCGAGATCAAGGCGCCGATCTCGATCGACATCTACGGCGCGAACGGATGGTACCGCACCGGCGCCCGCACCGGCCAGGACGTCGAGCTTCTCGCCCGCTACGTCGACGTGATCTGCCCGATGTTCTACCCGAGCCATTTCGAGCAGACATTCCTCGCGCAGGCGCCCTCCTCCGAGCGGCCCTACCGCATCTATTACTACGGCACGTACCGAAACGCCGTCATCGCGCGCAACCACGTGATCGTCCGGCCCTGGGCGCAGGCCTTTTACCTGAACGTCTCCTACGACCGCGCGTGGTACAACGCCGATTACGTCCAGCGACAGATATTCGGCACGCGGGACTCGATCAACGAGGGCTACACCTACTGGAATAACTCAGGGCGCTACGGCGACCTCCGGCCCGACATCGATCGCGCGACCCCCTATCCCTGGTCGGCCCCCGAGGCCGCGTTCAGCCGGAATGGCCCGATTTTCGGGACAAAGTGAGGAATTATCATGAATGAGATTTTCGCCGCGGGCCCTTTGCCCGCGATTGACCCGATGCACGCGTGGGGGATCGCGGTCATCCACGCGTTTCAGACGATCGCCTGCCCCGCGATCACGGCGCTCGCCCAGGCTTTTACCTTCCTTGGGGAACCGTGGATATACCTCGCGGTCATCCCGCTCCTTTTTTGGTGCGTCGACGAACGGCGCGGCGCCCGCGTCGCCCTCGCGCTCCTCATCTCGAACGGGATCGTCAGCGCGATCAAGGTCACGCTCGCCGTTCCCCGCCCCGGAAGGTTCGACCCCTCCGTCGAGCTCATCACGCCGCCCGACCCCTGGTCAACCCCGTCCGGGCATTCCTCCGGGTCGGCGGTCCTGTGGCCCCTCGCGATGCTCGATCGGAACCGGTATGAAGCCGGAACGAACGGCCGAGCCGCCAAGCGTCTCGCGCCACGCCTCGCACCCCGACTCGCGGTCGCGATCGGAATCCCGCTCCTCGTGGGCTTAAGCCGGGTGTACCTCGGCGTCCACTACCCGACCGACGTGCTTTTCGGCTGGGCTATAGGCGTCGCCTTCTCCCTCACCGTACTTATCGGGCTCCCGGCGCTCAAGGCCCTCGCGGAAGCGGGCGATGCCGACGGCGCGGCGGGTAACCCGGTCGCGCGGGTATGGCGCTCGCTCGCGGCTTACCGCGAGTCGACGGGCAGGTCCTTCCGTTCCTTCAAACTCGCCCTCGCGGCCCTCGTGGCGTTCGCGCTCAATGCGTTGAATCCCGCCGATAGCTCGATGGGCGGCGCCGTCTTCGGTTTCGCCGCAGGGTATATCATCCTCACCGATACGGGTTCCCGGGGCGACGAAAAGCGATCGCTCCCGCGATTCTCCGCGCGCGACGGGAAGATCCCGCAGAAGGCGCTTCGCCTCGTTCTCGGCGTCGCAGCCCTCGTAGGACTTTACATCGGCCTCAAGCGCGTCCTCCCGGGAGAATCGAGCCCGTACTATTCGCTCTGCCGCTTTATCCGGTACGGCCTACTCGGGCTCTGGGTGAGCCTCGGCGCCCCGCTCGCGTTCGCGAAAATCGGGCTCGCGGGGAAACCGGCGGACGGAACGGGCGGCGAGATCAGCCCCCGCGAGGCGAAGTAAGCCGAATAACCGGGGCTCGAACGGCTATTTTCGCGAGGCGATAAAGCGGTCGATGACCGCGCGCAGCTCGCTTTTCGTGTCCGCGTACCGGAGGACGGCGTCGAGATAACCCGCCGGCTCCCCGGTATCGAGGCGCTCGCCCTCGGTCGGGCAATACACAACCTTCCCCGATTCCATAAGCTTATTGAGCGCGTAAACGTGAAAGTACTCCCCCGCGGCCTTGCCGGATCGCTCGGCGGCGGCAAGATGCTCGCGCCAGCCTTCCTCGAGATACGTAAAGAACTCCGGGGTATAGAGATACCGCCCGATCGACACCTCGTGGCTCGGTTCCGAGCCGCGCGCGGGCTTTTCGACGATACCGGACACGTGCCGACCGTCCTTCGCGATCGAAAGCACGCCGTAGCGGGACACGTCGCCGGGCTCGGTGATCGAGGCCATGACCGAGCAGCCGGTCTCGCGATGCGCGGCGATAAGCTGGGCCGCGAGCGGGACCTTCCCGATATGGAGGTCGTCCGGGTACGCGACGACGCAGGGCGCGTTCCCGAGCCAGGGCCGCACCTGAAGGAGCGCATGGCCGGTTCCCATCATCCGCTGCTGCCGGACGAAGGAGATATTCGCCTTCGCGGGCGCGATGAGCCCAAGCTGGCGTTCCTTCCCCTCGCGCTCGAAAACGCCCTCAAGCTCGACCTCTCGGTCGAAATAGTCCTCGAGCGCCTTCTTGCGCCGCGAGGAAATGATGACGATATCGGAAATTCCCGAGTCGACGAACTCGTCCACGATGAACTGGATGGACGGGACGTTCACGAGCGGGATCATTTCCTTCGGGATTGTCTTGGTGACCGGCAAAAAACGGGTGCCGTACCCGGCTGCGACGATTATTCCTTTCATGACGACCAGTGTAGCGGCCCTCCCGAAAGCTGTCAAAGCCCCACGCGCGCACTTGACGGCGCGTGTTTTCCGGAACACAATTATACGGAAGGCAAGTGACCAAAAAAACGAAATAATGATCCCAGGAGGGCCCATGCGAGGCCGTTTTCGTCAGGCGACCCTGCTTATGTGCATGCTTTTCGCGTTGCGCCCCCTCGCCGCGCAGATCATCGAACGTCCGAAAATTCTTCTCATCAATTCCTACAATCCCGAGTATGCCTGGACCGAGGACCAATATGACGGGATCATGGAACGGCTCGAGAGCCTCGGCCGGGAGTATCTCGTGTTCACCGAATACCTCGACTGGAAGCGGAACCCGACGGAGGGCAACCTCCGCCTGATGTACGAGCTCTGCAAAAGCAAGTATCGCGATAAAAAGATTGACCTCATCATCACGACCGACGACGCGGCGCTCCGCTTCGCCATCGACCACCGGGACGAGCTTTTTTCGTCGGCCCCCATCGTGTTCGCGGGCGTCTATCGGGACGAGGCGAGCCGGTTAACGCGGGGCCAGGCGCGGATAACCGGCGTATACCAAGACATGGACATCGACGCGACGATCCGGTGCGCCCTCAAAATCAACCCGCGCATCGATCGCGCGTATATCCTCAACGAGGACACCGAATCGGGCCATCAGACGGAACGGCTCACCCGGGAAGCGCTTGCGCGCGTCATGCCGAGCGCCCCCGTCTTCTCGCTGAGCGACCGGTCGCTCGACGAGATCGTGGCCATGGTCCCGATGCTCGACCGAAACAGCCTTTTCGTCATGGGCTCGTACTCGATCGAAAAAAACGGGCAGCCGCTCACGATCGAGCGGCTCGCCGCGCGCATCAGCGCCGAAAGCGCGGTCCCGGTATACCCGCTTTTCACCCATTCCTTCGGCTCGGGCGCGATCGGCGGCGTCATGATCAGCGGAAGGCTTCACGGCGAGCGGGCCGGGGACATCGCGGTCCGCTACCTCAACGGGGAACCGTTCCACTTCATCGCCCCGCTCGCGGACGGGAATACCGTCACCGAATTCGACTATAAGGCCTTTCAGCGATTCGGCATCCCCGCCTGGGCTGCGCCCAAAGGGGCGCGTTTCATCAATCGGGACGAGCCGTTCTTCGTCCGCTACAAGACCGAGTCCCTTTTCATGCTCGCGATATTCGTCCTTTTGGTCGGCGCCGTGCAGCTTCTGCTCCTCCTCAACCGCCAGGCGCGGGTACTCGCGCTCACCGACCAGCTCACCGGCCTCCCGAACCGCGCGGCCACCATCCGCGTCGCGGACCGCACCATCCGCTCGACCGAGCGATGGAACAAATGCGGCGTCATGTACATCGACATCGACAACTTCAAGTACATCAACGACACCTACGGCCACGAGACGGGGGACATGGTCCTCCTCCACGTGTCGGAAACGCTCGGCTCGCTCATCGCCGAGAACATGCGCCTCTCGCGGTTCGGGGGCGACGAGTTCCTCATCATCGTCGAGAACTCCTCGTACGACAAGATCGAGGCATTCGCGCAGTACGTCCACGCGACCTTCACGCGGAAGGCGACGATCGCGGGGCAGGAGCTCTTCCTCACGCTGAGCACCGGCATCTCGGTGTATCCCGACCATGGGCTCCATTTCAGCGAGCTGTACAAGAACGCGGACGTCGCGATGTTCAAGGCGAAATCCGCGGGGAAAACGCGATTCGTCTTCTACAACGAGTCGATGTTCCAGGAACTCAGGCGCAAAATGGAACTCGCGACGGCGCTGCACTCCGCCATCGCGAACGGCGAGCTTTCCGTCATGTACCAACCGCAGATCAACCTCAAGACCGGGTTTATCGACGGGATCGAGGCGCTTCTGCGGTGGAATCACCCGAAGGAAGGCCCCGTGCCGCCGGCCGAGTTCATACCGATAGCCGAGGATACCGGGCAGATCGCCGATATCGGGCTTTTCGTGATTCGCTCCGTCGCCCAGCTTTTGAGAAAGGCAAAGGACGCCGGGACCGAGGGGCTGACCGTCTCGGTGAACGTTTCCGTCAAGCAACTCTCCGCGGACGGATTCCTGAACGCGCTCCTCGAGATCGTCAAGGGCGAGGGGGTCGAGCCAAAAAGCCTCTCCCTCGAGATAACCGAATCCGTACTCCTCGAGTCGGTCGAGGACATCCGCAAAACGCTTCAGGCGATCCGCGAGGCCGGATTCCCGCTCCTCCTCGACGATTTCGGAAAGGGCTACTCGTCGCTTACCTATCTCCGAAGGCTTCCCGTCAACGTCATCAAGATGGACAAGGCTTTCATCGACGACATGTTCGAGGACGCGCGGAGCCGCGCGTTCATGATCGCGATCGTCCGCACGTGCCACGACCTCTCGCTCAAGGTCGTCGCCGAGGGGGTCGAGACCCGCGAGCAAGTGCGATTCCTCTCCGAAATCGGCTGCGACTTCATCCAAGGCTACTACTTCTCGAAGCCCGAGCGGATGGAACGCATCGCGTCCCTCCTCGGCAGATGCTACCTCATTACCGCGGAATCCTGACGGTTCAGGAAGAAGGCCACCGCGCCGCGAACGCATCGCCGCCGCCCTCAGCCTTCATTGCCGCGCGCAATCCGTTCGGCTATAATCCCCTGCATGAAACCATCCGAATACGACCTTGAAGACCCGATCGTCGCCATCGCGACGGCGCTCGTGCCGTCCGCGCTCGGCATCGTGCGCGCCACCGGAACGGGCTCCATCGAGCTCGCCGCGAAATCCTTCTCGCGGCCCAAGGCGCTTCTCGGCGCGCCGGGCAACGCCCTCGTGCACGGATGGATACTCGGCCCCGGCTCGGAACGCCTCGACGAGGTCATGGTTTCGGTGTATCGCGCGCCCAAGAGCTTTACCGGCGAGGACTCCGTCGAGATAACCGGGCACGGCGGGCCCGCGACGGTTCTCGCCGTATACCGCGCGCTCGTCGCCTCGGGGTTTCGTCCCGCCGAGCGCGGCGAGTTCTCGCTCCGCGCCTTCGCGAACGGGAAGGCCGACCTCACGAAGGCCGAGGCGATTCGGGAAATCATCGAGGCGAAAACAGACGAAGCCCGAAGCCGCGCGGCGGACCGGCTCGCGGGATCCCTCGCGGCGGAGATGACCGCCATCCGCGACGACATCATGCGCGCGCTCGCCGCGATCGAGGTCGAGATCGAATATCCCGAGGACGAGGAAACGACCTCGGGCAAGCTCGACGAGACGCTCATCGACGGCGCCGCGCGGCGCCTCAGTGCGCTCGCCTCCGCGTGGGCCGCGGAACGGCTCTTTCAGGACGGCGCGCGCGTCGTCCTCGCGGGAAAGACGAACGCGGGGAAGTCGAGCCTCTTTAACGCATTACTCAAGGAAGACCGCGCGATCGTGTCGGACGCGCACGGGACGACGCGGGATTGGCTCGAGTCGCGCGCGGATTTCCTCGGCATACCGGTCCGCGTCTTCGACACGGCGGGCTTCCGCGAAACGGAGGACGCCGTCGAGGCCGAGGGCGTCGAGCGCTCGCGCGCGCTCGCGGAAAACGCCGACGTCGTTCTCTATCTCGTCGACGCGACCGAGGGTATCGTGGGCGAGGACGCCGAGTTTCTCTTGGCGCATGAGGGAAGTGCCTTGCCGCTCATCGTGGTTTGGAATAAATCGGATCGGACGAACGCGCGGGAGCCAACGCTTCCCGCGAATCTCTCGGGGCTCCCGGTCGTCGCCGTGAGCGCCAAAACCGGCTCGGGCGTTCAGGCGCTCGTCGCCGCGGTTAGTCGCGCGCTCTTGGGCGACGCGTGCAATGCGGCGGAAGGCACGGCGAAGGGGACGACGCGCGGCACGCGGGCGGGCGCGCCCGGAAGCGAGCGGCAAAAGGACGCGATCGAGCGATCGCAAGCGTTCCTCGAGCACGCCCTCGAGGCGGCGCGCGAAGGCTTCCCGATGGACGCGGTCGCCCAAGACCTCGAGGAAGCGCTCGGGTGCATCGGCGAGATTACCGGGGAAACGAGCTCCGCCGACGTCCTCGACGCGGTGTTCTCCGGGTTTTGCGTGGGGAAATAATCGCTAGATAATGCCGAAGAGCCCGCGCGAGCCGGCCTTCACCCAAGACCCGAGCGCGCGCTGGGGATTCTCCGCCTGAAGCCGGGCGACGAGCCAATCGAGGTTGAGCGCGTCGTCGGTCGGATCAAGCTTGACGAGGAAGGTCTGGAGCGCGGCGTTCCCGGTTCCCGCGAAGGCGGCGGCCGTTTCCTCGGCGAGCGCCATAAACGCCCCGCGCGCCACGGAGGCGACGGACGCGCCCGAAAGCGCGAACGCGCCGGACGCGGCGTTTGTCCCTGAAGCTTCGGCACCCGGCCGCGAGCCTCCCGATTCGGCCGCCTGCGCGCCCTGCGCGGGAAGCGCCTCGCGGACGGCGAAGGTAAGCCTTCCGCGCCCCTGCGCGGAAAAAAGCGACGCGATCTCATAGGTTAGCAGCGCAAGGCCGCGCACGTACCGATCGGCTGCCTGCGCGAGCGCGGTTCCGTCCTCGGCGGCAGACGCCTGGGAGACGACGCGCGAGTCGAAGACGATGACCGCATGGTCAAGCGCCCGATATCGGTTCCGGAGCGCGATCGCGACCGTCTTGGCCGATAGCACCGAAGGGCGATTCCACGAAAGCTCGAAAAGCGCCCCCGTCTCGGCCGGCGTTCCTGACCCGCTCGGCGCGTCGGCCCCGCCCGTGGCACTGGCCTCGATCGCGTCGGATTCGGGCGCTTTCGCGTCCTGCGTCTCCGCCTGGGGCGCGGCCTTACCGCGCGCGGCGCGCGCTTTCGCCGGGGCGACCGATCCCTCGCGGGGAAGGGCCTCGGCCTCGGCCAAGAGGGTGACGGCCCAGCCACGCGACTCGAGGGAGCGCGCGAGGGAGGACGCGAAGGGAACCGATTTATCGGATATCAATGCGGACGTATTCATTTTGAGTAGTATACCCCTAAGGGCGCGCCGAAAACAAGGTTTTCCGACCCTTACAGATCGAGCGCCGACACGAGCGCCTGCCTGAGCTCCTCGACCGTATAGGGCTTCGGGATGATCCCGCGGAAGCCGTAGTCGCGGTAATGCGAAAGCACGAGGTCGTCCGAATACCCGGAAGAGACGAGCAGGATCGCGTCCTTGTCGATCGCGAGCAGTTCCCGCGCGCAGTCCGCCCCCGACATGCCGCCGGGGATGATGAGATCGAGCACGCAAAAGTCGAACGCGTCGCCCGAGTCATGCACCTCGCGGAAGCGATCGACCGCCTCCTTCCCGTCCGAGGTCACGACGACCTCGTACCCCAGCGACGAAAGGATCGCGCCCGCAGAGTCCTGCACGAGCGGGTCATCGTCCATGAGGAGCACGCGCTTACGCCCGTCCGAAACAGGCTCAGGCGCAGCGGGCGCGCCGAGGCTTTCCGCCGAGTCGGCCGGCAGGTACAGGAAAAAGGTCGTTCCCTCGCCCATGACGCTATCGAGCCTGACCGCGGCCGCGTGGTTCTGGACCACCGAGTAGACGATCGAGAGCCCAAGCCCGGTTCCCTTCCCCTTCGTGGTGAAGAACGGGTCAAAGATCTTCGCGCGGATCGACTCGGGGATTCCCGGCCCCTGGTCCTGTATCTGAATCTCGACATAGCGCCCGGGCGCGAGCGGCTTCGAGTCGAGGTCGAGCGGTCGGCCCTTTACCGGCGCGACGGAGTAATCGCGATTCTTCGCGCGCAGCGTGATGATCCCGCTTTTCTCCATGGCGTCCACGGCGTTCACGACGAGGTTCGATATCACCTGGCCCACCTGAATGCGGTCGACGCGCAGCGGCCAAACGTCCTTCGCGATGTCGAAAAGGCACGCGACCGACGAGTCGTTGACGGCGAGCATCGCCGACTCGGTGATGAGCTCGCGCGTGTCGCACACGCCGATTACGGGCTTTCCCCCGCGCGAGAACGCGAGGAGCTGCCGCGTCATCCCGCGCGCCCTGAGGCACGCCTCCTCCGCCTTCTCGATCGGCGCGCGCGCGTGCTGGTCGATCACGCGCATCTTCGCGAGCCCGATGTGCCCGAGGATTACCGCGAGGATATTGTTGAAGTCGTGCGCGATGCCCCCGGCGAGGATGCCGATCGTCTCGACCTTCTGCTTCCTCGTGAGCGCCTCGCGAAGCTGCTCCTGCGCGGTAACGTCCGCGACGGAAAGGAGCATGCGCCGCAGCCTGTTGAGGTCGAACGAGACGGCGGAAAGCCTGCACTTCCGCATCTCGCCCGAGCCGACGCGCACGCTCGCGTCGAACTCGGGCACCGAGCCGTCGACCCGTATCTTCTCGATGAACGCGTCGAAGGGCATGCTTCCCATCTCGAAGCCGACGTCCGCGAGCCTCATGCCGACGAGCGAGCTCGACTCGCGGTCGAGCAGTTCCTCGATCGCGGGGTTCGCGTCGGTGATCGTGAACCCGTCGAGGTCGACGATCAGGATACCCGTCGGGTTAAACACGAACATGCGCGAGAACTTGCTCTCGGAAAGCGCGAGGTCGCGCGTCGCGTACTCGCGGTCGGAAATCTCCTTGATGAGCTGCCGCGTGATGCGAAGGTCGGTCGCGGAGACGATGTAGCCCGTCGTCGCGCGCTCGAGGTTCGTAAGGAGGATGACGCGAAGGTCGATCGGGATTTCCTCGCGCGAGATCGTCGAGACGAATGCGTCGATCGACGGCGTGCGCCCGGAGCCCGAGCCCGACGGGCGCCACGCGTGCCGCTCGAGCCACTCCCTCCGGGTCCGCGCCGAAAGCTCCCCGTGGATCACGACGCGCTCGACCCCGTTCCCGTTTACCGCGTTCGGCGAAAAACCGGTGAGCTGGAATCCCCGCCGGTTCATCCTGACGACGCGCCCCTGCGCGTCGAGGATCATCACGAGATCGAACACGTTGTCGATGATCAGCTGGTTCTCGAGGTTCGTCAGCTGCGAAAAGATGTTGAGGAAATTCACGATGATGTGGATAACCGCGTACCAAAGCGCGATGATCCAGAACGCGCCGGTGATCCCGTAGAAAAAAGATACGATGACGGCGCAGCCGAACGCGACGAAGGTCATCAGGGACCACTCGCCGTCGCGTCGCGCGCGCTCGTCGGTCGCGGCCCTAATCCACGCCATCATGAAGCGCACGGTGAGCCAGGAGCAGACGGCGACGCCGAGCGCGGCAAAGACGCTAAGCCCAAGGGGGCGAGGCACCGCGGCGCTCGCGATGGCTAAGGCGAACGGCAGCGCGTACGAAACGGGGAAGAGCGCCGAACGGCGAACCGAGGTCATCTCGATCAGGAGGGAGAGATAGAGGAGCCCCGTCATCCAGCAGAAGAAAGCGGTCACGCAAACCCAAAGGTCCGTCCATCCAATAAGCCCAAGCGGAACCGCCTCATGGCAGGCGATCGCCAAAGCCGAGCAAATGCCCAAGGCGGCAAGGCGCGCGTGAATCGATCGCTCCTTTCGGTAGAAAAGATTCGCCGCGCCAAGGGCTAAGAAGACAAGGGCGGGAAAGACGGCATTGACGCAAAACAGCGGGGACATCAGCACCTTCCGATTGACGGGAACCGGGCCATTCGGTATCCTTTACCCATGAAAATATGGATCAAGTACCTCGCGGGAATCCTCGTCGGCATAGCGTTCGCACTCGTCGCGCCGCACCAAAACGCGGCCTTTAGCGACATAACCAAGTACCTTTCGGACGTCGCGATCCAGTTTGGCCGCTACGCCCTGTATCCGGTCGTATTCTTCAGCTTCACCATCGGCGTCTACGAGCTCCGCGAAAGCAAAACGCTTTTCAAGCTCGGCTCGATAACCGGCGCCATCGTCATTATAACAGCGATTCTCCTCGCCGTCACCGGACTCGTCACCGTTTTGATCCGCAACCCCTCGCGCATCCCGATATTCGTCGAGGGCGCGACCGAGACCGGCAAGCTCGGCGTCATGGAGTCCTTCCGCCAGCTTTTCCCGTCGAGCGCCTTCGAGGTGTTCACGAACGGGCTGTTTATCCTGCCGCTGTGCGTCTTCGGCGCCTTCGCCGGGGCCGGCTGCGCGGTCGACCGCGACGACGCGAAGGCGACCCTCACCCTCTTCGACTCGCTCTCCCGCGTCTCGTACGCCGTCATGTCCTTCTTCGTCGACGTCCTCGCGTTCGCCATGATCGCGATCTCCGTCTACTGGCTCATCCAATTCCACGCGATGCTCGCCTCGAAGGTGTTCATCGACTTCATGCTGCTCCTCGTATTCGACC